>Ga0073928_10005217_pt1 | contig 18400 bp, 17 predicted proteins | sample PaiPotPPA55metaG_FD_76969 | JGI IMG/M metagenome (GOLD analysis project Ga0073928, IMG submission 76969) | Iron sulfur acid spring bacterial and archeal communities from Banff, Canada, to study Microbial Dark Matter (Phase II) - Paint Pots PPA... ... | reverse complement strand
GACTTTGATCTGCATGGGATAGCCGAGCCATCCGAAGATGTCGATGTTGTCCCAGCCTTCTTTGTTGTCGCCGCGCGGCGGGTAATAGTTGATGCGGACTTTGTGAAAAATATTTCCGTAAAGATCGGGATAAAGCGCGGGCTGCAGGATGTGCTCCAGCACGCCCAGCTTGGATTCTTCCTTGGTCTTGAACGAACCGGGGTCGTCGAGCACTTCCCCGTCGCGGTTGCCCAAAATGTTGGTGGAATACCAGCCGCTCAGGCCGAGCAACCGGGCTTTGAATGCCGGGGCGAGAACTGTTTTCATGAGGGTCTGGCCGGTTTTGAAATCCTTGCCGCAGATGGGCGCCTCGTTCTTCCGCGAAAGTTCGAGCATGACAGGAAGATCGACTGTCAGATTCGGAGCACCGTTCGCGAACGGAACTCCTTCCATCAGCGACGCGTAGGCATAGATCATCGAAGGCGCGATCAATTCGTCGTTCTCGCGCAACGCTTTCTCGAACGACTTCAACGACTGGTGAGCCGCGGTAGGCTCGATATAGGACTCTGTGGAACCACACCACATAGTGACCAGGCGGCTGGCTCCGCTGCTCTTCTTGAAGTCGCGGATGTCGTCGCGCAACTGCTCGGCGAGATCCATCTTTGTCTTGCCCTTCTTTACATTGGGTCCATCAATCTTTTTTACGTAGTTGTGATCAAACACCGCCGCGCGCGGCTTCACCGAGGTGAGAAATGGCTTTAACTGTTCGAGCAGGCGGTAGTCGAGCACGCCCGCATTGGACGCGGCTTCGTACATGTTGTCTTCGAAGATGTCCCAACCGGTGAAGACCAGATCGTCGAGTCCGGCGAGCGGAACGAACTCCTTGACCTTGGGCGAGCGGGCGTCGGTGCGCTTGCCCAGGCGCACCGTACCCATTTGGGTGAGCGATCCGATGGGCTTAGCCAGGCCTTTTCGAATCGCTTCGACGCCGGCGACAAAAGTCGTGGCGACGGCGCCCATGCCGGGAATCATCACACCGAGCTTGCCCTTCGCGGGCTCAATGGTGCCAGTCTCGGTCTTGGATGACGACCGTTTAGTGCCACTGGTTCGGGCCGCCAGTTTCATCTCACGCGTCGCGCGCTCTGCGTGGGCTAGAGCAGTCTGACGATGCTCGTGTTCACGGGCTGCCGCTGAATTTGCGAATTGCTTACGATGACGGCGGCCATCGGCATCCCACCAATCCGCCATGAATACTCCCGGACGTTTCTGATACATGAGTTTCCTTTTGCGGTGGCGGTGGCTGGCCACTGCCACCGCCACCGCAACTAAGGATAATCTCATTTCTATCGGAAATTGGCAAACCTATGCGGTGGAGAGTCAGAAATGAAGTCCCAACGGCGATCGATTCCATTGAATGGCAAGCCCGCCTGACTGTCTGCGCTTAAGGCATCCAATGAAACGACCCTCGCGATATGCGCGCCTAATCCCCTGCATAGATTTTTTGCGTTGGACTGTCGCACCCTTCTGTTGCATAGTGGAATCACTTCGCAGCCGGCTCTGCAGCTGGTTTCCGTGAAGTTGATGTTTGCACGCACCCTTGTAGTGGCATGCAAATCTTCCGACCCCGTTGATCTCCCCAAAAATCTGAGCCCACGCCGCCCGGCCGTACGCGGGCAGTGTGCTCTTCAGACACGCCCTTCTCACGGAGGGAAGAACAGGAGATTCCATGACCTCGATTGGTAAATTTGCATACGCCACGTTGCTGGCGTTCACGGTTCTGAACTTCGCGCCCAGCCTGGCTTCAGCTCAAGAGTCTGCGCACGGAAAATTCACACTCACACACGAAGTTTACTTCGGGAACGCCAAAGTTTCGGCCGGAGACTATGAGTTCTCCTTCGATCCCGATACCACTTCTCACATGCTTACTCTCAGCAAGACGAGCGGCGCTCGTGCCAGTTATTTGGTACTAGTCCCTTCGACGGATGACACCAAGCCGTCTGATTTGAGCCGGCTTGTCCTTGAGACAACACCCAAGGGAACCTACGTCAGCGCCATGCAATTGCCGGAGTTCGGCATGACGCTGAATTTCAAAGTGCCGTCACGTGCGGCGGAAAGACAGATTGCCAAGGCTGCAACTACGCCGGCGGCATCAGGGCAATAGGCCTTGGTTAGAAACAATGCAGGGCGGATAGCGAACCTGCTATCCGCCCTTTTTTTTGCTGGTAAAACGTTGAAGCGCGAGGGAATCGCGTAGAGTCCCTCAGCGGCTAAAGTTGTGAAGAATTCTGCGGCTTATGGCCCGACTGAAGTCGGGCCCTTCCGATTTACTACGATCCAACTGAACTCGACCCCTTTGCAATTTCGGTTCGATTCGCATTGACCGCGAACGATGGCTGGCTCTGTGAATTTCCCCGGACGTCATCGCTGAGTACGATGGCCTCCGCAATTTCCTTCATCGGCTTGCGCTTCTGGCGACTCTGACGTTGCAGCGCCAGATAAGCTTGTTCTTCGTTGAGGCCCAGATCGCGCTGCAGAATGCCCTTGGCGCGTTCCACGATTTTTCTGGTCTGCAATTGTTCGGAGAGTGTTGAGTTGGCCTCTTCCAGGCGCGCCAGTTCAAGTTCGGCGCCTACCAGAAATCCGACGGTGGAGATCATACGAATCTCGCGGCGCCGGTACACGTGGTGCTGCCGGTGCTGCAGGTTAATGACACCCACGACGCGGCCGCGGCACATCAACGGCACCGACAGAAACGCCTCATAGCTGTCCTCTGGCAACTCATGGAAAAACTGAAAGCGCGGATCGTGCGCCGCTTCTTCGGGGATAGCCACTGGCTCGCGATGTTCCGCCACCCAGCCCGTAATGCCTTGTCCAACGCGGAGTTTCAGGCGGTTGACGACTTCAGGATGCGGATTCTTCGAAGCCCGCAAAACGAGTTCGTCGCCTTCCAGAATGTAGATCAGGCAGGAGTCGCACTTGACCAGCGCCGAGGCGAACTCGACGACGCGATTCAGAACTTCGTGAAACCCGTCCGCCGTACCCAGACGCACGCTGATTTCATGGAGCACGTCAACATGTGAGTCTTCAACTGATAGTAAGGAGTCCATGGAGTACATTATCGGTCTTGTAGAGATTATGTCTAATTCCAAATTTTGATGAGCGCGATAAAGGAATCCCTTCGAGATTGTTACGAAGGTTTAACATCTTTTGCCGCCTGTGCGCATCGAGTTGCGGATGAGTCAAGGCGTGTCGCCACGTTTCTGAAGTTCAACTAAAAGGCTTACCCACAGAGGGCACGGGGGAACACGGAGGATTTCCTCCCCGGCTCAATTTCTTGAAACTTCAGGGTTTTGCGTCGAGCTCTACGACCTTCACAGGTAAATCCCAATGGGCGTCGAGAATTTCGAAACGCCGCTGCTCTTCACGTTGGAAGCTGTCCTGGTCGGGATACATTTGTTTTTGCAACGCGGCCTCGTCAAAGGGTTCGTTGGCGACGGTGGCGTTCTTGAATACGATGGTCACGCGGAAGTCCCAGCGGCCGTCTTCGGTGGTGTGATAGCGCGGCTGCTCCATCCAAACTTTGGTGATGCGGCCCATCTCGGCTTCTTTTTTCAGCACCGGATAGTGGTTCTTCTTGAACAGCTTTAGGAATTCGTCGGCGTGTCCCCATTTTGTCTTGTAGTAATACTCAACGACGAAAGGCCGGTCGGAAGCGGCGGGAGCAGATTGCGCATGCATGATGACGGGAACGGCGATAGCGATGAACAACAACGCGGCGGGAAGGCAGCGCATGGGATTCTCCTGGGGCCGGAATTGCCAGCTTGTACACTATCATTTGCGGGGGGGATGGTGTGGCGGGTAGTTCGTGGCGAGAGAGACGTTGCGAGCAACGTCTCTACAGAACGAGCGGTTACGAAATAAGGAACGGTTACGAAATAGGGGCGGCTACGGACGACGAACAGCAGATTTTGAAACTTTTTGAAGACGGGGACCGCGCTTTGATCGCGGCCGACGTGGAGGCAATGTCGCGTATCTACGCTGACGATTATATCCAGTACGATGAACACGGCAACGCTTCTAGCAAGTCGGATCTGATTGACAATCTTAAGTCTGGAAAAATTCGATTTGTCTCGATGGTTTCGACCGGCCGCCGCATTCGGCTGCTGCGGGATGATGTGGCAATCGTCCACGGTTCGGAAGTCGATGTGGTTGAGCAGGGCGGTAAGCGTTTCGAGGCTCGCTACGTGTATTTCGATGTCGTCATGAAGCGTAACGGACAGTGGCAGATTGTGGGATCACAACTGGCGAACCCTAGCCAGCGATCTATTGGCGGCTGACCGCCGACGGCTGATCGCTGATTCTGTTTTGCCAGTGACTCCAGACAAACCACAGCGCGCCTGCCACCAGCAGTACTCCGATCGCGGCGTCGAACTTGTGAAAATACTTTCCCAGGTCGCGCCAGTTTTCGCCAAGCTTCATGCCGAGGTAGGCCAGGGCAAGGCACCACGGCCACGATCCCAGAAATGTATAGAGGTGAAAGCGGCCGCGGGGCATGCGAGCGATGCCGGCCGGCAATGCGATGAAGGTGCGGACGACCGGCAGGAGACGGCCGACGAATACGGCGAGATATCCCCAGCGCGCGAAGAAGCGGTCGGACCAGTCGAGTTCCCGGCGCCCCATAAGGATCCAGCGGCCGTAGCGTTCGACCAGCGGGCGGCCGCCATAGCTCCCAATTTCATAGGCGACCAGGGAACCCAGGTTGCATCCGATCGCGCCCGCGGTGGCTAGCCAGAATAGCTTGAACGTGCCCTGATATACGAGATATCCGCCGAACGGCATGATCAATTCCGAAGGCAGCGGGATACATGCGGACTCAATCGCCATGAGAAGAGTAATTCCGGCATAGCCGGTCGCGGCAATTACCTTGCTGATGAAGACGAACAGGATGGCGAGAATTTTTTCAGTCATTTTCTCAATCGTGGGACGGAACCTTTGTCATTTCTCACACAAGGGCGGCGGGCTCTTCGTTGAGAACTGAAGAACCGAGAACTGAGAACTTGTTTTCCAGTGTATCGAATATTAGTCGCGCGAACCCGGCTAGAACGAGCCTTCCTGAGTGAAGGCATAGCCAGGGAGGGTGGCGCCCTCAGGACTTTTGCTGATCTTCACCCGGATCGTGGGGGCGTCAGGAGCGGTAATACCGGCGGGGCGCAGCATGGCAAATTGCGAAAAAACTTCGTTGTAGACCTTGGTGACGAGATAGTCCTGACCGTCGGCGTCGCTGCGCCATACTTGCCCAAGTTGAATGGAGCTCACTGCCACGAGGTTCGTCCTGACTTGCTGGAGTGATTCCAGACTACCGGGTGGCGTGAGGGGCGTCAATTCCGGAGGAGGTTACCTAGGGTCAGTATGAAAGCTTGAGGTTGCCTCTGTTAAGATTTGGCGGCAAGGAGACGCTATGCCTCGTGGAATCGTGCCACGCCAACCCGCGCGCGATGGCCGTCAGGACAAAAAGCAATCTGTAGCGGTTAAAGATCCTCGTGCAACGACGAGTGCCCATCCAAGCCGAGGCAAAGCCCCGGCAGCGGCGCCGAAGATTCATCGTAATGCGTCGGGAAAACCTGCCGGCTCCAGCGCTAAGATCAGGGGCTACAATCCCGTTGCGGCGGACCGCGTGGCAGAAATTCTGACCCGGTTCGACCAAATGTATCCCGATGTCACCTGCGCGCTCACGCACGCAAGCGCATGGGAACTAGTCGTAGCGACGATTCTCTCCGCACAATCAACCGACGTGAACGTGAACCGGGTTACGCCGGAGTTGTTCAGGAAATATCCGACGGTCGCGGCATTTGCGGCGCTTACCCCGGAACAACTGGAACCGGATGTACGGTCCACGGGATTCTTCCGCAATAAATCAAAATCGGTGGTGGGGGCGGCGAAGAAAATTGTTGCCGAGTTCGGTGGGGAAGTTCCGAAAGACATGGAGAAACTCCTCATGCTTCCCGGGGTCGCACGTAAGACCGCGAACGTCGTCCTGGGGACATGGTTCAAAATCGCTGACGGAGTCGTGGTCGACACGCATGTGCACCGCATCTCGCGGCGGCTGGAACTCACGACAAATGACGATCCGCAGAAGATTGAACAGGATCTGATGGGGATCATTCCGCGCGAGAAGTGGATCCTGTTCTCGCATCAGATCATCTGGCATGGACGCAGGCTGTGTATCGCGCGCAAGCCCAAGTGTGCGGATTGCGCGCTGGAAAATATTTGCCACGCCGCCGACAAAACCTGGAGCACGGTGGATGTACACAAAAACGCGAAAGCCTAACTGACTGCTGCCCTGCGGTCTACTATTCACATGCGCACAAAAGTATCATTCGTCATCGTCATCCTCATCCTTTTGAGCACGCACCTTGTCGAAACGGCTGCCCAAACTCTGCCCTCGCCTCAGGTTGTTACCGATCCCAAGAAGATTTCCTCAAAGCCCAACGCGCAGATCGAGCCGCGCAGTCTGACGATTGAGAAGCTGTGGATGACGCGGCAGGTTGGCCGTGCGACATGGGCGCCCGATGGAAAGAGCATTGCATTCATTTCGAACATGAGCGGGAGGAATAATCTGTGGACAGTCCCCGCCGAGGGCGGATGGCCGGTGCAGTTGACGATCAGCGACCAGCGGCAGGCGGCTCCTGCGTGGTCGCCCGATGGTAAGTGGATCGCGTATCAGTCTGACTATGACGGCGACGAGCAGTGGGATATTTTCCTTGTGTCACCGAAGACCGGCAAAGTCGTGAATCTGACGCAGACACGCGAGATCGCGGAGGTCAATCCTACCTGGTCCCCCGATGGGCGCTACCTGGCGTATCAAGTGAAGCCAAAGATTTCCGCAGCTTACGAGATTGACATCTACGACATGGTGATGCGCGAGGTGAAGCATGTCACGGCGAATACGCCGCAGGATAAGCGCAACTCCAATCCCATCTGGTCGAAGGATGGAAAGTACATGGTTTATACGCAGGAGCAGGCGAAGGGGACGGATTCGAATATCTTCGTTGCCGATGTGGCGACCGGTAAGTCTTCGTTGCTTACGCCGCACGAGGGAGAGCAGCGGTTCTTAGCGAATGATATTTCGCCCGACGGTAGGGGCGTCCTCCTGACCTCGAACTCGTCCAATGGATACGAGAACGTCGGGCTGCTTGAGATTGCGACAAAAAACATTCACTGGCTCACGCACGACAAATGGGAAATTCGCGGCGGCGAATTTTCGCCTGATGGAAAGCACATTACCTTTACGGCGAATATTGACGGCAACGAAGAGATCTGTTTACGCGACCTCGCCACTGGAAAGTCTTCTGCTCTGCCGATCCCCAAAGGCCTGAATGAGCCGGCGGGCGGGCACTATGCGTTCACGAAAGATGGGGAGCGTCTGCTCTATTACCACAATGGTCCGACCGAACCGGGCGATCTCTGGGTCTACAACGTAGCTACCCGCAAATCGCTGGAGGTTACGCATTCGCTGGTTGCGGGCGTCCGCTCCGAGGACATGGTTGAGCCTTATCTCGTGCATTATCCCAGCCGCGGCGGCAAGTGGACGATCTCCGCGTTACTCTATGTGCCATTCAACATGGTGCGGAACGGGCAGAATGCGGCGATCGTCTACATACACGGGGGCCCGGCTTCGCAAAGCATGAATTCTTTTAACCGCTTCGTGCAGTACGCGGCGAATCAGGGATACATGGTGCTGGCGCCGAACTACCGCGGCTCTACCGGATACGGCAAGGAATTTCAGCAGGCGAATCTGTACGACATGGGCGGCGGCGATTTGCAGGATGTGCTGGCGGGGGTGGACTGGATCAAACAAACCGGGCATCTCGATCCAAAAAAGATTGCGGTGATGGGCGGTAGCTATGGCGGATATCTGAGCATGATGGCGGTGACGAAGGCTCCTGAAGTGTGGGCCGCGGGCGTGCCCATTGTACCGTTCGTGAACTGGTTCACCGAAATTGAGAATGAAGACCCGGTACTGCGGCAGTCTGACCTGGCGACCATGGGCGATCCGGCGAAGAATAAAGCGCTCTATGAAGAGCGCTCCCCGATCAACTTTATTGCTCAGGTTAAAGCGCCGCTGCTGCTGTTAGCTGGCGGGAACGATCCGCGCTGCCCCAAGTCGGAGGCCCAGCAGGTGGTCGATGCGATTACGAAGCGCGGGGGAACCGTCGACTATAAGGTTTACGAAAACGAAGGACACGGATTTGCCCGCGTAGAAAATCAGATCGACGCTTACAAGCGTGTCGCGGATTTTCTGCTGGCCCATGTGGTGCCGGCCGATTGCAGCTGCTCGCTGACGGAGTAGACTTCAAAAGCTTGACCTCAGAGGAAACTGAGTTGCACGGAGGAAACTTTTTCCTAGAGTCGGGCGAAGGCCCGCTCGATGGCCGCAACGAGCCCTGGGATGGTGAACTCCTTGGCCCTGATATCGACGGACAGGCCGTGTTCGCGCAGCGTCGATGATGTGACCGGGCCGATCGAGGCCATAAGAATTGTGTGGCGCGGGCGCCCTCGCCCGCGACTTGCCGATAGCAGATCCGCCGCCCCGCGGGACCCGACCAAATTCATAAAATTTCGTACGGTCGAAGAACTGGTGAACGTTACCACGTGCGGGCGCGTTCTGAGATTCTTCATCGTGGCGCGTAAACGGGCACGAGAGTACCGGGGCACGATCGTTTCGTAGGCTTCGACTACATCAACGTTTGCTCCCGCCTGGCGCAGATCACGTGGTATCACATCACGCGCGACCTTGGCGCGCACCAGCAGGACGCGCTTGCCTTTGACTTTATTTTTCAGGGTACGCACGACAGACTCGGCTACGTATTCTTTGGGAACGACATCTACTTTTGCGCCACGCTGCTCGATGGCCTTCCGGGTGGCGGGTCCGATGGCGGCGATACGCGGGAGATGTCCTTCAGTGGGTATAACCCGGATTTTGTTCAGGCGTTCCCACATTGCTTCGACACCGTTGACGCTAGTCAGTATCAGCCAGTCGTAGCTGTCAAGATTCCTCAATGCTGTATCGAGCGGTTTAAACGATTTCGGTTTGCGAATTTCAATGAATGGAATTTCGATCACCTCGGCGCCGAGCTTGCGAAGTTCGCTGGAAAGAGCCCCGGCCTGGTGGCGGGCGCGTCCCACTATCACGCGGATTCCGCTCAGTGAGTGATGGGAAGTGAGGTTAAGAGTCTTGCTCATGGTTAGAGTTGGCGGGCAGAGCTTGCCCTGAGCCTGCGGAAGGGAGTGCCCGCCCCACTGCTCACGGCTTCTTCACACCTAATCTTTGCTCACGCATAAGCCGCGCTACGCCCGAGACAGCGCTGCTCTCGGCTTGCTCGAGCGACGAGATTACGTTTGCCTGTTCTTCCTTGCTACGGTTTTGGCTTAGCTTGAATTTGGCCTCGATCTTTGTGGCGGTGATTTCGAAGCCAACGATATGACTCAGCATGCGCTCACGATAAGTCTCGCTCAGACTGGCCCATTGTTCGGCGTAACGAGGCTCGAATGTGGCAATCAATTCGTGGAGCATGCTTTGCAACTCGTCCGTTGAGTTAAACAGGCGGGCGTTTCCGTAAACATGCACCGCACCGTAATTCCAGGTGGGCACGGTTTCGCGGGTAGTATAGTTTTCGGCGGATACGAAGGCGTGCGGGCCGTGGAAGATGGTCAGGCACTGAGGTTGCTGTTCCAGATAGCGCCAATGCGGATTAGCCCTGGCGACGTGACCGCGAAGGATCAGCCGCTCGTCCGTCGCGTGCACAGATAGCGGCAGGTGCGTGGCGAATGGGCCTTCGTTCGTGGATGAGACCAAGATTGCGAACGGATTCGCGTTCATGAATCCGGTGGCATCGGCATGGTCGCGGATCCGGAAATGTTCAGGGATGTACACGAAATGAATCTTCTTTCCCCGTTGCGGGCTTGGTTCAAGATCTTCTAAGTTCCCGCGGCTTACGCCGACGGCTGCATTGTTCCGCCGCTCGTCGGCTCGCTGTTTACTGCCTCATGCTTTTTGCGCACGTGGAGTAGTTTTTCTATTTCGGCAATTACTACTCCAGCTTCATCTTTCACTTGAACTTGAAACACGGGTTCGTATTTTGGCAGCGTCTTTAGTCTGTCACGAATGTCGTCCAGTTGCACGTCGGCCAGACGAAATTCGGCGCGCACTGTTCCTTTTCCCGGCTTGCGGTAGCGGATGCTGGCCGCTTTATCCCACACGATATAGTCGCGTCCCAGATTTGCCATAAGCATGAGCATATAGAAAGGGTCGGTCATGGCAAAGAGGGAACCACCGAAATGCGTGCCAACGTAGTTAGCGTTCCAAAAGCGAAGCTTCATTTCGACGTCGATGGCTTTCATGTCGGGCGCGATGTATTGGATGCGAATGCCCGCGCCTAGAAAGGGCGGCCACAGGTTGACCCAGCGGCGCAAGGCGTGCGAGGACTTCGTGCCGCCTAAAAGCTGGAGAAGAACGCTGCGGCTCATTCAGTGAAAGCCTCCGCGTCTGAAGGCGAAGCCGCAGGCGATGTGGAGACGGCACGCCTGAAGGCATGCCCTGATACAAACCACGCCCGTAGGCCTTTGCAGTTCATGGTTGCGGGGGTACGGCCAGACCGCGGCCGTATACGGCTTTCAGGATTTCCTCGCCGCCGCGGCTGAGTAGCGCTGCGGCGGCATCGTCACCGAGTTTTTCGGGATCGTCCCCGTCGCGGGAGTCGCGCAGCACTTTGGAGCCGTCGGGATCCGCGACAACGGATTCCAGATGCAACTTCGCGTTTCGTATTTCCGCGAGGGCGCCAATGGGCACCTGGCAGCCTCCGCCGAGGCGGCGGAGCAGGGCGCGTTCACAGGTGGTGGCGGCGTGGGCGGCGGCATCGTTTAAGAATTCCAAGTGCTGGCGTGTAGTGTCGTCACCTTTACGGATCTCAATGGCGAGCGCTCCCTGGCCGGCCGCCGGGCACATAATCTCAGCGGAAAGAATTTGTTTGACGAGCTCGGTCTTGCCCAGCCGTTTCAGTCCAGCTGAGGCGAGGATGACGGCGTCGTATCCTCCTTCCTCAAGCTTGCGCAGGCGCGTGTCTACGTTTCCGCGCAAAGGATAAATGTCGAGATCAGGGCGCACGGCTTTGAGTTGAGCCTGGCGCCGGAGGCTGGACGTGCCGACACGTGCGCCCTGCGGCAAATCCTGAATGCTGGAATAGTGGCGCGAGCAGAAGGCGTCGCGTGGGTCTTCCCTTTTTGTGACGGCCGCGATTTCGAATCCCCGTTTAAGTTCGGTGGGTAGGTCTTTCAGAGAATGCACGGCCAGATCGATGCGGCCGGCGGCGAGAGCGTCTTCGATTTCTTTGGTGAAAATTCCCTTTCCAAGACCGCCTTTCGGTCCGACTTGGGCCAGCGGGACATCAGTGATCTTGTCGCCCGTGGTCCGGATGATCTCGATTTCGACTTCGTGGCCGCGGGCGCGCAAGAGCGCGGAGATATGATTCGCCTGCCAGAGAGCGAGTTGCGACCCGCGGGAACCGATGCGGAGAGTGGGCATTAATGGCGCGGCCCCACCTCTGTTTCCTTCCCCGCGGACTGAGGTGCTGTTGCTTTCTCCTTCTCCCTCAGATTGAACAACCGGCGAACCACGTCCACGATTGTCGTGGCCTCTGATTCTTTAGCCGCTGTCTTCAGCGTGGTGATCGGCGTGTGCATGACTTTGTTGATGATGCCGCGCGTCAGCGCCTCGACGGCAATTTCCTGCTCGGGGGTCAGGGGGCCTAGCCGGCCGCGGACGCGGTCGATTTCTGCCTGGCGGATGGTTTCCAGATGATCTTGTAGCGACACGATGGTGGGCACCACGTCGAGCGTCTGCAGTCTGGCTTCGAAGCGCTCGACTTCGCTCCTGATAATCGCCTCGGCTAATTCTGCCTCCTTGCGCCGGTCGGCAACGTGGCTGGTGACGGCCTGCTGTAGGTCGTCGATGTCGTAGGTGAAGATGCCGTCGAGTTTAGCCATCTCAGGAGAGACGTCGCGAGGCACAGCGATGTCGATGAAGAACATGGGCCGGTTCTTGCGGCGGGAGAGGAACTGTTCGCCATGTTCGCGGCGGAAGATGGCCTGGGGTGAGCCGGTCGAAGTAATAACGATGTCGGCGCGATCGCAAGAGTCGTACAAGTCATCGAACTTGATGGCCTGGCCGTCGAACCTCTGCGCCAGACCGATGGCACGTTCATAGGTGCGGTTGGAGACGAAGATGGATGCGCAACCGTGGGCCATTAAATGCCGGGCGGCAAGTTCGCTCATCTTTCCAGCGCCCACAATGAAGACCGTTTTCCCTTCCAATGTTCCAAAAATCTTTTTGGCGAGTTCCACCGCGACCGACGCGATCGAGACCGACGACGAGCCGACTGCGGTTTCGCTACGCACGCGTTTGGCCACAGCGAAGGCACGGCTGAAGAGCTGATCGAGTTGTCCGCGAACTGCGCCGATGGCGCGGGCGGTGGCATACGCTTCCTTAACCTGTCCCAGAATCTGCGCCTCGCCGACTACCATGGAATCCAGGCTGCAAGCGACCCGGAACAGGTGGCGCACCGCCTCTTTGCCACGGAATTCGTAGAGGTGGGGGTCGAGTTCTTGCGGGTCCAAATGAAAATAATCGTGCAAGAATCCGCGCAGGTCGGCGGCGCCGTTGGTCGTGTGCGTAACAATCTCCACGCGGTTGCAGGTGGAAATGACCATACCCTCTTCGATCCCGGGATACGCGCCGAGATCGCGGCAGGTATCGGGCAGGCGCGATTCGGGGATTGCCAGGCGTTCGCGCACTTCGACCGGCGCGCTGTTGTGATTCACGCCAATGAGTTGGAATCTCATGAGGCAGCGAACCTGTGAATAGTTGAGAAATAGTTGGCGGCCCAGGCGGCCAACGCGGCGGCAAAGGCAAATGTCGCGAGGAAGGCGGCGCGGCGTCCTCGCCATCCTGAGTTCCAGCGGGTGAAGACCATGAGCATGTATACCGCCCACATCAGTACCGACAACAGAATCTTCGGGTCGAGAAAATCCAGGCGACCGTAGGTGGAAATTGCCACCACCGATCCGGTCAACAACCCGAGCGTCATGAAGGGGAAACCGAGTAACAGAGAGCGGTAGCCGATCTGGTCAATCACTTCGAGCGCGGGAAGGAATGAAATCAGGCTGGTAGGTTTCTTGGCCTTCAGCCGGCGCTCCTGAAGAAGATAAAGTAGGCTGGCGCCAAAGCTGACGAGAAGGGCGGCGTATCCTATAAAAATCAGAAAAATGTGCGCCGCCAGCCATCCTTTGTTGGAGACATACTGGGTGAGAAGTACGGGTTGTTCATCGACGGCGGCAACGAAGGTGAGGAAAAATACCACGGGAAAAACGACCACTCCAGGCGAAGTGGTGTGGTAAATGGCATAAATCAGCAGGAAGAACGTCATCGAAAAGAAGGCCAGCAGCGATTCTCCATTGTGCACCGATGCCCATACAACATGGCCCGAAAGAAACAATTCAGTCAGAGAAACGAAGTGGAAGACCATGCCCAGGGTGGCCGCGTGGAGCGCGATGCGGCTGAACAGATCGCTGGTGCGCGTCAGCGCCACGAAGGCGTAGATCAGGCTGATAAAGTAGCAACCCAGCGCGAAGCGGAGCCAGAGCAGAGACATAGAACCTATAAGTTCCGGAATCCCTTGAGTTTACCCCAAATTCGGGACCCCCACCTCAATCCTCTCATATCGTCATCATCTTGCGTCGGCCAGTTGGGGAGCTGCATTTAGACCGGCATGCTTCGCACCTCGAGACAGACTGGGATTGCATCTCAATCGTCGAGGACGCTATGGGCTGAGAAATCTTCGCCAGAATCCGCGGAGTCGTGATAGCTTATGGCGCAGAATTTCATGCTGGGGGCGGTGATATGCGTTATGCGGCGGCGTTTCTAGTATTGGCTTGCTTGGCGGTACCCGTGCTTTCGCAAGAGAAGACGGAAGACGGGCCAACGAGTGACAAGGCGCAGAAAACATACAAAGACGGATTGGAATATCTGCACCAGCGAAGGGCCGACGCTGCTCTGGGGGAATTTAAGAAGGCGGATAAGCAGGACGGCGGACATTGCCTGGCCTGCCAGCAAAAGATAATCAAGTACGGGATCGAACTGCGGGATTGGAAGGCTGCCAAAGCCGCGGCGGAGGAAATGGTGGAGCAAGCGCAGGGAGCAAAGAACGTGGCGTTGGCGCACTATCAATTTGGTGCGGTGCTTACGCATGAGGGGATGGACAACCATAACGATGAACTGTTCACACGCGCGCACGACGAGATGCTCAAAGCACTGGCGGCAGGGATGAAATTTCCATCTGCGGTCTACGCTGATGGTTTGGTGTTGGCGCAATTGAAGCAAGACGACGCGGCCAAAGCACGGTTCGAAGAGTTTGTGAAACTGCGGACGGAGAGTGATCCGGATCGACAGCGCGCACTGCGCTATATTAGCCAGCCAGACTTGGCGCGGGCTAGAATGGCGCCGCCCTTCGCGATCACCACCATCGACGGACAACGCGTTTCGATGGACGATCTGGCAGGAAAGGTCGTACTGCTCGACTTCTGGGCTACGTGGTGCGGCCCGTGCCGCGCGGCCCTGCCGCACATGCGAGAGATCGCAAAGAAATTCCAGGGTCAGCCGCTGGTGGTCCTCAGCATCAGCCTCGATACTGACGAGCAGAAGTGGAAGGACTTCATCGCGAAAAACGAAATGACTTGGCTGCAATATCGCGACAATGGCTTCGACGCACCCATCGCGAAAGGGTTCGGAGTGCATTCGATTCCGCATACCTTTACGATCGACGCCGATGGCGTCCTTCAGGATGAACACATCGGCGATGCAGCCATCGAAGGAAAACTGAAGAAGCTGGTGAACCGGGCCAGGGAATTGCAGGCGACAGCGAAGCAAGGACAGTAAGGAAACCTTCTATTCCACACCGAGGCTCGCCAGAGCCTCTTCCAGCCAGGCGGCGTCGATGCTCAACCGGCGGCCGTGGGTCTTTAAATCCTCAACTTCATCGAAGGCGCGGAACAGCCGAAGCTTGGCCGCGGCGTATCGTTCAGCGTCGCTTAAAAGACGGCCGTGATGCTGGCTCCAGGCTGCGCTCGCGCCGTCCGGGAGAAAAACGCTGACAGCATAGGTCAGCTTGCGGTCGGAGGTCACGTCGAAAACAAATTCAGTGGCGGGGGATTCGGGATCGTCCGGGAGCGCGGGGCGCTTTCCAACGAAGTAGTACTGATAAACATATCCCTGAGCACCGGTGTAAGTCTTCAGCCGGCGGACAGGCGGATTCGGAGACATGTCAACATTATCGAACGCGGACAACCTGTTTGTCGCGCATGTCCGACCACCGCTTGGAGATTCGGAGCCGGTTATGTCCGGCGTGCTTATATTCTAATGCCAGGTTAAGAGTGACACGGAGATCCGACTCTCTTGACATACAATCTCTTTTGCATGGCCTGCTGCTGCGACGCTGCGATCTCCAAAGACCTCTGCCGCACGTCACGGGCTGGCGGTCATCACCTCAGGGAGGAGCAACAGGAGGACCGTTGAATGTTTCGCACAAATTCCAACCAATTACGGGTCTGTGACGGCGAAGCCTCCTCTCACCGATCGCATTGGATCGTCGACAGTAGATGGCGAACCCCTCTTCTTCATCTTTATTTTCATCGTTATCTTTATCATTGCGCTGTACCGCTGGTGATTCTTTCGACCGCCGGCATCGCCTCGGCACAGGCGCGTATCGAGCCGACGGCTCCTGCGCAGCTCACCATCGATGCGACCCAAATCGTTTCGCCAGTCAGCCCGACGCTCTACGGTCTGATGACCGAGGAGATCAATCATTCTTACGAGGGCGGGCTTTACGCCGAGATGGTCCAGAACCGTACCTTCCACTCTAGCTGGGAGGGAGCCGTGCCTTGGAATCTGGTGCAGCGCGGCGATGCCGTCGCAAGCGTGTCCATCGACAAATCGAACGGGCCGAGTCAGGCTTTGCCCTACAACTTGAAACTTTCCGTTGCGTCCGCATCTGCCGGTAATGAGGCAGGACTGACCAACCCGGGATTCTGGGGTTTCGCCCTCCGCCCGAGGACGATATATTTGGGTTCGCTCTATGCTCGCGTGGAGAGCCCCGATATAGGGCCAATCACCGTCCGGCTTGTGAATGACCGCACGGCAGCCGTGCTGGCGCAGGCGACTGTGGAGCTGAAATCAGGCCCGTGGGCGCGCTATGAATACAAGCTCGTCACGGGAGCGATCGCGACATCATCGGCGAATCACCTCGAAGTCACGGTGGCTAACCCCGGTAACGTTTGGTTGCAGTTGGTCTCTGTTATGCAGCCGACCTTCAAGAACCGTCCCAACGGCAACCGCGTCGACCTGATGGAACGTATGGCAGCCATGCACCCGCACTTTTTGCGTTTGCCGGGCGGCAACTATCTGGAAGGCGATAGGTTGGAGGACTGGTACAACTGGAAAAAGACGATCGGGCCGCTGGTGGATCGTCCCGGCCACCCGTCTCCGTGGTCCTATTGGTCAACCGATGGATTGGGTCTGCTGGAGTTTCTGGAATGGTGCGAGGACCTGAAAATCGAGCCCGTGCTCGCGGTCTATGCCGGATACTCGCTGAAAGGCGACCATGTGGCGCCGGGCAAGGATCTCGAGCCTTATGTTCAGTCCGCCTTGGATGAGGTGGAATATCTCACGGGCGATCAGAGCACGCAATGGGGAGCGGAACGGGCGCGCGATGGCCATCCGGCTCCGTTTCCCCTGCACTATATCGAGATCGGAAACGAGGACCAGTTCGACAAGTCCGGCAGCTATGGAGCGCGGTTTGCGCAGTTTGCCGCGGCGCTGCGGAAGCGTTATCCGCAATACAAGCTGATCGCTACCGATCCCAGCGGCGACAGCGAGACGGCACACCCCGATGTGGTGGACGACCATTACTATAAATCGCCTTCGGACATGATGGATCTCGTCCACCACTACGATGCAGCCGCCAGAACGGGCCCGAAAATATTTGTCGGTGAATGGGCGACGCGCTCAGGAACGCCCACGCCAAATTTTGGCGACGCCCTTGGCGATGCGGCCTGGATGACGTCCCTCGAGCGCAATAGCGACCTGATCGTCATGGCCAGTTATGCTCCCCTGCTGGTGAATGTCAATCCGGGTGCCATGCAGTGGACGACCGACCTGATTGGCCTCGATGCGCAGAAGACATATGCATCTCCCAGCTACTGGGCGCAGTCTCTTTTTGCGGAGCACTTGGGGGATGGCACAGCACACAGCACGATCTCCGGCGAGGGCAAGCGTTTCTTCTACTCGGCCACGGTGAGTTCAGGGGACAAGCTGCTGCACCTCAAGCTGGTGAACGCGTCCAGTGTGGAACAACCACTATCCGTACATCTAACGGGCGTCAGTAGCGCGCACCAGGCTGGCATGGTGACGCTGCACGGCGCCACCTACCAGGCGACAAACTCGATCACCGATCCGGACGCCATTCATCCCGAACAGTCCACGGTTTCTGTTCCGAGCGGGGTTTGGAACCACATCGTTCCGGCATTGACAATCGAAGTGATCGACGTGCCTCTTCACTGAGAGCTTCCGGGCGGAAAAGCAAATTCAAAAGCAAGAGCGGCGAACAAAAGCGTCCGCCCCACACAAACGTCTGCTATCGCACACCGTTTCCTGGGGAGACGACCCTGCCGTACTTGGTCGCTCGGCTTAGCCGATCGAACATGCGCCAGGCGTCGACCGAGATTTTGCTGATGGCTTCTTCCCCGTCGCGTTCGTTCCGCAGAAAAGACGTCATGACACAAATCACGTAAGGCCGGCCTTCGACGAAGACGATCCCAGAGTCATTACGTACCGCCTCTAGCGAGCCGGGCTTGTTGGCGATCTTTAGATCGGCCGGCAGATCGCGAGGGATCCACGAATCCTTGTTGGTGCTCAGCATTTTAAAGAAGTCGGCCGTCGACTCTTTGTTCAGGACTTTGCCATGGTAGATGGCGTCGAGCAGCGTCATCATTTCGCGCGGGGTGGAGACGTTTTCTCGACCTTCCTTCGCGGCCTGCAGGTCCATCATCTTGCGGCGCAGGCGAGTGTGAGTGAGGCTGAGCGAGTCCAGCATGGCGTTCACGTTCTGCATTCCGACGCGGTCGATCAGCACGTTGGTTGCGGAATTGTCGCTGACCGCGACCATCATCGTCGCCAGATCGCGCAGCGTGATTCGGGTCACGCCAGGCGTGAGGCCATTCATAATGTCGCTGTCTTGCACCAGATCGGACGACTGCACGGTGTAAAGGTCGGTCAGCTTGAGCTTGCCTTGCTGCGCTTGTAAATACAGGTTGG
>Ga0073928_10005216_pt1 | contig 18404 bp, 14 predicted proteins | sample PaiPotPPA55metaG_FD_76969 | JGI IMG/M metagenome (GOLD analysis project Ga0073928, IMG submission 76969) | Iron sulfur acid spring bacterial and archeal communities from Banff, Canada, to study Microbial Dark Matter (Phase II) - Paint Pots PPA... ... | reverse complement strand
TGCTGATGTTCAGCGTTGAGCTTCCCGTGTTCGCGACTGTGACACTCTTAGCCGTGGTCGTCGTGCCCACGACGGTCTTGGCAAACACCAGCGACGTCGGCGTCAGCGTCACCACTGGACCGCCACCGCCACCGCAACCAGTGAAGGCAAACGATCCGATGTGAGTGGCCCAAACGAAGTCGCCATTGGTCTTCAGATACTGGTTAACGAACCAGAAGGTGCAGTCGTCCGACGGGTCGATTCGCGCGGCACTGTAATCTCCCCATCGGCTATGACCCGACTGGAAATGCGTGCCGGTAAGCAGAGTATTCTCCGATTCCATGGTACCGGCGGCATCGGTCGGAACGCGCCCCGTATAGGCGAGGCCCGGATCGATGCTGCTGCTCGAGACGCTGTAGCTCAACAACATATCGCCCGCTTTATCCATGGCCATGCTGCCCATCCATCGGAAAGTGGAGTCGGGAGCGTAAGTTCCCTGCTGGAAGATAGTCGGCGTATTGTTGGGAGTCCGAATTTCATACCAGCGCGGAGCGACGCTCGAGACACTTGTGACGGAGTGGTTGACGACCAACGCCTCGTGATCGCCGAAGTTGCGGTAGGCCAGACGGTACATCATGCGGTCGCCGAGGGTGTCGAGCTGTTGAACGGTTCCCTTTTGCGGGACGCACGTTCCGCCAGTTCCACCGCAGGCGGGCGAGAAAGTACTGACCGGAATGTTGATGGGCCCGGTGAATGTGGAAGCGCTGGGATTCGCAAAGTTCGGCGTCAGTTGGAATTGGTGCAGGCTGTTGGTCTCGAAGGTAATGAAATAACCCGGCGAGCCGTCAGGAGGAGCGGTCGAACCATCCAGGTCGGAGGGCTGGAACCCGCCATCATTTTGGATCGTGAAGCATACTTGGACCGGGTTCGGTTTGCCGGCCAGCATCGCTGTGCGGTCGTATGCGCAGGCGGCGGTTCCGACGAAACTCTGTAAATTCAGGAACAGGTGAGCCATCTGCAGGTAGGCTGGATTGGTGGCGGTGGGCCAGACCGAGTAATGAGGATAGTCGGGGAAGTTGTTGCCAAAGGCGTACTCATACAGCGAGTAGGCTCCGGTGGGGTCGTTAGTCTTGGAAACCGCCTGGCACAAGCTATAGGGCGCACTCTCACTGCCGATCTGGGAGAGGAACCAGCGGTCGGCAAGCCGATCGTATTGCACGATGGGATCGCCCTGATTGCCGGCGCAGGCGCCACCCATGCTCGCCCAAATCGAGCCCAGCGTCTTGGGGAATCCGGCGGCGATATGGCCCGTTTTGTCGTAAACGGCCCATTCACTGTTGACAATCTCCACGATGTGGTTGGGTCCCACCGCCATATTGGAATCGGAGGGTTCACTACCGTTGACGCCGATGCCTTCGAAGTCGAGGCCTTGAGTACCGTTGAGAAGCGGACCAAACTCGGTTTGTAGGGCGGTATCCTCGCCCCCTGGGCCCAGGTTGCGGTGAATGGACCGCACCTCGTGTTCCACCTCTTCCTCGGACCGGATCGACTGCGGTACCGCGAACATGGGTGGCGAGATAGCAAATCTGATTGGTTGTCTAACGGTTGGCGCCTGAGTCTTGTTCTGGTTAGTTTTGGCAAAGGCCAGCGTTGTCAACGCCAGACCACATAGGACGAGAATTCGAACGACCGTTCCTACACGAACCATTGATTTCTCCTCGTGAACTTTTAGGGATTGGGCCACTGCCGGTCAAAACCCGCTGGGGCATGGGGCGGGACTTGCGAAGGCTACTAGCGCGTGTAGTTTATAACTCGGTTTTCAGGAAAAAGCAAAGGAAAATCGGCGCGCAGCGCGCTTTGCAGCATGTTGAACTTGTTTTCACATCCGGATAACAAAACAAGCGGGGGAATCACATCGACCCGTGATCAGTCCAGCAGCGGGGGCGCTTGCCAGGCACCGCGCTCCATCTCAAGTTTCGCCGCGACCGCCAGTACCATTTCTTCTTCCCATGGCCGTCCGACAATCTGCACGCCGATCGGCAGCCCCTCGTCCGAATACCCCATCGGAACCACGGCGGCGGGAAAGCCCAGCAGGTTAAACCACTCGCAATAACTCCAGGCGTCGAGATACTTCACCGTCTTTCCTTCCACCTGCCACTCTCGCTCGCCGTGACGAAACGCGGGGATGGCAGCGGTAGGACAAATCAGCACGGGATATTTCCGCATCTGCACCAGAATCTTCTCCCGCACCGCATCGCGTCCCAGCCACGCCGCCAGCAGCGAGTCGCCCGCCTGCGACCCGATGAGGGGCGCGGGCGTGGCCTTGGTCCACGCAAAGAACTCCCGCAGAATCGGGCTCAGTTCCGGCTCGTGGCCACGCAACATCGGTTCCAGAATCATCCCTCCGGCCGTGCCGAAGAATTCCCACCACAGCTGCCGCGCTTCTTCGAGTCCCTCGGGACGGAAAGAATCGACACGAAATCCGCAGCTCGACAAGAGAGACGCTGCCCGACCCACCGCCGACCTGGTTTCGCGCGTCACTGGAGTTCGGCCATCGTCTTCGAAGAACCCGATGGAGACGGACAGCACCGCCGTCTCATGAATCTCACGCACCTCAACCGGCGCAGAACACGGATCTCCATCACGAACATCGCCGTCGCCCCACCCCGCCATCACTTCAAAAAGCATTCGCACATCTTCTATGGTGCGTGCCATCGGCCCAACCACTCCGATCAGGGCAAATGGCCCGCCGGATTTCGGAAAGTGCCCAGTCGAAGGAACGCGTCCGGGAGTAGGTTTCAATCCGCAGATTCCGCAAAAGTGCGCCGGCACGCGGATCGAACCGCCGCCGTCGCTGCCCACGCCGCCAGCGGAAAGTCCCGCCGCGATGGCCGCAGCCTCTCCACCGCTCGATCCGCCCGCCGTGCGACTCGGGTCCCAGGGATTGTTCGTTCGTCCATATAAAAGATTGTCGGTTTCCCACGCCATGAGCAGTTCGGGCGTGTTGGTAACCCCGAGGATCACCGCCCCGGCCGCACGCAGGCGCGCCACCAACGGCGCATTCTCAGCTGCGATATGTCCGGCACGCAAACGCGTACCCGCTTCGCAAAGATGTCCGGCAACATCAATCGCGGACTTGATGGATAAAGGCACGCCATGCAGTGGCCCGAGTTCATCCCCGCGCAGAATCGCCTTCTCCGCCTCCCGCGCCTGGGCCAGTACAGCTTCCGGCCGGTAATCGACGAATGCGTTCAGCCTTGGATTCAAGCGCTCGATGCGGTCAAGATGAGCCCGCGCCACCTCCACCGGCGAAACCACTTCCCGGCGGATCTGCGACGCGATTTCCCACGCAGAAAGAAGAGGAGCGTTTGACGTCATGAAGTGTGGAGGACGGCGCAACGAAATTCAGGATATCAGCCAAGCTCGGGCGCGCGGTTGCCTGTTCGTTGACTTCCGCCCTCCAGGCTGTCGACTTGTTCGGAACGCAAAAATCCGGCCGAAGACCAATGCCTCGGCAGGACCATCAAGACACCGCCGCGGTCTACTTGTTTTCGCGCAAGTCGGGTATGGATTCTACGCAGTTGGTGACTCCACCCGTAGCGCCGACGTTGCGCGTCGCGGAAAACTGTCCAGAACAGAACACGTCCGTGCCGCCCAGATTGCCGGTTATATTTATGGATCCATCGTTCGCGAAGAAGACATGCGACAGGTCTCCCAAATGAACCCCGGCCCCCCCGGCGCCCGTAATACGGTTTACGAAGGGACTGGCGAAATCCGAGCGCATCACCGAGCCATCCACGATCCGGATGCCGTCGAAGGCGTTGCCTGTCACGTTTGCAACCGAGAGTCGGACGTTCCCGTTGCTTCTCGCGAGGATCCCAAATCCGCCATTGTTGCTGACCGTCGTGGTGGTAGCGACGTTTGCTAGTTGCACGAATGCGTCGTTAAACACTTGTATTCCGTGGTTCCCGTTGTTGCTTATGGTGTCGTCCACCAACAACACGCGCGAGTCATTGGTGACAAGAACGCCGACGCCGCTGGGATTGTTGCTGATGGAGTCATTCTGTGAGTCAACCTGAGAGCGCGATGCTCGCAGACCACAACCGACTTGTGAATTCTGGATAGTGTTTCCGTTCAGGCGGAAAGCGGCGTTGTCCGCGCAGTTGACGCTGCCATTGATGGTGAATCCGTTCAAGGCGAAACGGCCGGAGTCCGAGACCACCAGCGTATCCAGCGTCCCGTTGGATGCGTCGGTAATCGTAGCTCCCAGTGGGCTGGCCTGCAGAGTCAGGTTGTCCAGGCTGGAGATGACCACGTTCTCATGACAATTGCCGGTCACTTTGATGGTGTTCGGACCAAGCGGGTTCCCGGCAGCAAGCGGGGCAACGGCCGCATTGATCGGTAAGTGGGTGGACAGCCGCAGTCTATGCTAATCGTCAATGCCTGAGCCGGCAGCGACCAGGAATATTGTGAGCGACGCTCAGTCGCTTGCGTATGAGACCAGTCTGCCATTCCGCTTTTTTTCCAGTAGAGTAAGGAGTTACATCATCACGGTCGAGAACAAGAATCAGCTCGGGCGTGAGTGCTGGGTGGTGAATAACTTCCGTGGGAGCTGATCTCGTGTGGCGAAAGTCGCGTTTTGATTTTGTTTGAAGGGGCGCGGCTTTTAGCCGCGCCGTAAAGACCCTAAATCACAAGCGGCTTTAGCCGCTGAGGCTCGCATTCATGAAGCATATCCACAAGGTTGCCATACTCGGCGCAGGCACGATGGGCGCCCGTATCGCGGCGCATTTCGCTAACGCTGGCGTCCCTTCGCTGCTGCTCGACATACTTCCACCAGACGCGCCTCCAAACGGTCCCGCCCGCAACAAAATCGCGGCTGCCGGACTCGACGGGGCCATCAAATCCAAGCCCGCCGCGTTTTTCGAAGCGTCGCTTTCACGCCTTGTGACCGTGGGAAATTTCGACGACGACCTGAAACGCCTGGCTGAGGTCGACTGGATTATCGAGGCTGTAGTCGAGAACCTCGAAATCAAGCGGTCGCTACTAAAAAAGGTGGAGGCCATCCGCAAGCCCGGCACCATCGTCACCACCAACACCAGCGGACTTCCGGTGGCGAAAATCTCCGACGGATTTTCCGAAGACTTCCGGCGCTCGTGGTTCGGCACACATTTTTTTAATCCCCCACGCTATATGCGCTTACTGGAACTGATCCCAACTCCGGAAGCTTATCGCACGCTGATCGAGGCCGTCACCCACTTCTGCGACACGCAACTGGGCAAGGGCGTCGTGCTGGCGAAAGATACACCCAACTTCATCGCCAATCGTATCGGCACATTTTCCGTCCTCAACGTGATGCGCCTCATGCAGGAAATGGACCTGAGCATCGAGGAGATCGACGCGCTCACCGGCCAAACCGTCGGCTGGCCGCGCTCCGCTACCTTCCGGACCATCGATCTGGTCGGCCTCGACATTCTCGGCCATGTAGTCACGAACATGACGCAGAACGTGCACGACGAGCGCAGCAAATTACAGATTCCCGCTTTCTTTCGCCAGATGCTCGAACGCAAGTGGCTAGGCGACAAAACCAAAGGCGGCTTCTACAAGAAGAATGTAGGGGGGGCGTCCTCGCCCGCCGAACCCTCCAAAAACAAAGAGGACGAGCGCCTCGCGCTCGACTGGAAGACGCTCGAATATCATCCGCGGCAGAAGCCGAAATTCGCCGCCCTCGATATGGCGAAAAATGTCGAAGACACCGGTGCGCGAGTTCGAATGTGGCTAGGCCTCGACGGCAACGCAGCCGCCGCACCGCAAAAATCCGACAAGGCCAGCGCTTTCCTCTGGGCCGCCCTCTCCGACTTGTGGACATATTCCGCCAACCGCATTCCCGAAATCTCCGACTCCCCGGTCGAGATCGATCGCGCCATGCGCCTAGGCTTCAACTGGGAACTCGGCCCCTTCGAACGCTGGGACGCGGCCGGCGTGGAGGCAACCGTAGCGCGCATGAAAAAAGAGGGACGTCCCGTCGCGGCCAATGTAGAGAGACTGCTCGCCTCGGGACAGAAATCCTGGTACGCCGATGATCCAAAGACTTCATCCGGCCGCAAGTATTGGGATCTGGCAACCGGCAACTGGCGACCGGTAGCTGTCCCCGCCGGCGTCTGGTCGGTCGAAGTAGCAAAAAAGTCCAACGGAGTGGTCAAGAAAAATTCGAGTGCCTCGCTGGTCGACCTCGGCGATGGTGTGGCCTGCATTGAATTCCACTCCAAAATGAACGCCCTCGGCGCCGACATCATCTCGCTCATCAGCCAGACGCTGAAGCCCGGCGGCCCCGGCGACGCCTTCGACGCGTTTGTCATCGCGAACGACGCGCAGAATTTCTCCGTAGGCGCGAACCTGATGCTCCTGCTCATGTCCGTCCAGGAGGAAGAGTGGGACGACGTCGACCTGGCCATCCGTCAGTTTCAAGGCATGACCCAGGCCATCAAATTTTCACCCAAGCCAGTAGTAATCGCGCCCTTCGGACTCGCTCTAGGCGGCGGTTGCGAGGTCTCACTGCACGCGGCCGCTCGCCAACCGCACTCCGAGCTCTACATGGGACTGGTCGAGGTCGGCGTTGGCCTGCTTCCCGGAGGCGGTGGCTGCAAGGAAATGCTGCTGCGCGCGGTCGACAGCGCAGCTTCCATCCGTCCCGGCGGTCGTGGCGAATCAGTCGAACTGATGGAGGCAATGAAGAAAGCCTTCGAAACCATCGCCACGGCGAAAGTCTCCACCTCGGCCGATGAAGCCCGCGGCCTGGGATTCCTCTCAAGCTCTGACCAAGTCACCATGAACCGCGCGCGCGTTCTTAGCGACGCCAAAGAGCGCGCGCTGCAACTGGCACGCGCTGGATACGAGCCGCCGGTGATGCGCACCGACATTCCCGCACCCGGCGAAAACATCCTGGCCGCACTCAAATTGGGTGTCCACCTGATGCGCCAAGGCGAATACATCAGCGATCACGAGCAGAAGTTAGGCACAAGAATCGCCGAAGTCCTTTGCGGAGGAAACATCACCCCCGGCACACCAGTCAGCGAACAATATCTGCTGGACTTGGAGCGCGAAGCCTTCAAGTCCCTATGCGGCGAAAAAAAGACCCAGGAAAGAATTCAATTCACCCTGAAGACAGGCAAGCCCCTAAGAAATTAGCACCGCTTCGTGTGGTGACGAGGCTTCGTCCCGTAATGGAGGGACGGGCGCCCTCGCCCGTCCAAGCCGAGCGAAGCTCGGCAGCTGCCCGTGGCCATAGCGACTCTGGATTCGCTGTAGGGACTTTAATCCAACGCTGGAAACTACAAATTTACTTCGACAACGCCCCGTCCAGCGAGAACCCTCCCGCGCCGCGCAACAACAGCGCCCCGGCCATGGCCAGCGCCAGCAGATGGAACTCGATGCCCTCGCCTTTCTGGCTGCCCATCCAGTTCATGAAGAATCCGTTCGGCAGATGAACCATGAAGATAGCTCCAACCATCAGGCCGCCGACTCCGAAAGCGGCGATGCGCGTCAACAAGCCGAAAATCAGCCCCAGCCCCGCAAAAAATTCCGTGCAGATGATGAGATATGCCATAGCAGCGGGCATCCCCATATGCGTAAAGGCTCCCACGGTGCCGTGAAACCCAAAACCTCCAAACCAGCCCAGCATTTTTTGCGCGCCATGAGCGAAGAACACAACTCCCAGAACTACTCGCAGCATGGTCAAGGCCACATCGTTGCTGGTACCCATCAGTCGCTTCATCGCTTCCTCCTGGCGGGTTCTATCGTCTTGCGCGTCTGTCTTGCGCGTTTTAAGATGACGATCCTCCCGCGATTGTCGTTATAACAACAATTAATTTCGATTCTCTTCCTCCACCACAAGATTCACTTTTTCCCCGGGACGGCAGCCACTCACCCGCCAGCCCTTCCCGAGAAATAATCCTCGTCCCGGATGCGGCGTATAATTTGTGAACTAGACTTCGTGAAGGATGGTACAGACGAAAATGTCCGCAGGCAATGGCGATTCGAAAAACGGCGCGAACGGCAGGAATAACGACAATGAATTGGATGCGGTCCTGAAACCGCGGACAGAGTGGCTCGCCAAGCGGAAGGCCGAGAATAAAGACGGCAACTTCTCGCAGATGCACTACGCCCGCCAGGCCCTGATAACCGACGAAATGCGATACATCGCTCACCGCGAGAAACTCACGCCGGAATTAGTTCGCGCTGAAGTCGCACGCGGCCGCATGATCATCCCCGCGAACATCAACCATCCCGAACTCGAGCCCATGGCGATAGGCGTAGAGTCGCTCTGCAAGATCAACGCCAACATCGGCAACTCGGCCGTCACTTCCAACATAGACGAAGAACTCAAGAAGCTCCACACCGCCGTTCACTACGGAGCCGATACCGTGATGGACCTCTCCACTGGCGGCGACATCCATACCATTCGCGAAGCCATCATCCGCCACTCGCCCGTCCCCATCGGCACGGTTCCAATCTACGAAGCCATCTCGCGCGTCAAGCGCGTAGAAGACCTCAACAAGAACGTGATGTTGGAAGTAATCGAAGAGCAGGCCGAGCAAGGCGTGGATTACATGACCATCCACGCCGGCGTCCTCATTCAATATTTGCCCATGGTCTCCAAGCGCATTACCGGAATCGTCAGCCGCGGCGGCGCGATCCTGGGCCAATGGATGGCCTACCACCACAAGCAAAATTTCCTCTACGAGTGCTTCGAGGACATCTGCAAGATTTTCGCGAAGTACGACGTAAGCTTCTCCCTGGGAGACGGCTTGCGTCCCGGCTGCATAGCCGACGCCAGCGATGAAGCGCAGTTCGCCGAACTAAAAACCCTGGGCGAACTAACTTGCATCGCCTGGAAGCAAGACGTGCAGGTAATGATCGAAGGCCCCGGCCACATCCCGATGCACAAAATTAAAGAGCAGGTTGAAAAAGAAAACGCCTGGTGCGACGAAGCACCCTTCTACACCTTAGGCCCGCTCGTAACCGACATAGCTCCCGGCTACGACCACATCACCTCCGCCATAGGAGCAGCAATGATCGGATGGTACGGCGCGTCGATGCTCTGTTATGTAACTCCCAAAGAACATCTCGGCCTGCCCAACGAAAAAGACGTGAAAGACGGTATCATCGCCTACAAGATCGCCGCCCACGCCGCCGACATAGCGCGCCAGCGTCCCGGAGCCCGCGACCGCGACGACGCCCTAAGCTATGCCCGCTACAAGTTCGATTGGGAAAAGCAGTTCGAACTTTCCCTCGATCCCGAGACCGCCCGCTCCATGCACGATGAAACCCTCCCCGAAGAGGGATACAAAACCGCAGCCTTCTGTTCCATGTGCGGCCCAAAGTTCTGCTCGATGAATTACTCCAGCAAAGTGGACGAATACAACAAGCAGGTTCACGGCCTGGAAAAGAAAGACTACTCAGAGTTAGTGGAGAAGCTGGTAACCCTGAAGTAACTCACGTAGCGACGGACACATTCGTCCGTCCGAGCGATGCCTGCTATTGCAGCCACTCCGTGCCCATATTGTCGTCCGTGATCACGCGGACGCCCGCTGCACGAGCGCGGATATGGCCCGCAGATTCCAAGGTGAAGAACCCAGCCCGTATGTCATGGTCCATCGTAGTCGCCATGGCCATCACCTCGAGCAGCCGGCGGCGATGTTGCTCCTGTGACAAGTCAAACACTGGTTGGCCATCGATTTTATAACGCACCAGGACGTCGAGCCAACGTCTTGCATCGAGTTGCAAGGGCAAATCACTGACCGCCATAAAATTCGCCAGGCGCATTCTAAAGGGAAAAGCACTGACGCCAGTCAGCATGGCTTCTTTCGAGTCGGTGGTGTTGTAAAAATGCACTCCCCCCCCGGATTCAAATGCCGGCGAATCAGCTGCAGAAATTCCAACGAAAGAAGGTCGGACATGTTGGAACGCCAGCTATAAGAGGTGTTCATTACAATGACGTCGAATTTGCGTCCCGGGTTCCGCATCAGCCAGCGGCGGCCCTCGTCGATGTCGATGCGCACCTTCGGATTTTGCACCAGGCTGGCCACCTCGGGAACGCGCTGGATGAGGCGTAGATATCCCAGATTGATTTCGACAATCGTCAGGTGTTCAACTTGTGGATGGTTGGCAATGACCTGGGCCCACGATCCGGACGACAAGCCGATCATGAGCACTTCTCTCGGATTCGGATGAAAGTAGCTCAGTGAAAACGCGCGTTGAATCCCGTTCGAATCGTTTACCAGACCGACATTGAGCGCCCATCGTAGATCCCCCCTCCAAAAACCGTCCCCGCCGTTGTAACTGCGATGACTCCACTCTTGGTCCGGAACCTGCCGTGAAGTCCGCTGCCCGGTGGAGGATTTTCAGGGAGAAAACTCCATACGCGGCGATCAGCAGTTCGACCAGGCCAAAAACCCGAAGCGGGGGCAAATGTTGGTAACGCGAGATCGTTCCGCCCAGCACGCTGCCCAGACCCAATCCCAGCATGAAGGCGGTGACCGCCATGGTTACCGACTCGATGTTCACGCCGTAGAGGGTAAACAGAGCCCGTTGCCACACGATCTGATAAAGGAGTGCCGGAAATCCGGAGACAAAGAAAAACAGGCACGGCCATGCTGTCGATCGGAGTGTCGGTCCGGGCGACGTCGATCCAAGCCTCGACCCCTGCGATGAAGTGCTCTTGGGGATTGCCCCGGCGAGGGTTCGCGCCGCGGCGGTCGCAGCGTATCCAGTCATGTTGATCTCCGTGAATTGGACATTCAAGGGGGACGCCTGCCGCTAAAAACTTTATGAGAGCGAGCAGAAGGCCGTTGCCCTGAGTCTAGCCCGAGCGCCTGCCTTCTCAGGTTCAAGGTAGCCTTTTAATCACAGCCCCTGCCCCCTACCGCATCAGCGCCGACGCGCACCATAGCACCGGCGCCTGGCCGTGGAAATCGCCGGTTCGGCGGGCGCGGGCGAGGTAGTAGTCGCGATCATTTTTTTTGCCGGTGCCTTCGCAGACGCTGGTCACGTCGGCGTTCTGGTCAATGTAGCCGACCAGCGCCAGCCATCCTTTGCGAGCTGCAGGGCCGTAAGTGGCGGGGTCGAGCCATCCGTTTTTTACGCCGGTGATCAATGCAAAAGTGAACATGCCAGTCGAGGAAGTTTCCGGCCACGCCTCGGGATGGTCAACCAGTTGCCTCCACATGCCGTCTTTGCCTTGGAAACCCAAAAGCGCCTGCATCATCTTTCGGTATGCCGCCAGAATAAGCGCGCGCCGGGCATGGTCCGCGGGCAGCGCACGCAGCAACTCGGTCATACCGGCGGCCACCCAGCCATTGCCGCGTCCCCAATAGAAGGGCGCATCGGGCGCGTGGAAGAACAGACCGTTGGGTTGCTGCAACTTGTCGAGGTAAGCGACCATTTCCAGCGCAGCGCGATCGAGATATTTGGAATCTCCGGTAGCACGAAACGCCTGCACCTGAACCATGGTGATCATGTACATGTCGTCAATCCAGAAGCGGGTTTCACGGGTCAGCCCCTCCGGCGTCGGATTTTCCCACTGCCGGTCGGCGAACGACCTGCCGAGCTCGAGGTATTTTGGGTCTTTGGTCTGCTGATAAATCTCCAGTGGAACCGTGCCGAAGACGGTGAAGTCCACATGCCGGTCTTTGCCGATGAGACCGCCTCCCGCCGGCGTCATTAGCGGATCGAAACGCTGAATCAGTTTTGCGGAAAGACCCTTATCGCCAGAAAGCTGAGCGAAAGTCAGCGCACCGTACCAGGTGCAGACCTCCTGATAGACAATGTGCTTGGGATCCGCGTGAGGACTGATGACGAAATGTTCGGCCACGCGTTTGCCGACTTCGGCGGGCGAAGTGCCGGCGGGCCAGTCGCTGAAGTAGCTAGTTTGGGCGGCGGCCGGAAGGGCAAGAGCAAGGAGCGCAACAGCGGCCACCAGTATCATGAACGGTTTTGAGGCTCTCTGCCTGGTGAGTGCGGACATGCGGGTATCATAATATCCAACCACATATCGAACCGCGCCGTTACTGCCGGCGAATTCCCGCCCCGTTCGTGGAGGCGCAACAACAGTTCGTTTCCTCGGTGCCTTCAAAGCGAAACACTATAACTTGGCAGCATTCCAATCTTCATAGGAAAATCCGGAAGCATCCTGGGCCCCGCTGTAGGAAGTTCTGAGGCCAAAAGGCATATCGACTTCTATGCACAATCAAAATGTAGTTGTTGCTCTGACCACGAGAGACAATGATTACCAGGCGGAACAATCGGCATCTGCGACCGAGGTCGCGTCCCGGCTGGGCGTGAAGATCGACGTCATTTACGCTGACAACAACGCAGTCAATCAATGCCAACAATTAGTCAAGATCATCCAGGACAAGGCTCAGCGCCCGGACGCGATTCTGTTTGAGCCAGTTGGAACCCCCATGTACCAGGTCGCGAAAGCGGCAGTCGCAGCGGGCATCGGCTGGGGGATCCTGAATCGCGAAGCCGACTACATTCCTGAACTTCGCCGGGCCGGGCCGGTCCCGGTGTTTGCGGTGAGTCCCGACCAGGAAGAAGTCGGGCGGATTCAAGGCAAACAACTGGCAGCCTTTGCCACGGAAGGCAACATTCTTTATATCGAAGGCCCTTCCACCAGCAGCGCCGCGAATCTCCGCACCAAGGGGATGCTTTCGACCAAGCCCAGCAAGGTTGAGGTGAAGGTGCTCAAAGCGGACTGGTCGGAACGAGGCGCACATCAGGCAGTCAAGTCATGGCTATCGTTGAGCACGTCCGGTCAGCTTCACATTCGGGCCGTTGTCTGCCAGAACGATGCCATGGCGATGGGCGCAAGGGAAGCATTCGCCAGCCTTCCCAAGGCGGCCCGCGAGCAGTCGCTGAACATTCCTTTTACGGGCTGCGACGGAGTCACTAAAACTGGTCAGGGATGGGTACGAAGCGGACAGTTGCGCGCGACGGTAGTGATTCCTCCCATGGCGGGCCTCGCTCTCGAAATGCTGGCCAAAGCGGTCAGCACCGGTTCAACGCCCGCTGAGCGGACTCTGTGCGCCCCTCGATCTTTTCCGGCCATAGCCGAGATCAAGGCGTAGGGGCTATTCGTCTTTCGCCAACCATGCCAGAGCTTCCTCGCGGGTCGTAAAAACGGGAAACTCGCGGCGGGAGAAGCTATGCAAGCTCTCGGAGAACGCAGGAGGAAACTTCTCTGCTCCCATCCACGCGGATTTCTTGACATGAGGCTTGTCAAACACGGCGCTTTCTTTCATGGCCTGAATGGCTTCCTTGTCAATGGATGCTCCCGTGAAATCAGACAGGATCAATACCGAATTGCGCGGAAGCGTAGTCACAACCTCGGGAACTGCCCGGCAAACCTTTTCGACTTCAGCCGCCGAACAGTTTGAAAAATCTATTAGAAGAATCTGCTTGCCTTCATGAGAAATGAACCGAATACGGTCGGTCATGTGACTTCTTTCCGGCGCAGGTGCGAGTTTGTACTGGCGTCCGCTGAATGTCAACAGGCGTTAGAGTGGCCCAGAGTGGCCCACCCGCCTCTGGAAGTTCAGCCGACCGCTGACTTCTTGCGCATCCAGACATCCCACGTAACTCGACCAGCTTCCTGATCCGTCAGCGGGCGGCCCGTCGCCTTGAGGGCCAGCTTGATCTGGCCGTGGTGGTAGCCCTCGTGCCAGATCATGTGCTGAAGTAGGAGGATCGGGTGGTCGTAGTGGAGGTTCATGTCCTGGCCTGCTTCCACCCGGGTCTTGACCGCGTCGCGCACCGCCTTGGCGCTGTCGTTCAGCATTTGCACGAGGCGATCGGGGTCGCGCTCGTCCATCCACTCCTCCTCGGGCAGGTCTCTGGCGAACTCGGGGGCATCCTCGGAGATAAACACCAGTCGTACATAGTGTATGTGCGTAAAAAGCTCCGCGACGGACGGGCTGTCCCCCATCACCCGGGCCGCCAGTCCACCCTCCGGAAGGGCGCGGAGCAGGTTGAGCAGGATAGTGTTGTTCCGAGCCCAGGAGTCCAGCAGGGCCTCGAGCAGGCTCTGGTCGTGTGTTCTTGACATCATAATCTCCGTTCGATGCCATCATAAACGCGACGGAGTCTGCGATAGCGCCACGTATAAATCTGAGCATCAGGCCGAGGAGCCATTGGAGAGGTCGTGAAGGGAGAATCACAGATCTCGAAATGCGCGAGACTTGGGCCATGCGCCGTTGTGCGTCCCCGCTAAAGTGGCCCAGCCGCCCCCGAGGAGCCGAAAGGTTGGGCAGCCTAATCGTGGGGTTAATTCCGAGGGGTGGGCCAGCCCCGGATCATCGGAAGGGTGGGCAAGCCCTCGTAATTCACCCTCTAAAGTCCGCCACGCCGTTCCAGACCAACTGCACCGCAATCGCGAGAATCAGGAATCCGAAAATGCGGTTGATCGCGCCCACCGCGCCGGGTCCAAGACGCTTGACGAACGGACCTCCCAGGACCAGCAATAGATAGACAGTCAGGCCAAGCGCGACGATTCCGATCACCATGCCCAGGTAAGAAAGAAAGTGGTCGGCGGTGGCGGCAAGTCCCATGACCACACCGATCGAGCCCGGCCCGGACAGCATCGGCATAGCCATCGGCGTAAGCGAAATGTCCTCTTTGGTCAGGGCCTCGCTGCTTTCCGCCGTCGTCATGCGGCTGGAGCCCGTCACCATGCCCCACGCCGTATTCGCCACGATCAGCCCGCCCGCAATTTTCAATACGGGCAGCGAAATCCCAAAGAAGTTGAGCACGAACCGGCCAAAGAACATAAAGGTGACCAGGATCGCGATTACATAGAGGGCGGTTTTCAACGCGGTGCGCCGGCGTTCTTCCGGCGTGAAGTCGGCGGTAAGAGTAAAGAAAACCGGAATGCCGCCAAGCGGGTTAACGATGGGGAAAAGCGCGAAGAATGTTGCCGCAGCCGCGCTGGGTAGGTCGTGCAGCGCGTGCTGAATGGCCATCTGCGGGTTCATTGACTCTGTACTCTCTGGAAAGGCTCCCGGCGAAAGAAATTCGAGTATACCGTGCGACGCCAAACCGGCCGAGCATCTCGTACAGAGAACGTAGCACGACCCGCGCGCGGCAAAATCTTCACCACAGGGAGCACAGAGGACCGCAGGGGCAAGCGGAGCGTCATTAATTTGCGCCTTCCCCCGTGAACCTCTGTGCTGTGGTGAGGATTTGCTTGGGAATTGCTACTTCAGATCCGAATAGTATTTGACGCCGGAGTTCTGCTTTGCCGCTTTCGAAGCAGGATTGCTGTTGGTGACGGTATTCGCTGCGATATCGCCGTCAAGTTTGCGCGAACTCGGCTGCAGAGTAGCGGAAGGATGCGAGGCCTTGGCTCTCGATGCCGCTTCGTCGAAAGTACGCTGGTGGAAATAGGTGACCGTGTCGCGCGCGATCAAGTCGTCACCGTGTCTGCGTGGGACCACGGCCCCACTGTCGGCAGTCGCGGCTGCGGCCTTCGCGACTTGCGATTCCTTCGGCATGTAGTTGGAATTCTGTTCCGATTTATTAGCTGGTGGCGGCACTGGATTTTTTCCCGCGTCTTTATTATGACCTGTGGCGTTCAACAAATTCATATCGGTCGACGCCGCCGCGGAATTTTGTGCGGCGGAAGCTCTGCCTGTCCGGCGCATGCCGAACCCGAGAACGAGCGCCAGCAGCACCGCGCTGAGAACAGTTAGAGCAATGCGCCAGAATGACCATCCCGCGGGAAGATCACGCCATTTCCACTCTCGCACTGTGCGGGCAATCGCTAGCTTGGCGATCGCTAGCTTGGCGATCATTTGTTTGGCGATCATCGGCCGAGCCGTCGTTGAGACCTCTACCGCATCATGGCCCGGTGGATCCACCGGCAGCGATGGCAATGGCTCCGGCTGCAAGGTCAGCCGAGCGCCCTCGACCGAATCTGGTTTGCGGTCGAGTTCGGGGTCGAGTTTCGAATCGTCCAGAATTTTAGCTGTCGGGGAAACGGCTGTAGACGCCTGCTGCGGAGCGTCCGCAGGCAGCTCCACATCTTCGTCGCTCTGCTCGGCATTGAAGCTGACAGGCGGTTCCGGAAAGGGAACCGCTTTATGAGGCTCCGGCGGCGGCCTGCGGATGAAGTCCGGCATTGGTGCTTTCAAATAATGCACAAATTCAAGCGACGCCGTACGCTCGCCATTGTGCGCTTCCACGCTCGCGACCAACTGATTTCCGGGATCCTCTTCGACCCGCAATTCCAAGTCAGCAAGGTTATCGGGGATCGAGTCGGGAGAAACGATTTCGACCGCATAGCCACGGGCAATCAGATCGAACGCCAACTGTCGCGAACATGAATGTGAGCGGGTGATGATCCTTGCCAGTGCCATAAAGCTCGTGTCGACCTTCGGTGTTTACCTTGTCGCGTCTTTGATGCCGACAACCCTCGCAGCGGTTTGCGATATTGTTCCAGAACCAGCCCGTATCAAGGCGTGTCAGGGGCAAGACTGCTTATGCCCAGACATCTTCTCTAAATCATGATTGCCAAAGATGTTCAGTTTTGCACACTTCTACAGAGCTGCGATGGTGGACTGTAGCAAGGAAAACCAGCTAATGAGGCCGCGATGGAGCGCCGAGATCGAAGATTGGAGTTTCACCACGGCTCCGTCTGGGTTTAGCGATATTGCTCCAGGACCAGAGCGGCCCGGTTCAAAGCGACCGCCAGATGGGCGATTTGCTGTTCGGTCCGGTGTAAATCCCCGCGATCGATCGCTTCGTTGACCCCCGGAATCACCACGGCCGCGTATCCCGTGTACTGTCCCGGAGCGTAAATGGCATGGCGAAACCACGGACGGTTCGGTAAGCCCTCTGGAATCAATAGCGCACGCTCCGTTTCCCGGAGTTTGGCGTTCATGCGATCCGTTGCTGCTAGCACCTTCCGTTGCTTGACCAACATTTTTGTTCCCGCGTCCTGCAGGTGACGCGCGCCGTCCAGGGCCGTCGAGAAGTCGGGCGACTTGTCTCCGAAGCGCTCTCTACTTTTGCTCCTGGCAGCATCGAGGTAGACCGTAATTTCCTTCCCGTAGTTCTCGTAGTCGTAGGGAAGCACGTCGGCGGCCGCCATGCGCAATATCTCCAGACCATAAATGCGGGCCATTTGCTGCTCGTAGAGGAAGTCAGGATCGCCGAACTTCTTGAACCAGTTGAAGTTATCGAATGCTGAGTGATACACGCCATAATCGCCGCTCGAACTGATGTCGGTGGAAGGCACACCCAGATGCTGCAGGAACACCGTGTAGTCGGAACCACTGCCCAGGTCTCCGACTGGCACATCGTTGTGCATTGCCGCCGGCGGTGGGCGGAAGGTGCTGGTTTCCTGCGGCCGGGAATTTTCGGGACTGGGCTGGCTTGTCTTCTTCCACGTGTCGTACACGGTTCCGCCTTGCGGCGAAGGCACCGCCTTCGCAATCTCGCGGATAAACTCTTTCAGACTGGGGACTCCTGAAGCTCCGAACTTCTTACCGGATACCGCCACGTCCATGTTGAAATAGGCGTCAGCGGTCCCCAGTTCCTGCGCATGATCTTCGCCCCACTCGGTGGAACCGATTAGCCCTTCCTCTTCCGCGTCCCAGCTTCCGAACACAATCGTCCGCTTGGGCTTCCACCCAGACTTCAGCAACTCGCCCAACCCGTGCACCGTCTCCAACAGTGCCGCCGTGCCGCTGTTTGGATCCACCGCTCCATATACCCAGGCATCGCGATGATTGCCTGCTACCACCCACTCGTCGGGCGATGACGTTCCCCGAACCTTGCCAATGACATCCCAGATGGTGCGGAACTGGTAATCCTGCATAAGGTGCATCTTCACCTTCGCGGGGCCGGGACCAACGTGGTAGGTAAACGGCAGCGCTCCCTGCCATTCGCGCGGCGAGAGCGGCCCGCCGAGGTGCTCGAGAATCGGCGAGGCATCGGCGTAAGAAAGAGGAGTCACGGGAATCTTCGGCAACTGCTCGGATTCAGCGGGAGATACCCTCTTGGAGTCCGGAAGATTGGGAGTGGACGCTATTCCCGGTGTGGTCGGGTCTCCGGGAAACTGGAACATGTATCCGACCGATCCTCGCTGCACCCCGCTCGCCGGGCGCCATGGCCCTTTCGGATAAGCGTCGCCGCGGTAGTAGCCATCGTCTTTCGGGTCGGAATAAATGATGACTGCCGCCGCCCCGCGTTCCTGCGCCACGAACTCTTTCACGCCGCGGAAATTCTCACCGTAACGGACGATAACGATCTTGCCGCGCACATCGACGTTCATCTCTTTCAGCTTGTCAAAGTCAGCGGGCGATCCGTAGTTCGCATAGACAACCTCGGCTTCGGCATCGCCTGAGGGCGACATTCCGTTGTAAGCG
>Ga0073928_10005210_pt1 | contig 18416 bp, 27 predicted proteins | sample PaiPotPPA55metaG_FD_76969 | JGI IMG/M metagenome (GOLD analysis project Ga0073928, IMG submission 76969) | Iron sulfur acid spring bacterial and archeal communities from Banff, Canada, to study Microbial Dark Matter (Phase II) - Paint Pots PPA... ... | reverse complement strand
CGCAATGGGCGCGCGCCTACTACGAGCTGCAGTGTCGCCGGGGCAAGAGGCACCACGCTGCGGTTCGTGCATTAGCCTTCAAATGGATTCGCATTATCTTTCGCTGCTGGAAGGAGCGGGTGGCGTACGACGAGAAGGTCTACCTGGCGGCATTGGCCCAACACAACTCACCGCTGCTGGCAGCAACGAAAATTGCGTTGTGAGAAGCGCGTGTGAAAACTGTGGAGGAGGAGTGAATTTCTCTGATGGGCCTGTCGAAAAAATCAAACTTTCTACTTGACAGAGCTCCTCAGAAATCTGTCAACGCTTCGCGAACAGCCTTGCGACTGCCCCCGCATGACTCGGAGCCGGTGCGGCTCGCTAGGCCTTCACCTTATGGCTCTTTCATCCACACCTTCACGCCGGATTATCCCGGCGCACCTCAAAGCTAACCCCAACGGCATGAAGACAGCGGATTCTGGCACAGTTTTGGCACAGGGGACGCGCCTGCTTTTGTAGCAGGGCGTGTTGGAATAGACGCTTTCTTGAGACAATCTGAATTGGCACACTTGCTGTTCCTAGAAACCTTATAAGGACGGCTTCCCGTCCGCGATTCCCACTTTCATCGAAACGCGTTATGACTCATGAGGATTGTTTCCGAGTGGCCCGTGATCCGGGCAGAACCCGCGACGGCGTCCGCCAATTCGCGTATGGCTGCTTGAAATTCCTGCATATTTCCTGAAATCTGTCGAATGGGTCGCCTTTCATCCGTCATACAATCAGGCGCGCAAACGCGCTCAGAATGTTCCCAAAGGAGAAAAGGTGATGCAATTCGCCCTGCTGATTTACCACTCACCGGAAGAATTTGCCATGCGGAAGAACGACTATACCCATCCTCATCTCGGCGCCTGGCGGGCTTACTACCAGGCGCTCGTCGAGGCGGGCGTCTACGTCGGCGCCAATGCGCTTGAAGTGCCCGAGACAGGAACGACGGTGCGTCTGACGGAAGGGAAACGCAGCGTGCAGGATGGCCCATTTGCCGAGACGAAGGAGCAACTGGCAGGCATCATCATCCTGGAACTGCCTTCCGTTGACGCCGCACTCGAATGGGCCGCGCGATGCCCGGGAGCATCGATCGGCGCAGTGGAAGTCCGGCCGCTGGCGCCAGAAGCCATGCGGCGGGGGTTTACAGGATGAATGCAAGCACTCCGGAGGACACACACCGGATCATCGAACGGGTCGCTCGCGAGTCCTACGGTCGTCTGGTTGCTTACCTGTCCGCAAACACGCGCGACGTAGCTAGCGCGGAGGACGCCCTCAGCAACGCCCTCGTAGCAGCACTCACGGCTTGGCCGCGCGACGGCGTGCCGCAAAATCCCGAAGCCTGGCTCCTGACGGCGGCGCGCCACTCTTTTATCGATCATGTGCGCCATCGGCAAGTGGCCGCGGCGAGCGAGCCCACTCTTCGGCTCCTCAGGGAGGATTCCGCGGAGATGACCTTATCGACGGAGTTTCCAGATGAGAGATTGAAACTGCTGTTCGTATGCGCCCACCCGGCCATCGATCCGGCCATGCACACGCCGCTCATGCTGCAGACCGTTCTGGGCCTGGATGCTGCGCGTATTGCTCATGCCTTCCTGGTCTCACCGACGACGATGGGGCAGCGCCTGGTGCGTGCCAAAACGAAAATCCGCGGCGGCGGCATTCGGTTCGAAGTCCCGCAAGAGCGAGAACTGCCGCAGCGGCTCGACGCCGTGCTGGAAGCGATTTACGCGGCCTTCGGGATAGGCTGGGACGACATGGCGGGCGTTGACCAGCGCGGCCGCGATCTGTCCGAGGAAGCAATCTGGCTCGGACGCGTCCTTCTGGAGCTAATGCCCGGGGAAGCGGAGGTTCGGGGCCTGCTGGCTCTGATGCTCCACTGTGAAGCGCGGCGGCGGGCGCGACGTGGTCCGGACGGCCGCTATATTCCTCTTTCCGAGCAGGACTCCCAACAGTGGTCTCTGCCCTTGATCCAAGAGGCGGAACGTCATCTCGCCGAAGCGTCGGGTGGCCATCACGCCGCCCGGTTTCAACTCGAGGCCGCAATTCAATCGGTACACGCGGAACGGGCGCGCAGCGGCCGGACCGAGTGGCCAGCGATTATGCTGTTTTACGAACAGATTGTCCGCATCTCCCCAACCCTCGGCACGTGGACCGGGTACGCAGCGGCGGTTGGCGAAGCGAACGGACCTGACGCAGGACTGGCGGTACTGGATGGGATCGACCCGCACGATGTCCCCGCTTTTCAGCCCTACTGGGCAGTTCGCGCCCACCTCTTGCAACGGCTCGGGAAAACATCAGAGGCCGCGCACGCTTTCGACCGGGCCATTGGTCTTGCCGAGGACCCCGCAGTGAGACAGTCTCTGCTCCAAAGACGCGGATAATTCTTTCCTGTTTGCCTTGTCGAAATCAACCTTCCTCACACGTCACCCTTATAGAGGCGGCTTAGCGATCCAGCTTCGCCAATCAAGCTTAGCCACCCCAGGAGGTGAACGATGTGTCCTTTCTGTTTGGCAACCGTGGGACTAATCGTTGCCGGCGCGGCTTCGGCCGGCGGACTGACGGCATTTGCGGTGAGGGTGTCTCGCAATAAGAACGCAGCAACCGAATTGGCCCGAAATTCAAATCCAAGGAGAAATCAACAAGATGTCCACCAGGACGATGGAAAACCCCAAAATAGTTTCGCGTGAAGAATGGCTTGTGGCTCGCGGGAATCTGTTGGCCAAGGAAAAGGAGCTCACGCGTGAGCGTGATGCTGTCGCCGCCGAACGTCGGCGGATGCCGTGGATGGCCGTCGAGAAGGCGTACGAATTCGAGGGACCCCAGGGCAAGGTTAGCCTGCTCGACCTGTTCGAGGGCCGCCGGCAGTTGATCGTCTATCGCGCCTTCTTCGAGCCCGGGGTGTTCGGCTGGCCCGAGCACGCCTGCCGTGGCTGCTCCCTGGGCGCCGATCAGGTCGCCCACCTGGCCCATCTGAACGTCCGTGACACCACGCTCGCGTACGCCTCGCGCGCGCCACAGAAGGACATCGAGCGCCTGAAGGCGCGAATGGATTGGAAGATGCCGTGGTACACCATCACAGACAGCTTCGACATCGACTTCGGCGTGGACCAGTGGCACGGCCACAATGCGTTCATCCGCGAAGGCAACCAGGTGTTCCGCACATACTTCATCAACTCCCGCGGAGACGAAGGCATGGGGACTACCTGGAGCTACCTCGACATCACGCCGCTCGGCCGTCAGGAGACTTGGGAGGACTCGCCAGAGGGTTACCCCCAGACCCCGCCGTACAAGTGGTGGAACTGGCACGACAACTACGGCGCCGAGGCCTCGCCTGACCCGAAGTGGGTCAAAGTGTCTGACGCAGGAGAAGCCGCCTTCCGCCAGCGCGACGCGGACGCGAAAGCGAGCTAAAGAAGGGCGACTACCGATTTGGAAATCGACAGGCGCTGATTTTTTCCAATTTGCACTGTCGAAATGGACCTTCTTCAACCGTCACTCCTATAGAGGCGGCTTAGGGGTTAGGCTTCGCCGCCCGAGACGACTAATTAAGTAGGAGGAAATATGACCATCGCAGGCAAAGCAGTTCTGGTAACCGGGGCCAATCGCGGTATCGGACAGGCTCTGGTCGAAGAAGCTCTGAAGAGAGGCGCGAAGCGGGTGTATGCCGGTACGCGCCACCCCTTCTCCCACTTGGATGAGCGCGTCACGCCACTGACACTGGACGTGACTAATGTTTCACAGATCCAGCGAGCGGTCGACGCGGTCGGCGCCCTCGACGTCCTCATCAACAATGCCGGCGTCGCAATCTACGACGATCTGAGCAATCTCGACGTGATCGAGCAGCACTTGGCGGTCAATTTCTTTGGTTTGCTCAAAGTGACGCACGCGTTCTTGCCGCTGCTGAAACGCTCCAAAGGGGCCATCGTCAACAACCTGTCCTTGGCGGGGCTCGCTGCCTTGCCGGTCATACCCTCTTACTCCATTTCGAAAGCGGCCGCGTTCAACTTGACGCAGTCACTGAGAGCGCTGCTGGCCAGCCAAGGCGTTTCGGTTCATGCCGTCGTCCTGGGCCCTATCGACACGGATATGAACCGCGGCTTCGAGATCCCGAAGGCCTCGCCCGCCTCCGCCGCGCAGGGCATCTTCGATGGGTTGGAAAAAGGCGAAGACGAAATCTTTCCCGACCCTGCGTCCCTGTCCCTCGCGGAGGGCTGGCGTGCAGGCGCACTCAAGGCGCTCGCGCGCCAGTTCGCAGGTTTCGTGCCCCAGAGCGTAGCGAATGTGGGATGACGTTGCGAATTTAGCAACGGATTCGAAAGGAAAACAGACGATGAAGACTAAAAATTACAGCACTTCATTTACGGGAGCCGAATCTCCCGAGGAAGGCTTTGCCTCCGTCACTAACGTTCTCCTGGACGTAAAACGGGTTGAAGTCAATGGAGCTCAAATGACAAAGGTTCAGACCATCGCGGTAATTCTCGCCTTGCTCTTTTCCGTCACAGCGGCCGCACAAAGTCAACAGACCGCGAAGGGGGCCAATAAGATCGAGCCGCTGCCGCGAGATCTGGAAATTCAGCTGGCGCTCGGCGCACTCCCGCCGCACCTCAGAGACAATGCGACCGTATATGTATTAAACCCTGAAAAGGGCTTTGAAGTGGCCCGCAAGGGGACGAATGGTTTCCACGCTTTGGTCGCTCGAACCGGCGACGATACGTTTCGCGGCTCTTGGCCCTTCACAAAATATAGAGATGATATTCTCTACCCGATTTCCTTCGATGACGCGGGCGCCAAGGCGCAATTGCAGGTCTTCTTCGATGCCGCGGAGATGCAGGCTAAAGGCACTCCTCCTGAAGAACTGAAGAAGATCGTCCAGGAACGATACAGGACACACTACTACAAAGCCCCGGAGCGAGCCGGTGTTTCCTACATGCTGTCTCCCATCCTTAGGACCTACGTCAATCCGGATGCAAATGACAACGTGGCTACTGCCAACGTTCCTCACTTAATGCACTACGCCCCGAATGTATCCAATGAAGACGTAGGCGGGGCCAACCCGACTCCCGAACAACTTCATTATTTCAGCGAGCATGGGCGCTGGCAGGCCAGCCCGGATCCCTTTGTCATCCTTCACGGTCCCCACGGATACTTCATCCAGTTTGTCGGGGTAACGGAACGAACAGCCATCAACAAGGAATATGAAGAGATGCTTGCACGACTTTGCAAAATCAAAGAAGTCTGGTGCTTGCCGCAGTAAGGGGCAGGAATTGACGCGCCGACCAGGCCCAGCCATTCGCAGCGAGGAGGGCAAGACATGAACGATCAGAATTACAGCATTTCTTTTGCAGTCGACCAATCTCCTGAACAAGTCTTCAACGCCATCAACAACGTTCGTGGATGGTGGTCAGAAGAAATTGACGGTAGTACCGACAAACTCGGCGATGAGTTTACCTACCGTTACAAAAACGTCCACCATTGCAAAATGAAACTAATAGAAGTCATTCCTCACAAGAAAGTCGTTTGGCTTGCTGTGGACAACTATTTCAATTTTACTGAAGACAAAAGCGAGTGGAAGGGCACAAAGATCATCTTTGAAATCTCTAAAAAAGGTGAGAAATCGGAAATCCGTTTCACTCACTTGGGTTTAGTTCCCGAATATGAATGTTTCAATGTCTGTTCAAACGCATGGGGCTCTTACATGAACGGTAGTCTACGGAGCCTGATTACGACAGGTAAAGGGCAGCCCAACCAGAAAGAAAAAGGGGGTGGGAAAAAGGCTTCTCAATGATCAAGAGACCAGTCGAATCAGGTTGGGGCGGTGATGCGGTCGTCTGCGCCGATTCTGAAGGTGGTGATCGGGGAGGCTTCGGTGAGCCTGCGTAGTATGCTTCCATTCATCGTCCAGTAGACGTGGGATGTGGAGGATCTCGGGTTCGTCTCGTAGTCGGCTGCTGCCTGGACATTCCGCGCTCGGAAGCTGGCTATCGGCTCGGGAGCGATCGCGGTAGCCCGAACCATGGGAGCACGCTGTTTTCGAAGCGGGTCATGGCGGAGATCCGTTCGCCGGTGAGGGTGAGGACGTAAAGGCCGACCCCATGGCTGATGCCGGTAGGGGCGCGCAGGTAGGCTCCGAACGCCGGCTGACCGTTGGCTCTCGTCCGCACGAGGTCGAACCTCCGCCCCGCGCCGAAGATGTTGGCGCAGAAGCGGGCCACGAGGTCTCGGCCCTCGTACTCGAAGGGCATCGGTGGCATCGAGATGAAGACGTCGTCCGTCAGAAGGGTCACCAGCGCGTCGAGATCGGCGGACTGCCACGCGCTGACGAACTTGGCCACGATCGCATCCTCCGAAGGTGAGTCGGAGGCGGGAGGCGGTTCGCGGTCGGCGGCCGTCGGCGCTGCAAACTGGCGCGCGCCCGTTTGAGGGCGCTGTTGACCGATTCGACGGTCGAGTCCAGCATGTCGGCCACCTCGTTCGCATGGAATCCGAGGACGTCGCGCAAGATGAGGACGGCGAGCTGGCGAGGGGGCAGGACCTGAAGGGCGGTCACAAAAGCCAGAGAGATGGATTCGGTCTGCTCGTAGCGGGTCTCCGGGCCGAGCGGCACGTCGATCGCACCCTCCAGGAGGGCGTCGGGAAATGGCTCGAGCCATACGACCTCGCCGAGCCGGGACGGCTCGGGCGGTTCAACCCCGTGCACGTCCCACTCCTTGGCGGGTCGTCGGGTGGCCGAGCGACGCGCGTTGAGGCACCGGTTGGTGGCGATCCGGTAGAGCCAGGTGCGGACCGAGGCGCGTCCCTCGAACCCCGCGAGACCCTGCCAGGCAGCCAGCATGGTGTCCTGGAGGGCGTCCTCGGCGTCCTGGAAAGAGCCGAGCATCCGGTAGCAGTGCACCTGTAGCTCTCGGCGGTGCGGCTCGGTCAGCGCTCGGAACGCGTCGCCGTCCCCGGCCCGCGCCCTTGAGATCAGGTCGATTGTCACCAGCTCCACTCTCGCGTCACCTCTCTCCCGCACCTTGTCGCACTCCATCCTATATAGACACCGGCCGAGGGTCGAACTGGGCGGTTGGTGGGCGCCCATTTTCCCGACGTCGCGGTGTCTGTATCATCGACGGCTCTGACGATCCGGACGCCGGCGGATGGCGAAAACGGCAGCCCCGCCGAGATGAGTTTCATCCGTCGATCTTAACTCATGAGGTGGGCGGGTGTGACCACCCGGGCCCAGAAAGGAACCAAGGATGATGCTGAAGAATAAGGTTGCAGTGGTCTATGGAGCCGGAGGTGCGATCGGTGGTGCTGTGGCACGCGCCTTTGCGAGCGAGGGGGCCAAGCTTTTTGTCACCGGGCGCCTCCGGGCGCCCGTCGAAGTTGTTGCCAAGGAAATCGTTTCCGCCGGAGGTTCCGCCGAGGCGGCGGAGGTCGACACGCTCGACGAGCAGGCCATCGACAAACATCTTCAGTCCGTGATCGATAAGGCGGGCCGCGTCGATATCTCGTTCAACGCTGTCGGCATCCCGAATGCGAAGATTCTGGGTGTGCCTCTGGTCGAGCTGGATGCCGGGCAATTCTCCCTGCCGATCACGGCCTACGCTACGTCGTACTTCCTGACCGCACGCCTGGGCGCAAGGCACATGATCCCGAACAAATCGGGGGTGATCATGACCGTCACCGCACTCCCCTCGCGGATGGGCACCCGATTGAACGGAGGCTACGGTCCGGCGATGGCCGCCAAGGAGGCACTCACTCGAGACCTATCCGCCGAGCTCGCGCCTAACGGCATCCGCGTAGTCAGTCTGCGACCACATGGCATTCCGGAGACGCCCACGATGAAGGATGTCTTCAAGCTCAAGACATCGGGAATAACCTATGAACAGTTCAAAGAATTTCTTGCAGGCACGACCCACCCGCGACGGGTTATGACGCTCGCGGAGGTGGCCAACGTGGCGGTCTTCATGGCTTCCGATAAGGCAAGCGGGATGACGGGAACTACCGTCAATTTGACCATGGGCAGCCTGGATGACTAGCGGCTAAGCGACCAAGGCTTTGCTAAGAGCGCCCACTTTCCCGACGTCGCGGTGTCTACATCATCGACGGCTCTGACAATCCGGACGTCGACGTGGCCACAGCCGGAGAAAATGTGGGCGACCTATCCTCAGCGGCGGCTTGTCCGTAATAGAGAGTGTATTTGGAAATCCAAGTGACTTCAGAAGGGAAATTCACGTGAAAATGAAAAGATATCAATATGTGTTGTTTTTGCTGCTGGTCGGCCTGGGTGCGACCGGCATGAAGGCACAGGAAGCGAAGTACCCGCCGCTCAGCGAGTACATGATGGCTCGAGACGCCGAAATTGCGTTGGCCAAGAGCGCGGCCCCTCAGACTATCTCGGATCGCGCAACCATCAGGGTTTTTACCACGTCGGGTTACCAGACCGCGCACGAGGGGGATAACGGATTTCTGTGTATGGTCATGCGCGGGTTTACTGTCGCGCCCACGTTCGCTCCTGCTCAGATGCGTCCCATCGTTTATGACTCGAAGCTTCGAGCTCCCATTTGTTTCAACCCACAAGCCGTACGAACTGTACTGCCGTATTACGAACTCCGGACAAAACTTGGGTTGGAAGGCAAGACACCCGACCAAATTGCCGAGGGAGTACAAGCCGCTTACGCCAAAGGGGAGATCCCGAAGCGCACCGAAGTGAGCTTTGCCTACATGTGGTCGGCGGACCAGGTTCTTGGACCGGCGGGCCATTGGCATCCTCATTTGATGGTTTACCTTCCCTATTATGAGAATTCGATGCTCGGAAACAATGAGGTCGCTGGAATGCTGCCCTTTGTTTCCGACGATGCCGGAACACCATTTGCCGTCGGGATTATCGCGATGGACGACAAAATGGCCATAAAGGCACGGCCATAGGCTACACCGGCGACTATGACTCCTGGATTGCAAGTGTGACACCTCCTGTTCCCGCTGGTCAGGAGAACTTCCCGACACATCTCGCGCAGGAGTCAACTCACCTGAGTTTACCGAGTTCTGCTGCATTGGATTGCGCCGCATGCCATTGATGTATGCCAGAGCCGGATTGGAAGCACTGAAGTGACAGGGCCAGCGATGCCCAGTGCGTAGCTCAGGACCGTCTCTGATCGATCAGGAGAGTTGGATGAACCTGGACGTTGTTTTTGATTACCGGCCTAACGGCATAGGTTGCGGAGTCCAATAAAAACACAAAGGAACGTCTCATGAGCCAAAAGAATGTGATCGCTGTGACGGGCGCGACCGGGCGCGTAGGCCACCTAGTGGCGGAGCGTCTTCTCTCGGCTGGCCACGCAGTGCGGGTTGTCGCGCGCAACGCGGAGAAGCTCAAGCCGCTCGGCACACGTGGAGCCGAAGTACGCCCCGGCTCACTCGCGGATCGAACTTTCCTTACCAGCGTATTCCGTGGGGCGGAGGCCGCATTAGTCCTGACCCCAGCGGACTATTCCGCGCCAGACGTCAACGCCGAGCAGAGGAAGAACGTCGAGAGCACAGCGGCAGCAATCCGCGACTCGGGCGTGAACAACGTTGTTCTCCTCAGCAGCTGGGGAGCTGAACTAACGGAGAGGAGCGGCGGCATCATCGGCTGTCACCTCTTCGAGGAGTTGCTCGATGACATCCCGGGTCTCAACGTCGTCCACCTACGACCCGTCTGGTTCATGGAGAACTTCCTCTGGAACATCCCCCTCATCAAGATGGCCGGCATCAACGGGCTCGCGATCAAGCCGGACATCCCGTTCCCGACGGTCGCGACATGCGACATTGCGCCCGTCGCGGCCGACTACCTCGCCAACCTCCAATTCAAGGGCCGGAACGTCCACTACCTGAACGGGCCCAGGGACTACACGATGATCGAGGTGACGCGCATCTTGGCCGCGTCGATCGACAAGCCGGACCTGAGGTATGTCGAATTCCCCAAGGCCATCATGCGAAAGGGCCTCGTCGAGAGCGGTGGCCTCTCGCCGAACGCTGCCGACCTGGCCATCGAGATAAACCAAGGCATCAACTCTGGGCGCATCAAACCTGAGCCACGCTCCAGGTCGAACACGACGCCTACGACGCTAGAGGAGTTCGCGAAAACTACGTTCGCGCCCGCGTTCAAGGCGACGCCCGAGGCGTCGTTCTCGGATCGGTTCGGTGGGTTGTTTCTTCGCTCCTTCCTATTCATGACCGGCCACCGCGCGGCGTAGTGCGAGGAAACCTTGGGTTATAACGCAAGTGAAGCTAAGTCCTTGAGAGGAAGGACTAGGTTCGTTGTCCTCCTTCGCGCGATCAACGTCGGCAATCGTCCCCAACCAGGAACATACATCCCTGCGTCGCTGGCTACGCTGCCGTGCGAACCAGCTCCAAGCTGAAAGGTACGAGAAAAATCGACTTTACATATTCTCATATGGGAATGTAATCTAATGTCATGGCACGGGCAGCTACAACCTCGGATGCGTTCAATGCTGTGGCGGAGCCGCGCCGCCGCGCAATCCTAAACTATCTCGCATTACAGGAGCGACCTGTGGGGGAGATTGTGGAATCGCTGCGGCTGGAGCAACCGTCGGTCTCGAAACACCTGCGTGTTTTGCTCGAAGTTGGCCTCGTCCACGTGCGCCGCGACGGCCGCAGGATGCTCTACCGAACAAATGCCGAGGCGATCAAGCCGCTCCACGAGTGGGCGGGCACGTTCGAACGCTTCTGGCGGCATCAATTGAATCGTGTAAAGCAACGCGCCGAGGAGAAGGTGAACCGAGACAAGTCTGACCCAAACTCAAGGAGGAATCATGATCACGACAGAAGCAAAGATTGAGGATTTGACGCTGAACATCACCGAGGAAATCCACGTGCGTGCCCCTCTGGATGTGACATTCGCCACGCTGCTGGAACAGCTCGGACCGCTCAACGAAGTGGCCGAGGACAAACCGTTGCCGATGAAGATCGAGCCGTGGCCGGGAGGAAGATGGTACCGCGATCTGGGTGATAACAACGGCCACTTCTGGGGACACGTGCAGGCAATCAAGCGTCCGACGTTGCTGGAAATCTGCGGGCCGCTGTTCATGTCGTCTCCCGCGGTATCGAATGTGCAATACCGCTTGAGCGAGGTGGAAGGCGGAACGCTGATCAAGTTTCATCACACAGCGTTCGGACTGATTCCGGAGGACGCCAAGAACGTGAAGTCGGGCTGGGGCCACATCCACGGCCGGTTGAAGGCTCGGGCAGAGGCGCCGCGCAACGAGCAAGCCGCCGGGCGCTGAGTTCTGCACTCACCGAGTGCGGAGGGGGAAACCGTGTGTCCAGCGTGTATCGCAACTGCAACGCAGATCGCCGCTGGCGCGACTTCTATCGGCGCATTTGCCCGGTACGTTGTCAGGAAGCTTCGTGCGAAGATCGGGACGAAACTACGCTGTGCAACCAAAATAATAAGGACAACTGATCATGAGCAAGAACCAAATACAAACTCCGAAATCCGTTTCACAACCTGAGACCGAGTTCGCCACAAACGCCACTCCCTCGCATCACGTTGTCTCGCGCGACGAATGGCTTGAGGCGCGCAGCGCCCTACTCGCCAAGGAAAAGGCATTCACAAAAATGCGCGATCAATTGAGCGCGGAACAGCGCGCGTTGCCTTGGGTCCGCGTCGAGAAGGATTACCTCTTTGACGGCCCATCAGGAACGGTGACGCTTGCCCAGCTATTCAGCGGCCACAGCCAGCTCTTCGTCAAACACTTCATGATGGGACCCGGCGCGACGCACCAATGTGTCGGATGCTCGCTCGAGGTCGACCATGTTGAGAGCCTACTCGTATATCTCGAAAACCATGACGTCTCGTACGCGGCCGTGGCGCGTGCGCCGATCCAGGAGATTGAAGCGGTCCGTAAGCGGATGGGTTGGCAATTCACCTGGGTTTCGTCTTACAACAGCGACTTCAACTATGACTTTAACGTGTCGTTCACACCCGCGCAGATCGCTGCGGGAAGCGCGGACTATAATTTTCGTCAAATTAAGCCTGGAATGGAGGATCTGTCCGGCGACAGCGTTTTCTTCAAAGCCGATGAGGACCAGATCTTTCATACGTATTCAACATATGGGCGCGGCGGCGAAGAGTTTCTAGGAATTTACAGGTATCTCGACGTGACGCCGAAGGGGCGAAACGAGAACGGGCCGTACCATTCGCTCGGCGACTGGGCGCGGCCAAGAAACATGTACGGCAAGGGCGGAATGGTAGAAGGGAATGGGCGATATCACGCGCCGGCCTGCGCCTGCGCTGTCCATAAGTGAGCGGCGTTTCGAGACCAAGCAATTTTTAAGGAAGGAATCAGCCCAATCAGCGTTTTGCGAATAAACTTTTTAGCCGTCATCGTGGCGGCGTTGGTGGCGTTTGTTGGAAGCTCAGTGTGGTATGTCGTGTTCGGCAATGAGCTCGCGAAGGTTAGCCCTGTCTTCGCCGAGTTGCAGGCGCAGAAACCGGAAGCATGGAGGATACTCGCCGTGTTTGCGGGGAGTCTCGTCCTCTCCTTTGTGGTCGCGTACGTTATCGGTCTTAAAGAGAACGTCAGCTGGATGGGCGCGGTAGGCACTGGCTGCTTGCTGTGGCTTGGGCTGTCTGCAGTGCAATGGGTGAGTTCCATGGTGTGGGAGAAGGTGCCATTGACGATGGCTGCCATCCACGCCGGTGACTGGCTCATGAAGCTCGTGGTCATTTCCGCTATAGTTGGCGCGTGGCGCAGGTAAACAAATGTCATCTGGCTGTCCTCAATTGCACTCTGTGCGAGTGCGCTGTCGCCAAGCCGACGATGCGATTGGCCGACTGGGCGCGGCCTAGAAACATGTACGGCAAGGGCGGCATGGTCGAACCGAATGGCCGATATCACGCAACCAGCTGCGCCTGCGCCGTTCATAAGGGGCCTGCAAACAACGCAACAAAGGAGGCATGACATGGCCACGAAGTCAGAGATTCTGAAGGTGCCGGGCGCGCGGCTCTACTACGAGGTTCAGGGCTCAGGCCCGGTACTGCTGATGATTCCAGGCGGCCCCACCGACGCCGGGGTCTTCGCCGGTCTCGCCGGGTTCCTCGCAGATCGGTACACAGTCGTGCCCTATGACCCGCGCGGTAACTCTCGAAGCGTTCTCGACGGCCCGCCAGAGGACCAGCGCATGGACGTCCACGGCCGACGACGCGGCCCAGCTGCTGGCGGCGCTCTGTGAGGAGCCGGCCTTCGTGCTGGGCAGTAGCGGCGGCGCACAGATCGGGCTCAACCTGGCTGCCCGCTATCCCAAACGGGTGCACACCCTAGTGGCGCACGAGCCTCCGTGCGTGCAACTGCTGCCTGACGCAGCGGAGAACCGCGCTTTCACCGAGGGCGTGTACGAAACCTATCGCAGTGACGGGGCCGGTCCCGCTATGCGGAAGTTAGAGATGGGCGCCGGTCTGAGTGGTGGTCCGCAGCAAGTAAAGGCCGCAACTCAGTCCGCACCACCTCCCGAGATGCAGGAGATATTCGGGCGGATCATGGGCAACCTGGACTTCTTCATGGCCCATGGGGTGAAACCGATCAGCTTCTACGTCCCCGACGTCGCCACGCTGAGAGCAGGGTCGGTCCGGGTCAAAGTGGGTATCGGAGAGACCTCCACGGGACAGTTGGCTCACCGCGCAGCCGTCGCCCTGGCCGACCGGCTTGGAACCGCCCCGGTTTTCTTCCCTGGGGATCACGGCGGCTACGGTGGCCAGCCCGCCGCGTTCGGCGAAAGATTGCACCAGGTGCTCTCCGGCGCCTAAAGCCTAAGCCTGAAGGGTCGGCAGCGACCGAAGAAAGCGGGATTACGCGGCTGAAGTTCGCGCACAGAGCGATGGTGCAGGTTTCTCATGATGCTCAGATCGAACGAGGCTGGGACAATCTGATGGCAATGATTCGATCTGCCGCTCAGGAACACGGCCACTCACGATGACCATAAAAAAGGAGATGATGATGACTGGACACACTGTAGTTTCACGGCAAGGGTGCTCAGATGCACTTGGTTGTGAGGGGTTGATGGGGCGAGGTCTTTCCGCATGAAAAATCTCTTTGAAGCGGCGAGGGTGGAAGAAGTGAAGACGCGGATGGCGCAACTGCGGCCGGATAGCGAGCGGCAGTGGGGCAAGATGGATCCAGCGCAGGCGCTGGCGCATTGCTCCTTGGCGATGGAGATGGCAACGGCAACAGGGGAGAACTGTCCGCCGCGAGTATTGATTGGACGGCTGCTGGGGCCGTTGGCGAAGAAGTCGGTGATCGTGAACGGGACACCAATGCGCCGCAATTCGATGACAGATAAGAGCGTGGTGGTGACGGATGAACGGGACTTCGGGGTGGAGAGGCAACGGCTGCGCGAATCGATTGACCGCTTTGCAGCGGGTGGGCCTGGGATATGCACGAAGCATCCGCACTTCTTTTTCGGCCCGCTAACGCCGGTGGAATGGGCGACGTTGATGTACCAGCATCTTGACCATCATCTGCGGCAGTTTGGGGTTTAGTGCCGGCGACGGCTTCTTTCGCGGCGGGATGGTTCGGCCCTACATCTGTTCGAGAATGATTCGAATCGCGCCGGACTTGCCGTCGCTTTGGCTGCACTGACACCGATCATCGTGTTCTCGCAGTGGTTTGCCACTTCGGAGAAATTTCGGCAGTTCGCACTCTCTTTGAACCCGTGCACTTTGACAGTTGTCCGTATCCCAAAGGCGATTAGCCGCGTAGACATAGATATGGATAATTCGCGCGAGATGGAAGCCGCTGGTACCTTCGAGGCACGCTATCTGGCGTTCCTTGAAACGATCACTCAACTCCGGCCGCGCCTGCATCGTTACTGCTCGCGCATGACCGGATCGGTGTTGGACGGTGAGGACGTCGTTCAGGAAGCGCTCTTCCAAGCATATCGGAAGCTCGATACTTTCGATGAAACCCGACCGCTGTCGGCGTGGCTATTCGGAATCGCACACAATCGGTGCATCGATTTCCTCCGCCGCCGTAAGGTCCGGGAGGGAGCGGAAGCCGCCGCCATGGGTCCGGACTCGGTCATGCCCGTAGATCCTCCGGGCCCTGGTCTTGGCCGGGCCGTCGAGCACCTCGTATTGACTCTCCCTCCGAAGGAACGCGCCTGTGTGCTCCTGAAGGACGTTTTTGACTACACGCTCGAAGAAATCGCGGAACTTGTTGACTCCACCGTGGGCGGGGTCAAGGCCGCGCTCAACCGCGGTCGGTCGAAATTGGCGGCATTGCCCGAACAAAGGACGCCGCCGCAGAAGAAGAACGCGGAGATGTCGAAGCTGTTACATCTCTACGTCGAGCGATTCAATCGACGCGATTGGGATGGACTCCGTGAACTGATCGCTGACGATGCTCGCCTGCGTGTGGCGGACAAATTCGAAGGCCGAGTGGACGAGTCACCGTACTTTGGCAACTACGACCGGTGGAACGTTCCATGGCAACTGGCGGTAGGTGAACTTGACGGTGAACCGATGGTCATCATACTAGGTCGAGAGACAGACGCGTGGATACCAAGAGCGGTCGTTCGCCTGGACGTGACCGACCGCCGCATTACGCGCATCGCGGACTATCTGCATTGTCCGTGGCTCCTATCGGCGGCTACCTCTGTCGTGGTCGGCCAATCCTCCCATAACTGATTCCTCCCTGGAACGCGTATCTCGGCCGGCCTGAGAGACGTAATACAGGATAGAAAGGCATTTCAATGAATAATGGAGACGACTTCAAAATGAGAAAAATTATGGCAGGGCTGGTACTACTTTTTTTGAGCATGCAAGCTACCTCGGTGCGCGGGCAGAGTCCCAACTATCCTCCGCTCAGCGAGTACATGATGACGCCCGAAGCCGAGGTGGCATTGGCCAGAAGTGCCGCCCCGGCAAACATCTCGGACCGGGCGACGATCAAGGTGTTAACGGTTTCGGGCTACCAAGTAGCACACGACGGAGATAACGGATTTGTCTGCATGGTGATGCGTGGGTCCGCTGGGCCGACGTATACGCCTGCCCAGATCCGCGATCTCGTCTATGACGCTAAGCTGCGCGCGCCGATCTGTTTCAACCCGGAGGCGTCGCGAACGGTAATGCCCTACTACGAGCTGCGCAACAAGCTCGCGATGGAAGGCAAAACTCCGGATCAGATCACGGAAGGTATTCAGGCAGCCTATGCCAAAGGCGTGCTGCCGAAGAGGGATGGAGTCAGCTTCGCTTACATGTGGTCCGCGGATCAGAATCTTGGCGCGTTCGGCCATTGGCACCCTCATATGATGATCTTCTGCCCGTACTACGAGAACTCGATGCTCGGCAGTAACGCGTTCGGTGCCCCGCTTCCGATCGTGACGGACGATGCAGGAACGCCGTTTGCCGTGGTCGTAATCCCGGTGGACGACAGATTGGCCATCAAAGCCCAGCAGAAGTAGGCATGCACCCTCGGCTAGAAAGATGCAGACTTCTGCGTTGAGGAAGAAAGGAAGAATCGAGATGCAAACCGAGCTGCAAGAGTTTTTGAGACACTGGGAGCGAGAAACAGATGGAACGCTCGCCCTGCTGCGAGCACTACCGACGGATCAGTACGATTTTCGTCCAGACACGGGTGGCCGATCAATCGGAGAGCTCGCGTGGCACCTCGCGGAAGTCGATGCGTATGTGTCGTTAGGCATCGAACAGGGCGAATTCAAGTTCGACAAAAGCAAACCGCCACACATTGAACGGCCCAGAACGATAGAGGAGCTCGCGCCAGCGTTCCGTGTGGTGCATGACGAGGCCATTGCGAGAGTGGCTCGGCTACAGTCTCACGACTGGGCGCGCGAGATCCGATATGCCGACGGCGAACTCTGGAGCATTGGCGATCTGCTCTGGCGCAAGCTGTTGATGCATGCGGTTCATCACCGTGGCCAATTGACGTTGCTTTGCAGGCTCGCTGGCGGTGTTCCTCCGGGTTTGTTCGGCCGCACGCGGGAAGAGACTCCCGCGCGGCGCGTGCCGACACCGGCACGGTAGCGACCCCGGGGGGACCGGCGGCATCACCTGGTCATTGAATCGAAAATGGGTGTGAGGGCAGCGTCTAACAATACGTTCTCTGAGCCCTTAGGGAGCGTTGGTCGCAGCACCTTGCTGCTGCGCGAGGCAAATCATGAAGCACGCTATTCTGTGGAGCCTGACGCTTACGCTGTGTTTCGCTGCGCTGCACGCCGCGCCTCAAGACTCTAATCCCCCAATGCCTCGATACGCCGGGCAGAATCTGATCCGTCCTGAAAACTACCGAGAATGGATCTTTCTTTCTTCGGGCCTGGGAATGAACTACAACCCGTCTCCCGGCGGCCACGAAATGTTCACGAACGTATTCGTTCCGCAGTGGAGTTACCGCCAATTCCTGGCCAGTGGAAAGTGGCCGGACAAGACCATTTTCGTCGTGGAGGAACGAGGTTCGCAAAGCGAGGGCTCTATCAACAAAACGGGGCATTTCCAAACCGATCTCATGGGGATGGGCGTAGAAGTGAAGGACGAGAGTCGATTTCCGGAAAAGTGGGCGTACTTCAACTTTGGTGCCGATACAAAAACAGCTGGAGCCAATCCGAAAGCCGCATGCTGGCAGGTGCCACGACGATCGTGCAGCAGTGGAGCATACGTTCGTGCAGTTTTATCCCACGCTGAAACTGGTGGCGAAGAAATTTGGGACCTATCGCGACGCGGCGGACAATGTTTTACCCGTCAAATAAATGCGGCATGTCGTAACGGATTTCTGAAGCGATCCGGCTGGATGCAGCACGGGCAGGAGTGCGCATCGCCGCTGTGATAAAAATGCACTAACACTGTTGCTGACGGTGCCTACAAGCTTGATCACTATGATAAGAAATTTCGGGAGGACGTTTGGACATGAGCACACACGCTACCGCCACTTTCACGATTAAGAGTTGGAATGAGAATCCATATGACGAGATGGAAGGAACGCCAAAACTCACGCGCGCCACGGTAACCAAACGCCTCGAAGGCGATATGGAGGGAGAGGGCATGTCCGAGTCCTTAATGGTTTACGGAGATGACGGCTCCGCCAATTTTGTCAGCCTGGAACGCGTGGTGGGCCGTATCGGTGGCCGATCGGGCAGCTTTGTATTACAGGGCAGCGGCACGTACGACAAGAGCACCGGCATCGCGAAAGGCATCTTCATTGTCGTTCCGAGCTCCGGCAAGGGTGGTTTGCAGGGGATTCGCGGTGAGGGAAGTTTTATTGCGACGCACGCGCCGGAGGTAGTGTCCCGGAACCTGTAGAAAAGTGAATAGCGCATTTTGCCTGTGAAGTCATGGAATTCTTTTTTTAAGCAGCAGCTTTTTCTTTCCCTCCGATGTCACGATAGCCGTTGATGCGGTG
>Ga0073928_10005209_pt1 | contig 18417 bp, 9 predicted proteins | sample PaiPotPPA55metaG_FD_76969 | JGI IMG/M metagenome (GOLD analysis project Ga0073928, IMG submission 76969) | Iron sulfur acid spring bacterial and archeal communities from Banff, Canada, to study Microbial Dark Matter (Phase II) - Paint Pots PPA... ... | reverse complement strand
ACCGTCCAGTGTCACTATGTTTCCATGAGCCGTGAATCCGCTGACCAAGTTAGTGACCGGCACTTTTAGGGACGACAGCGACAATGCGTACAGATTAAATGACGAGGTGGTAACGATTCCGTTATAGGTCGCGGTTATGGTGACCGGGGTGGTGGATGCCACCGGCGTTGTCGTAATACTAAACGCAGGCGAAACTGTGGTTCCCGCGGCGATGGTAACGGAGGGAGGCGGCAGGGCCAGAGTCGAGTCTGAACTCGTCAGGGTAATGGTCTCGCCGGTCGAGGGCGCTGGGCTGATTTGACTCACGGTATTGTTGTTAAGCGTGTTACCGCCCACCACCGTTAGACTGGACACATTCAGCACCACACCGACGCCAGTCCCGCCCATGTTAATGGTTTCAAACGAACCAGGGCTACTGGTAAAAGATAGCGTTCCCAGAAGGATGCCGGCCGCGTTCGGAGTGAATGTCACCGTTATCGCGCACGACCCGCCGGGAGCAACGCTGGCGCCGCAAGTGTTCGTTTGGGTGAAGTTGGCCAGCGGCTTGGTGGTAATACCCAATATAGCCACCGGCTCGCTTCCAATGTTCGTCAGTGTCTCGGTAAGAGTCGCGCTCGCCCCTACCGTGACATTGCCGAAGCTCAAACCTGTGCTCGAAAAGCCTATGCCGTTGCCCAGAGTTGTAACTCCGATCGACGAAGAACTGGAGGGCATCTGCGGATTCCACACCTTGACCGTAAGCTGGTCGTTCGGCGAAAGCGGACACATGTTCGCTTGGCCCACATTAGGCGCGAATTGGATCGCGTTGTCCAGCCACGTGATGATCGAGACGCCGCAACTGTCCAGGCCATAGCCCGCGTCCCAGCCTTGCGTGCTGTCCGTAATCTCCAGATAGTTGGAAGTGCCGGTAAAGGGCAGGCCGTTGGGAAAATTGCCGAAACCCGCGCCCGTGATGGTGAGGGGTGGTAAGGGTTGCGCCACGACTTGGTTGCAGCCTGGCGCCGCGCATTGTGACGTCACACTTTGAAGACTTGCAGGCGGAAAAGGCGTCGTGCCGCATGCGGGTGGCAGGTCTCCTTCACCGTCCGGGAAGATACCGCACGAATCCGGCCCGATCAACGGTACCGCTAGTGTTGGCAGGCTGGTAGCCAATGGGTAATCCACGACGGGCAAGTAATCTCCCGTGAGTGCGCCCGCCGAAGTGTAGACGGAGGAATTGTAAGGAACTACGGCTCCCGAACAGTTGAAGCTGCTGTTGGCGTAACTATTCCGTATCTCAATCGTCTTGAGTGACTCATAATTAGGAATTTGCGTGAGGTCCAGGAAGCTATAACCATTCGCGGACGTGATCCAGCTAGGAATCGTAGCGCCCGTACCCACAATCAAGTTGACATAACCGTCCTGGTCTTGCGTGAATACACTATCCGCCAGGCTCGCCAAGGTGATTCCGCCGGCATCCTCAAACGAAAGGCTCATGTAGCGCAGTTGCTCCGTACCGGTGCGACTACACCCTGTTGTACAAGGCGTGGGCGGGGCTGTCGGAATGCGCATGCGGAAGCGCATGACTTCCCCCGCTCCGGCCAGCGTAGTCGGAAGGTTGGCCGGCACGGTAGCCTTGATGTAGCTGGCGCCCGCGTCACCCCCCGCTACAAAATCGTTGTTGCGGATCCAGGGCAGATTCTGAGGGGCGGCCTTGAAACACTGCGTGGGCTCGAAGTTCGTGTAGGTTTTGTGCGCGTTGACTTGCGCGTTATTGACGTATCCAGTTCCCGACTGGATAGTCAGGAGCTGCAGATTATTCAGCGCGTAATTTGCCGGATAAGCACAGCCACTGGCGACGTCACGCACGATGACCACCGGCTCGGGGAGGGTGTGAGGCGGATCGATGTCCAGGTAGATGCGGATCAGAACGTATCCGCTGGGGTTGGGATTGGTGTGTTGCGGCGTGTCCAGCACGTGGGCGGGCAGCGGCGGCACCAGGGTGAAGGCATTTGGATCCCAATTCCAATCCAGCCCCTGATGGCGCTGGGTGCCATCCAGCGCGTTCACATCCACGTTGTCGCCCGTCGTACCGCACCCCGTTTGTATCGTGCCCACAGTACCTCCCAGGTTGATCGGTACGGCCCATTTCTGCCCGGGCACGAATTGCTGACCGGGCACGAAGGGATTGACACCTTGCGGATCGAGCGGCTGTATATCGGTATCCAGAATGGTCTCTGAGAGGGCGGAATGCTCATCATACAGAGTCACTGAAAAGAACCGCGCGTGCGGATAGGTGCCTACCAGTAAAAGCTGGAACTGGGGGTTCACCTTGAAGTATAGGCGCGTGTAAGTGGCGTTCAGATCGCCGCCATCACCATTGGCGCCGGTGCCCGGTGGAAGCGGGATGGCGTAGCAATTGTTGGTGAAGTTGGAAAAGAAGTTGCCCGTGGGAAATTCTCCACCCAGAAACTGCGTCGGCAGATTTGTGCAGATAGCACTGTTATTGTTGCTTTGCCCTCGCGCCGCGCCCGGCAACCCGGCCAAGCCGGCAAGTAACACGCATACGTAAAACGCTTGTTTCATGGCAGTAGAGAGAAGACTGTGCCTAAGCTGAAAAGACCGCCGCTGTAGGTAGTGCCGTAAAGCAATCCCGTCGCGTCCATCACCAACCCCGATCGCGAGTTTCCGCCGCCGCTGCCGCCCGGGAAGCTATAAGTCACCGCCTCGGTCCAGGGCGCACCGGTTGTCGCGGGTGGAGTGAGAAAGTACACCGCGCCGCTGCCGGCGCTTCCCCCATCGTAAGTCGTGCCGTACAGCGTACCGGTGCTGGTCAGGAGAACGCCGGCGCGCGGCTCGCCGCCGTCACTTCCGCCCGTGAAATTGTAGAGTACGCTTTCAGTCCATGAAGTGCTGCCGACTGCCGGTGGCGTGAGTGAGTAGACCGTGCCCTTGCCGAAGGTGCCGCCGCTGTAGGTAGTGCCGTACAACACCCCTCCGGTGCCGATTGCCAGGTTCGACTCGGGCGTGGCGCCATCCACCGTAGGTCCGCCGAAGCTGTGCAATAAGGTCGGCCTCCACGCGCCCCCGCTGGGAGCTTGTTTCAGAAGAAACGCGGTGCCATAGCCGGCCGCGCCGCCGGAACCGGTGGTCCCGTAGATCGTGTGATTGTCGGCGAGAGCCAGCGAAGCCATCGGCAAGGACCCGGTCTTTAGGTTGCTCAGATTGACCACTACAGCCTGCGTCCAGTGCATGCCGGCAACGGCAGGCGGCGTGAGCGAGAATACCACGCCTACGCTGCTGTTACCGCCGAAGAGCGTAGTTCCGTACAACACTCCATTGGTGTCTATGGCCAGGCCGGCGGCGGGAAACGCGCCATTCTTATTGCCAGGAATGAAGTTGTAGAGCACGGCTTCGGTCCAGGGAGCGCCCGGAGTCGTCGGCGGCGTCAATGAGAAAACCGTGCCGCCGCTGGATGTGCCGCCGGCGTACGTAGTGCCATAGAGAACCCCCGCCGAGTTCATGATCAGAGTGGCTGCCGGATTCTCTCCATCAACCCCCCCCCCCAGGAAGCTATACAGAACGGCTTCGGTCCAAAGCCCGCCGGGAGACGACGGAGGTGTGAGCGAGTAGATCGTTCCGCATCCCGCCGCGCCGCACGCAATACCGCTACCGCCATCAAAGGTAGCCCCGTACAGTACGCCGGCGCTGCCGATCGCCACGCCCGCTATGGGTTTGGCCCCGTCATAGAGAGCGCCCGTGAAACTGTGAAGGACCGTCGCCACCTGCGCGTTGCTCTGAGCGGCTAAAGTAAGCGCCAGGAGCGCCAGCCACAGTGTTCCGCCGGCCGGACGAAAGTGATGCGAGCAAATTTTCCGCACTGAAGCAGCCTGGTAGTTAATATTGCGTCGATGATAGCACATTCTTCGGGCCCTTGTTAGGTCGTGGGTGGCATGTAGAGATTAGGCATCTGCCAGGAACGGTAGGATTCGGCGCCTTGCAGATTCAGAACCTGAGTGCCGTTGTTAATTGAGCCCGCCATGGGTAGAATCTCAATTGAATTGCTCTTGACATCATTCAGGCCGAGCACAACCACTCCCGGCTGGAAGAAATAAATGCCGTCATCGAGCAATTGGGCGCTGCCCAACGCAAGCGCGAAGACCCCCAGATCCTGGCTCAGGACGGGCGTTACCTGCTTGTTGGTCGTGTCCACAGTCAAAGCCATACCGCGGCTGTCGCCGCTGCCCACGCCGGGCATGCACCCGGTGGAAGAGTGGGGCCCGGTCGGCGGTGATACGCGGGTAACCCCGTTGTCGAACACGGTCAACGGTCCGGCGCCATTATTCTCGATGCCCACCTCGTGCTGATGCGAGAACCACGGCCAGGGATCGTTCGTGATGTTGTTATAGGTGAAGTCGCCGCAAGGACCCATGCGCCAGAGGATGTTGGCATTCCCCGTGCCGTTACTATAGTCGATCACCATGACCCAATCCTGACTGCGCGAGGACCACACGATATTCTTAGCTTGCGGCCAGTAATACAGGCTGTTGCCATGCAGCCAGTCCTTGGCCGTCGGCGCGATGTCGGGGCCAAGCAGCAGAATCGGCGGACAGCCTGTTTGACCGGTGACGCAGGTCTCGCCAAGCACCGCCGCGCGAGTAATATCGAGCTGTGGCGCGCCTTTGTCATGTTGGAAAGCGTCGAAATACCAAGTCACTTGCCAGTTGGAATTCAGGACAATAATGAAATCGCCGACAATGTCGACCGGCAGGCCGCTGGTGTCCCCTTGCGTCCCCGCCGGGAAGATCTTCTCGACCGAAGCCAGGACCGCCAGCCCGCCGTCCGGCAGAGTCCGGATGGCGTCATGATGAAAGCCGCCCAGACAAGCGGCGCCCAGCGGTGCGGGCCTGGGAATGGCATCGCAGGGCAGCGCGTCTTGCGCGCCCAACGCCAGCAATTCCTGCTGAATGATGCCGGTGTTCGTTTCCGTCACGATATTACCGGCCAAGTCGATTTGGCGTAAGTACTGCTGGGTTTGTGCGTTAGGGTTCCAGGCGATGCCGTCCGCAATCCACAGCATAGTGCCGCCCGGCAGCGGACGCGTCAGTGTGTTGCCGTATCCCACGTTGCTGTTGTAGAAATACCAGATTACGTTGCCCGATAAGTCTGTCGCCCAACCTGGGTACGCGGTCCCATTTGTTAAGTTCAGTACGTTGTGTAGCAACACCGGATCGCTCGTATCCGTTTGAGAGCCTGGCGGGATTAGGGGCGTGAATTTGGGAATCGGGATGCCCGACGGCGGAGTTCCCGTGGTGAAGCTCACCGGGGGACCGTTCACCAGCTTGCCGCCTGACTCGGTTTGCGCCAGCATATCGTATGTGGCGTGTGGATACATGCCTGCCACCTCAAATGTCATCGTGGCGGGGGGATGGCAATTCACAAAGGTCGTTTGAAAGGGCGGATTGGCCTTGGACTTCTGCTGAAACACGACCCGCATCGAGCTGCCCGCCGCACACGCCGGAGCGCTAAACAAAGCAACGAGTGGATTCGCCGTCGGCACCGCTACCGGCTTGCTGCCGGTGACCAGGGGAGTGATCTCGTAACTCAACGTCTCCGAGCCGGTTTCACCGGACTTGAAGTCTTTAGCGATCACCTGGATTTGGTAAGCACCTTCGATGAAAGTTGGGGTCCACACGAAGGCCGGGGCCGTCCAGACGCCGCCACTGAGCGTTCCCACATTGTAGTCGCGGGCCAGATTGAAGGAACTCTTGGGAGCCGCGACGTTGAACTGAAAGGCCAGCGGACCCGGGTTAGTGTCGGTAGCCGTGACTGTCCACGTAACCGAAGTTCCAATCACCTGCGGCGACACGACCGATGGTGCAAAGGAAACCAGTTGAACAGTCGCACCAGCGGGCAGACACACGGCCAGCAAGCCGAGTAGATACACCACACCAGATTTCGGAATTCTCATCTTTAATGTACCCTGGGCACGGTTGAGCCGGGCTTGGCGCAATGAGCCTGGCTTTCTGCTAGGATACACTATGTTCCGTAACATTTCCAGACTTCTCTTGCCTCCCGGCCAAAATGAGGGTACTGGAGCTTTGTTAATAACTTTTGCCATCACCACCCAACCTAGCATAACTTCTTTATTTTCAATCTACGCCAGCCCGGATCGGGGCTCCACTACCGAGTAGTGCTCAGCCGCACGTATCGTTATTGATCAGCGACCTGTCTGCCGCCGCTTGTACTGGATGTCGAACCCCACCCGCTCCCAATAGTTGTGCCAGACTATGTCAGAATTTTTAGGGCGTAGGGCCTGCCGGCTACTCTTGCCGCAGCGTCTCCGCCGGATTCAGCCGCGTAATCCGCAACGACGGCAGGAAACTCGCGGCCGCCGCCACGCCCAGCTCGATGAGCGCCACCGCCACGAACGTCGCCGGAACGCCCGGCCGCACCCCCCACAGCAAATGCCGCAGGATCTGCGAGCCGAATCCGGCCAGCACCGAACCAGCCGCAACCCCGGCCAATGCCAGCGCCACGCCCGGCAGCGCCACCACGCGGATGGCCTGCGATACGGTCGCCCCCAGTGCCAACCGGATGCCCAACTCGCGCCGCCGCTCGGCAACCGAGTTGGCAATCAGCCCGTAAATGCCCACCGCCGCGAGCACCAGCGCCAGCGCCGCCAGCGAACCCAGCAATGCCGCTTGCAAACGCTCCTGCCCCAGCGCGCGATAGCGGACATCCTCCATGCTGTGGAAACCGGCAAACGGAAGCTGCGGATTCACCGATTCGAGCGCGCGCTGCATCCCCGGAATAGCATCCTCGGGCCGCCCCGCCGCACGCACCACCCAGCTCGGCGTGAACCACACATGCACGAGTTGCAGAAATTTGTCATCGGTCTGCGCGGCGGGAACGTACACATCCGGCATCGGCGCGACCGGCCCGAATTCCTCGCCCCAGCCGCTCTTCTGCTGAATGTCGCCGACCACGCCGATGATCTCGCGCTGCTCCCCGTTCCCCATGTCCAAATGGCGCCCGACCGATCCGCCCTCCCGCAAATATTTCTGGACGAAAGACTCGCTGACAATCGCCACCGGCGCCGTGGTGCTCGTATCGCTCAACGTGAACACGCGCCCGCGCAGCAGCGGAATTCGCAGCACCCTGAAATATTCGGGCGTGATGTAGAACATGTTGGTGATTTTGTACTGCGCATCCGCCTGCTGCCCATCCATCAATCGAATGCCGATGTTCAGCGCGCGCTTGTAGGGCAGCGTCAGCGCGACCGCGGCGCTTTCCACGCCCGGCAGATCGCGCATGCGGTCGAGACTTTGATCGAACAGCCGATTCACCGCCTGGCAGGTCGAGTAGCGCGCATCTTCGAGCGAGAGTTGCGCGGTGATCACATGCGAGGCGTCGAATCCGGGATTCCGCCCCTGCAAAAAAGTGAAGGTGCGGATCAGCAGCCCCGCGCCCATCAGCAGCACTACACCCAAGGTTACTTCGCTCGCTACCAGCAGCCGCCGCGGCCAGGGATTGCGCGCGCCGGCCACCGTCCGCCCGGCTTCGCCCAACGCCCCACGGATCTCCAAATGGCTCACCGACAGCGCCGGATATAATCCGAACAAAAGACCCGCCAGGATCGACGCGCCGGCCGTAACCGCCAGCACGTGCCAATTCAGGTCGACCCGCTGCCAGACCTGCAGCGTGTCCTGCGCCAGCGCTTTCAGCGCGTGCACGCCTAGCCAGCCCAGCATCGTTCCCGCGACGCCGCCGCACAGTCCCAGCATAATGCTCTCGGCGAGCAGTTGCCGGACCAGCGCCGCCCGCCCGCTGCCCAACGCCAGGCGCGTTGCCAGTTCGCGCGTGCGTCCGGCCGCGCGCGCCAGCAGCAGTCCCGCGATATTCACGCAGCCAATCAGCAACACCATGCCGACCGCGGCCCACAGGATCAGCAGAGGACGCCTGAGGTCGGCCGTCCACCCGCGCTGCAGCGGAATGATCCGCAGCTCGATCGAAGTTCCCGGCGGCAGATGCCTCACGGCGAACAGCGGCCCGCCGATCGCTTGGATCTGCGCCGCGGCTTGCGCCCAAGTCGAGTCCGGTCGCAGACGAGCCACCAGGTTGTAATTCGTGCCTCCGCCTTCGCCGGTCGAAGATGGCCGCAGCGGCGTCCATAGGTCCGCGGATGAGCTGCTCTGAAATCCCGGCGGCATCACACCCACCACAGTATGCGGCTCGCCGCGCAGCATCACCGCCTGTCCGATCACCCGCGGATCGCCGTTCAACGCGTGCTTCCAAAGCTCATAGCTCAGCACCGTGACGGCCGGCCCGCCGGCGCTGTCCTCGACTGCCGAAAACTCGCGCCCGATGAACGGCGTGATCCCCAGCACGCGAAAGAAGCCGGTCGAGACGCGATCCTGCCGGACATTCTGCACATGGCTGCCCGCCGCAAAGTTGACGCTGGTCGCGCCGAAACTATACGCGGCTGCGTCCAGATAGGTCGCGCCGCCGCGTACGGCGTCCCAGGTCTTGCCGTCCTGCGCCGTGTTGTCGCCGCTTGCGCCGGCTTCCTTATAGAACCGGCTCACCGTGACCAGCCGTTCCGGATGCGGATAAGGCAACGGCTGCAAAAGCACGGCATCCACCACGCTGAAGATCGCGGTATTGGCGCCGATGCACAGCGCCAGCGTCGCTACGGCCGCGGCCGTAAACGTCGGACTCTTACGCAGCACGCGCGATCCATAGCGCAAATCGCGCGCGAATTCGGTGGGCCAGCGCAGGCCGACCGCTTCCCTGCACTCTTCCGCCGTCGCCGCGCTGCTGCCTAATTCAATCCGTGCGCGGCGGCGCGCCTCCGCCGGCTCGATCCCTTGCGCCTCCAGGTCCGTGGCGTAGCGCTCCATGTGACTCTCCATCTCCGCGGCAATTTCCTCCGCCAGGCGCTCCTGTCCGGTCACCGCTCTCCACCATGATTTCATCTGGGCCAGCATCTCAAGCCTCCTCCGGCTCGGCTTCCAGCACGTCCGCGATGGCGCCCGCCAGGCGTTTCCACTCGTGCCGCTCCGATCGCAACTGCTTGCTCCCCGCGGCAGTCAGGCTGTAATACTTGGCTTTCCGTTTGTTGTCGCTCTCACCCCATTTCGCCGCGATCCATCCGCGATGCTCCAGCCGGTACAACGCCGGATAGAGCGACCCCTGCGGAATCTGCAACGCGTTCCGCGAAATCTGCTGGATGCGCAGCAGTATGCCATAGCCGTGCAGCGGCCCGAGCGACACGGCTTTCAGAATTAGCATGTCGAGCGTGCCCTGCAGGATTTCGACTGGTTTGCCCATAAAAAGCGCTCCTCTAGCCATTCTAGGAGAGCCTCTCCCAGAATGTCAAGGAGAGAGAAGCGGAAGCTTTGCCTTCACCGCAAATCGTGGCGCACGCACTCGTGCGTGCCGCGTCGCCACTCCTGGCGACGCTCTGCGCTCCGCCAGTCTCCGCTCGCCCGCCGTTCCTCGCAAAAGAGTTTTCGCGATAGTAGTACAATGGGCCGTGGAACGGTTGAGTCAGTTGGCAGAAGCTGAAGGCGGCGCAGGAACTCCGGCCGCCGTGTTACGGGCTATGCAGGCGCCGCCGCATCTGGCTCAACAGACGTCGACCAGCTCGACAGGGCCATCGCCGCCGGACGGCTGCCGGTTGACGCCCGCGATCTGTGCTGAGATCTCGTGTTATACCTTCTCGACACGAGCTGCATAAGCGCCCTGCCAGCGCTCGTCAACCCACTCTGACATAATAGACCGAAGGGGCCATCAGCAGTGCAGGAGACCGAACCGGGGACCGATCAGTTCTTCGCCCTGCTCTACGACGAACTCAAACGCCTGGCCCGCCGCTACCTGCGCCGCGAGCGCTCCTCCCACACCCTCCAGCCCACCGCCCTCGTCAACGAAGCCTACATCCAGCTTTCGTCGCTGAAATCGCCGCAGTGGCAGAATCGCAGCCATTTCCTTGGCGTCGCGGCGCTGGCCATGCGGCGCGTGCTGACCGACTACGCCCGCGACCGCCGCACCGCCAAGCGCGGCGAAGGCCGCCTCACCATTTCCCTCGAAACCTCGCCCCTGCCCGCCGATCCCGTCACCTGGGACTATGACGATCTCGACGTGGCGCTCTCCAAGCTCGAAAGCGAAGCGCCCTCCCTGTGCCGCGTCGTCGAGATGCGCTTCTTCGGCGGCCTTTCCATCGAAGAAGCCGCTCAGTTCCTGGCCGTCTCGCCCGCCACGGTAAAGCGGCAATGGGCCCTCGCGCGCGCCTGGCTGTTCCGCGAAATGGGAGACACACGGAAACCGTGATGACCAACTGGGACCGCCTCGAGGAGATCTTCGCGCAAGCCATCGATCTGGCCCCCGCCGAGCGTCCCGCCTTCCTCGATCAGCGCTGCGCCTCCGTCCCGGAACTCCGTGCCGAACTCGAGTCGCTGCTCCAGGCCCACGAGCAGGCCGCGGTTTCCTTCGCCTCGCGCAGCGCCGCCGTGCGCGATATCCTCGGCGCCATCGGCAGCGGTTTCCTCACCGGCAAGACCCTCGGCCATTACAAGCTGGAGACCATCATCGGCGAAGGCGGCATGGGCGTGGTGTATCGCGCCGTCGACACCCGCACTCAGACGCCTGTGGCGGTCAAGGTGCTCCCGCAAGAACTCGCGCTCGATAGCCCGTGGCGCCGCCGCTTCTCGCGCGAAGTCCGCACCACCGCCGCCATCCAGCACCCCCACGTCGTGCGCATCTTCGATTTCGGCGAAGATGCCGGGTGCCTGTTCCTCGTCATGGAACTGATCGAAGGCGAAACCCTGCGCGCGCGGTTGGCCAAGGGCGCGCTGCAGCTCGACAAGGTGCTGGACTACGCCATCCAGATCGCCATGGCGCTCGAAGCCGCGCATGCCGCGGGCGTCATCCACCACGACCTGAAGCCCGGCAACATCATGCTGACGCCCGGCGAGCAGTTGAAGGTCGTGGACTTCGGCCTGTCGCGCTTCGAAGACGATTCGGAATCCTCGCGTTCGCGCCTCTCGCAAGTCGGCACGCCCGCGGGAACCATCGATTACCTGTCACCCGAACAGGCCGGCGGCCGCCCGGTCGATACTCGCTCGGATCTGTTCGCCATGGGCTCAGTGTTGTACGAAATGCTGAGCGGGCGCCGCGCGTTTCATCGGTCATCCAATCTGGAAACCGCCGCCGCCATCTTGCGCGACCGGCCCGCGCCGTTGCCGGACGCCGTGCCTGCTCCGGTCGCCGCGCTGGTCGATCGATGCCTTGCGAAGGATGCCGCCAAACGCGTGCAATCGGCCGCCGAGTTTCGGAGTGCGCTGGAAGCCCTGCGCGCCAAGCTTCTCCAGGGCAAGCTCCGGCCGCAGCGCTTCCGCCGCGCGCGGCGCATCGCCGTCCTGGCCATTCCGGCCGCAGTTCTGGTGGCCGCCTTACTGGTGTTCGCCGTGGTCCGAAGCCGCGCCCCGGCGCGCGCGCCTCGTTTCCAGCGTCTCACCGACGATCCGCACGTGACCATGGACCCCGCGCTCTCTCGCGATGGCCGCTGGCTGGCCTATGCTTCCGATCGCGCCGAAGACGGCAATCTCGACATTTGGATCCAACCCACCGGGTCAGGCACTCCCCGGCGGCTCACAAATCATCCAGCCCGCGATCACGAGCCGGCCCTCTCGCCCGACGGCAGCCTGGCGGCCTTTCGCTCCGAACGCGACCCCGCGGGTATCTACACCATGCCGGTCAATGGCGGCCATGAGCGCCTGCTGGCCGCGGGCGGACGCGGGCCGCAATTCTCGCCCGATGGACGCTGGATCGCCTATTGGACCGGTCCGGAAGTCAGTGGCGACGCCCAGGCCGTGATGCACACCGCGATCTTCGTGATTCCGGCTACCGGCGGGAAGCCGCGCCGTCTGGCCGCCGATTTCATCGCAGCCAACCATCCGGTGTGGGCGCCGGACTCCAGCCAGGTGCTTTTTGCCAGCCATCGCGATCCCAATAGCGGTGAGCCCGAGTTCTGGTCGGCGCTTCTGGATGGCGGCGCGCCGCAACTGCGTGTCGTGTGGTCCACAGACGGCTGGAATTCAGGAGCTCCGCCCACGCCGTGCGCCTGGCCTACCAAAGATTCGGTGCTCTTGCGATGGCTCCCGGTGAGCACCGTGCCTTCCCCCGGCACCCAGATTTGGCGCCTGCGGCTCCCGGCGCATCCGCGGAATGAGGTGCCTGCGCCGCGACAACTGACTTCCGGCGCCGGCCCTTACGACGGGTGCACATCGGATAGCACCGGCCGGATCGTGGTCGCCAGCGCTCTACGGCGCTCCGCGATCTGGTCCGTGCCGATCGACCCGGACAGCGCGCGATTGCGTGGAGCGTTAGCGCCACTCGCGCTCGAAGGCGAGCGCACGGACCTTCCCAGCATGAGCGCGAATGGCAAGCTGATGCTGTTCGAAGTCACCGATCCGCGCGGCCAGCGGCGCTGGGTTTTCCGCAATCTCGCCTCGGGAACAGATGCGGTAGTCCAGACGGGCAAGAGCACACGTAGCCTGGTTCTCACACCCGACGGCCGCCGGGTATCCGCGGTGGAAGGCATTCCAGGGATCCCGATGCCGCCCATCACCCTGCCGCCAGCTTTGGAAATGCGGATGTTTCGCGCCATCCCGCTGATTTGGGATCTCTCGAAGGATGGCAGCATCGCCCTATCCACAGGTAATGTGCGGCCCCGCTCCGTGACCCTGAGCAGCTTGCGCGCCAATGACGTGACCGTAATTCTGGAGCACCCCGCGTTCAGCCTGTACGTGCCCTACTTCTCGCCTGATGAGCGGTGGATTGTGTTTACCGCCATCAACGGAGTCGATCCGGCCCGATTATTCGCGGCGCCCCTGCGGCCGCCGTATCCCATTCCACTGTCCAGTTGGATCGACCTGGGCGAAGGCGTGTTCGGCCGGTGGGCGCCTTCCGGAAACCGCATCTACTTCGCGAAGGACCATGACGGCGCGCGCTGCCTGTATACCCGCGCGCTCGATCCCCGCACCAAGCGGCCCATCTCCGATGCCGAGCCGGTGTTGCATCTGCACTCCGCCTGGCGCTCGCCCCTGCAGTTGGATCCCGGTTACTTCCGGCTGATTGTGGCGCCGGACCGGCTGGTGTTTCCGCTGGGGGAAGCGCGGTCCAACCTCTGGGTGGCCGAACCCTGACACGGCCGTTATTCGCCCGATGCTTAAATATGGGGATGCGAAAGTCATCCGCGATCCTGGCCCTCCTCCTGTCCACACTCGCCTCCGCGCAGGAAAAACGCTATGTGATCATCGATCAGGACGCCGCCGGCCCTGGCGGGACCGATATGATGTCGATCCTGGTGCTCATGCAGTCGCCTGCCGTCGTGCCGCTCGGTATCACCGTAGTCGTGGGAGACGGCTGGCGCGACGAAGAAGTGGCGCACACCCTGCGCCTGCTCGAATCCATCGGCCGCCGCGATGTTCCCGTGGTGCCCGGAGCCGCTGCACCGCTGGTGCGCACCCGGCAGGAGACCAAATTGTGGGAGCAGCAGTTCGGACGCGTGCTCTATCAAGGCGCGTGGACCCGCGCCGACAGCAACCACGACCCGTTCGAGGCTCCCAATCTCAAGGAAGGCAATCCCACCACTAAGCCGCTCGACGAGGATGCCGCCCATTTCCTGCTTCGTATGGTCAGCAAATATCCGCATCAGGTGACCATCTACGCCGGTGGACCCATGACCAACCTGGCGCTGGCGCAAAGCATCGATCCCCAATTCGCCGCGTTGACGAAGGGACTGATCTTCATGGGTGGCAGCCTAAACCCGCACAGCGCCGATCAGGATTACGCCAGCGATCCGCGCCGCGAATTTAACCTCTGGTTCGATCCCGAGGCCGCTCACATCGTGCTCCGCGCCCCTTGGCCGTCGATTGTGTGCACCACGGTGGACGTGTCCGTGAAAACCCAGCTCAGCCGCGCCATGTTCGACGAGATCGCCAAGTCTTCCGCCCCGGCGGCCCAATACATCGCAAAATACTCGACCCCGGGGCGCAGTTATATGTGGGATGAACTGGCCGCCGCATCCTGGCTCGACCCAAGCCTCATCACCGAAGAGCGGTTGGTCTACATGGACGTGAATCTCGACCGCGGCGCCGGTTACGGAGACACCCTCACGTGGCCGGACCGCGTCAAGCCGGCTCTCGACATGCCACTGGTGCATGCCCAGATGAATGTGGATATGCCGAAATTCGCAGCCGAGTTCGTCAAGCTGATGACCAGTCCGACGCCCCGCGCCCGCTAGCGCCAGCGTGGTGGCGCAGGCGGTTTCGCCGCGGAGATTGGGTTGACACAATCCCCAGGAGCGTGACATCCTATTTTGTAGTACAGCGTGGATTTTTTGTAAAGGCCTCTCCGGGATTGTTCCTGGAGATTGGGCCACGATGACGATGGTTAAAACGGGCCACATCGTTAACGTTGCTCGTCATCTTCCGGTGTACGACATGAACATTGACGAACGGCTGGAAAGGCTAACTGAACGTCACGAAGCGCTGACGCAAAGTGTGGAAATACACGACCGCGAAATCGGCGAAATAAGGACTCAACTACGGCGAGCCATCAGGCTGGGTGTAAAAGAGGCGCGCAATGAGAGAGTCCGGCGTCAAGCATTGGACGAGAAGATCACCCAGCTAGCAGCGTCACAGTTGCTTACAGAGGAAAAGTTACAGGGTCTCTATGGCAAGATGGACGCGTTTATAGACTCTATGCGTCGAGGCGGGAATGGGAAGCCACGGTAGAGGCTAGCTCCGCTCACCCCGTCCCTGCCGTGGAAATACATCGCTCGTCGATGCCTCCGTAACCAAATGTAGAAACTCCATCGGCAGGCTTAAGCCTGCTGAAGCCTGCCTCATAGGCGCGCCTGCGTTCGGTCACCGCGAGTCTTCGCTCTACTTTCGCCTCCACCCGACAGTACCCGACGCTCTCCGACATTTTCCCTGAGCCGGTTTGCCTTCGAATCCCGCATTAGATAACCATGAGACCGACATCGTATCTAATCTGCGCCGCCACCATCACCGCGGCCTTCGCCGCCAACACCCCGGATGCCGCTACCCGCGCCCGCATCGACCATTCCTATGGAAAGCTTCCGTTGCAATTTGAAGCCAACCAGGGCCAACAGCCCGCCCAGGTGAAATTCCTGTCGCGCGGCAGGGACTATACTGTCTTCTTAACGCCCGACGGCGCCACGCTGTCGCTGCGCAAGTTACGGCCTGAAGTGAATTTCGATAAGCCCGGGCTGCCGGCAACCGAGCTACGGCTTGAAGCCGCTTCCGATCTGCGCCTCAAGCTCGAAGGCGCCAACCCGAAGGTGACGCTGACCGGCGCCGATCCTCTACCGGGCCGCATGAATTACTTCATTGGCAACAATCCGGCCAAGTGGCGCACCGATGTGAGCACCTACGGCAAGGTCCGGTACGCCCACGTCTATCCTGGCATCGACCTGGTCTTCTATGGGAATCAACGCCATCTTGAATACGACTTCGTGCTGTCGCCCGGGGCCGCGCCCGATGCCATCCGGCTGGCGGTGGAAGGCGCCGACCGCACGTTGGTCGACGATGCCACCGGCGACCTCGTGCTGCAGACGGGCAGCCAGGAGATCCGTTTTCACAAGCCGTTGGTCTACCAGCCGGAAACGGACAGCGCGCCGCGCCAGGAACTCAGTGGACAATTCCGCGTCACAAAGAATCACGTCTCGTTCGCGCTGGCCCGTTACGATCACGCGCGCACCGTGGTGGTCGACCCGGTGCTGGCCTACTCGACTTTCCTGGGCGGCTCGGACGAAGACCTCGCGTACGCCGTAGCCATCGACAAGCAAGGGAATGCTTACATCACCGGATCCACCTGTTCCGCGAATTTCCCTACCACCACCGGTTCCTACGATCCTGTTCAGCCGCCGCACGGCAGCGGAACGTACTGCAACGATGGAGTCAGCCAGACTGGCTCGGATGTGTACGTTACCAAGCTGAATCCATCCGGAAGCGCGCTGGTCTACTCAACTTACCTCGGTGGCAGCTATCAGGATTACGGCCGCGGTATAGCGGTCGATTCAGCCGGTGATGCCTATGTGGCCGGCGGCACCGTGTCCGCCGATTTCCCGGTCACCAACAGTTCCTTTTGCGCACCGGTGTTGGTCGAGGTCGGTAACTGTGGTTTCGAGGAGGAATCCACGTGCCAGGGAGGGGGAGCACCCAACAGTTTGAGTTTCGGAAGCTTCATCACCAAGCTGAATCCGGCAGGTTCGGCGTTATTGTGGTCCACGTTTATCGGCGGCACCGGGAATGACAACATCACCGCTATGACCGTCGATAGCAGTGGCGATGTGTACGTGGCTGCCAACGCGACGTCCTCACCTTACTATCCTGGCCTTTGCCCCGGCAACCCGGAAGTGAATTTCTATTGGCCGACGACCAGCAACGGTTGGGCGACTTATCCTAATCCCACGGGCGGCGGATTCCAGACTACCTTTCACCAAGCTTTCTCCAAGGTAAGCTCGGATGGATCAACGTTGTTATACTCCACGCTGTTCTACTCTCCGGAGGGAAACAGCGGCAACTGGGACGAGGCCACTTCGATCGCGGTGGACAACTCGGGCAAGGCCTACATCGGCGGCTTTGGCAACGCCACCGGCTTCCCTACCTCATTAAATGCTTTCCAACCAACCTGCGCGAGCTGCGCCAATAATAGCCAGTATGACGGCTTTGTCATAGCCTTCGACCCCAGCCAAAGCGGTGCCGCATCACTTGTTTATTCGACTTACTTAGGCGGCAACGGTTACGGCAACAACGGGCAGAATAACTGCGGCGGCGACCAGGTGTACGGCGTTAGCGTGGATTCGAACGACAACGCTTATGTTACTGGTTCAGCCTGCTCCGCGGACTTTCCTACCACTACGGGAGCCTACCAGACGATCGATCCTAAGCCTACGAATTGCATCAATTCAAGTGCCAACGCTTTCTTAACCAAGTTGAATTCGACGGGCACCGCGCTCGATTATTCCACTTTCCTGAATGGCACGACCTGCGATGAAGCCGCCGTGGGCTATGGCGTGAGCGTGAACGCCTCCGGTGATGTATTCGTCACCGGAACGACTGCCGACAGCGCCTTCCCGACCGTGAATCCGCTGTTCCCCAGTTCCTCCTATGGCAATTCTGCTTTCGTCACCGAATTCAACAGCAAAGGATCGGGGCTTCTCTTCTCGACGTTGTTGGGCGCATGTTATCACTGCGCCGGCGATATAGGCTGGGGCATCCAGGCCGACAATTACGGCAATGTGTACGTGGCCGGCCAAGCCTACAATGGATCCCTGCTTCCTACTACCACGGGCGCTTTCCAGACCACCTACGGCGGCGGTAACGACGACGCCTTCGCGCTGCGCATTGCACTCACTCAGGCCGATTTGTCAGTTACCAACAGCGCGCCTTCGACGGTGCTCAGCGGAGCCCATCTGACCTACACCATCGCGGTCAAAAACGGTGGGCCGAATCCAGCCAAGGAGGTCAAGTTGACGGACAGTCTACCCAAAGGCACAACATTTGTAAGCGCCACCCCCAGCGCCGGCTCGTGCAAAACGCCCACTAAGGGTGCCACCAAGGGTACTGTTACCTGCACGGTTCCTACTTTGGCGAACGCCGCCACCTTCACCGTGAGCATGACGGTGGACGTAAAGGCGAAATCCGGGGCGACGGTGACTGACACGGCCAACGTGAGTTCCCCCGTCTATGACCCGAACACGGCAAATAACTCGGCAACAACTACGACCACAGTGAACTAACTTACCGAGCCGCGACCGTCAGGGAGCGGTTAGCGCCCTGCCCACGGGCCGTCCACTCACACGCTGACCACCGGGCACGGCGACTGCCGAATAATCGCGTAAGCATTGGTCCGCAAACGCCCGAACACGCCGCCCGCCGAACCGCGCCCGATCACCAGCAAGTCAGCCTTCTGCTCCGCGGCCGCGTGGCACACCGCCTTGGCCGGATCGCCTGCCTCGATCTGCAACTCCGCCTCGGTACCGAAGCGCTGCAGCAGGCGGGCGAGATCCTCGTGGGCCGCGCGCTCCATATCCGCCTGCCACTGCTCCTCGGCCGGCATCATGGGCGGCGTGTACGTCGTCACATGCAACACACTCAGCCGGGCGCCGAATTCTTTCTGCATACTGGTAGCCCACTCCAGCGTCTTGCAACTCTGCGGCCCCAGATCGATGGCGCACAGAATATGGCGGAAGGCCATGGCCGGCTCGGCTGGGGCCTGTTCCAGATGCACGCCGGTCCACACCGGGCAATCCGCATCGTGCAGCACCTTCGCCGTGATCGACCCCAAAATGAACTGGCGGAACGGTCCGTAGCCATGCGTGGGCATGACAATCAGGTCCGTGTT
>Ga0073928_10005208_pt1 | contig 18423 bp, 17 predicted proteins | sample PaiPotPPA55metaG_FD_76969 | JGI IMG/M metagenome (GOLD analysis project Ga0073928, IMG submission 76969) | Iron sulfur acid spring bacterial and archeal communities from Banff, Canada, to study Microbial Dark Matter (Phase II) - Paint Pots PPA... ... | reverse complement strand
TCATGCGCCGCACCAGCGCTTCTTTTCTTTCTGCTGAGTAGGTTTTCATTCACTCTGATTTTACCGCCCCCGGACCATGTCTATAAGAATCAGATAACACGACAAGTAGTCTGACGCCGGGGGACGTCAGGTTCGCCGCATTGAAAGCAGACCGCAACCAAGCCTCAAATGTCGCTGCTGCTTGTGAGCTGGTTTTATACCCTCTCGATCGCACCAGGTAATAGGACGTCACCTCGACGCTGAACCGGGCGTCGTCGAAAGGCGCGACAAGCCGTCCGTCGCTCAACTCTTCCGCCGCCAGAACCTCGCTTTCAAGTACGACACCCAGACCATCGACCGCGGCCTCGATCGCCATGACTGACCGATCGAGCCAGAGCTCGTTGTCGGGTCTGACGTCCGCGTCGCAAACCCGCCGCAAATACTCCGACCACGTCAGCCCGTTGGATGAATGGATCAGGGTTGCGCGCAAAAGGTCCTCGGGTGTGCGCAGTGCGAGCGTGGCGGCCAACGCAGGACTGCACAAGGGCCGCAGCCGCTCCAGCAACAAGGGCTCAACATCAAGTTTCGACGTGTTCGACGTATTCGACGTATTGGGGTGCCCATAAGCGATCGCAATATCGAACCGGGTTGTCTCGAGATCATCGTGATCTGAAAGCGTGGACAACCGGATCCGGATGTCCGGATTGGCGCGCAGGAATTCCGGCAGCCTGGGTTGCAGCCATTTGGCGGCGAAACTTGGACCCGATGCGACCACCAGATAACCGCGTTGCGACTGCGGCGCGACCAGGCTGGTGGCTTCAGCGATGACGCCGAATGCGCGTTCAAGCTCGCGGGCGTAGGTGCGTCCCGCTGCCGTCAGTGCCGCTCGTCCCGGATGCCGTTGAAACAACGGCACGCCCAAAAAATCCTCGAGCTGCTGGATGTGGTGACTGACCGCCGACGGTGTGACCGCGAGCTCTTCCGCGCCAAGCGCGAAGCTTCCCCGCCGTGCTGCCGCTTCGAACGCGAGGAGCGCCTTGAGCGGCGGCATGCGGGATTTCGTCGTGTTTCTACTTGAGCTCATTTGACGGGGTGCTGAGTTATATGCGTTGGCGCGGGGATTTTCGCCTACCTATGATCTTTTCTGACGGCGGCCAGCCAAAGCAAATCGTATGCCAAATATTGCACGTCGACGAGCATGGCGCGGTGGCGGTCGTTCGATGATGTCATGCAACCCAGGTTATGCGGCCAGCGATCAAGAAGGATCAGGACTGGTGGGATAACGAGCCAATGGAGTGAACGATGAAAGAAGGACTTCTGCAAGCATCCCGGGACTTTTTGGTCAGATACGGTGGCGACACCTTCCCGAATCTGTTCACGTCTGCGAAGGGCACTATCGTAAAGGATAGCAACGGGCGCGAGTACCTGGACTTCACATCAGGGCAGATGTGCGCCACGATCGGGCACAACCATCCTGCGATTGTGGAAGCCGTTCACCGGGCTGGCGAGAAGGCGTTCCACATGTTCAGCGGCATGATCCCCGAGGTCGTGGCCGAGCTCGGGCAGACACTGGCACGCGACTGGCTGCCCGGCGACCTCAAGAAGACGATCTTCATCAATACCGGCTCCGAAGCGACCGAGGTCGCGCTGCGCATGGCCAAGATGTACACGGACGGCTATGAAGTCCTCGCGCTGGGCGGTTCATGGCATGGCATCACCGGCGGCGCCAGCACCGTGTCCTTCGCGAGCGATCGCAAGGGTTACGGCGTTCCCGCACCCGGCGTTTTCCTGATTCCCGAGCCGAATTCGTATCGCCCGTACATTCAGGCGGCGACCCGGGAAGAAGCCGCGCTGGCAAACCTGAACCTCGCGTTGAAGATGTTCGACATGCAGTCGAGCGGGCGCGGTGCGGCGATCATTGTCGAGCCCGTCATCAGTGCCGGGGGCGTGCTGGTGCCGCCGAAGTCGTTCATGCAGGCGCTGAGAAAGGCGGCGGACGACCGCGGCATGCTGCTGATTTTCGATGAAGCGCAAACAGCGTTCGGTCGTATCGGAACCCGTACCGGATCCGAATTCTTCGGTGTCATTCCCGACATCATGACCATGTCAAAAACGCTGGGTGGCGGGTTGCCGCTGGCAGCGGTATCGACTACGGCGAAGATCGAAGAAGTGCTCCACCAGAAACACTTCACGTTTTATACGAGTCACGTTTCCGACCCGCTGACGGCGGAAGTCGGACTCGCGGTCCTGAAGGTGATCAAGGAGGAGAACCTCATAGCGCGCGCTAATGAAATGGGGGGATACCTGCGCGGCCGCTTCGAAGAATTGCAGCAGCGCTACGAGGTGATCGGTGACATTCGGGGAGCAGGCCTTCTGCTTGGCGTTGAGCTGGTGACCGACCGGGCTTCGCGCAATCCGGCTCATGAGTTGGGTGCAATGACGACCCGGAAATGCTTCGAGAACGGCCTGAGCATGAACATTCGCCGCCGTCCGGAACGCGGCTCGGTGTGGCGCATTGCGCCTCCGCTGACGGTTTCAATAGACGAGATCGATCGTGCGGTGGACATCCTCGACAAGGCCTTGCGCGACAGTCTCGACGAAACAGCAGTAGCGAAAGCGGCTTGACGGCTTGACGCTTGGCGTGGATATCGAACGGATTTTTTTCAACAGTGGGGAAACCATGAAGCGTACTGCGGCGAGACATTGGCTGTTCATTGCGGCCATTACCGGCTTTGGACTTACTGCTCCCGCAGCGCACGCGGAAAGTCCGACGCTCGACAAAATCCGTTCGTCCAACACGCTGACGCTTGGCTATAGGGAATCATCGATTCCGTTTTCCTTTCTGGGCGTGGGCCAAAAGCCAGTGGGCTTCTCGCTGGACCTGTGCGCTGCAATCGCGGAAAAATTGAAGACTGACTTGAAGCTGCCGAAGCTGAACGCGGCCTATCTCGCAGTCAGTGCAGCTAACCGGATTCCGCTTCTGCAAAACGGCACGATCGACATTGAATGCGGAAGCACGACCAACACAGCCGAACGCCAGCAGCAGGTCGGATTTTCGGTGGCCACCTTCGCTGGCGGCCCGACCTGGCTGACCACGGCGTCGTCGGGAATTACCGATGTAAAGGGACTTCAAGGCAAGACCGTCGTACTGACGCAGGGGTCTCTCAACCTGGGTCTTGCGATGAAGATCAATAGCGATCTCAAGCTCAACATGACGATCGTTCAATCGAAGGAACAAGCTGAATCCCTTTTATTGCTGCGCACAGGGCGCGCTTCGGCATGGTTCGAAGACAACATTCTGGAAGCAGGTCTTGTCGCCGGATCACCTGACCTCAAGGCATTCCGATATCTCCCGAACGCAAGCGGGCAGGTCTATTACTACGGGCTGATGATCCCGAAGGGCGATCCGGAATTCAAGTCTCTGGTGGACGGCGCGCTAAGTGCCGAAATGGCGTCCGGGGAATTTTCGAAGACTTACGCCAAGTGGTTTACGCAGCCTATTCCGCCTCACGGACAGAATCTTGCGCTACCCATGAACGAAGCGCTCAAAGCGCGAGTGGCAGCACCTAGCGACTCTCTTACGCAGTAGCTAGCGCTCAACACGGTCTGTCTAAACATCCTCCCCGGGCAGCGGCCGACTAAGACCCGGTGCGCGCAGGGTAGATCGCGGCCATCAAACAGGGACATCGCCGGGTTGTCTACTCGATATCCGATGCGGTGCCCGTTCACGGCCTCCTTTTTCAGTGAGCGGAAAAGTCATGCAAGTTCTCTTTGACCAGACAGCAGAGAGGGGCACTTACCTGAGTTGGCTGATGTCCGGCTTATGCTGGACGTTGCTCCTATGGTTTGTTTCCGGCGTGCTTGCGTTCGCGATCGGGATAACCGTTGGTGCGGCTCGAACGGTCCGCTATCTTCCATTGCGAATTGCGGCACGGCTTTATGTTCAGGTGTTCCGCAATGTCCCGTTGCTCGTGCAAGTGTTCCTTTGGTATTTCGTCCTTCCTGAGGTTATCCCTACTGCATGGGGAAACTCGATCAAGCAGATCGCGCCGCCCTGGGCCAGCTTTTATCCTGCTGTGGCCGGGCTTGGCTTGTACACGGCATCGCGTATTGCAGAGCAGGTCCGCGCCGGCATCAATTCGCTCTCCGAGGGGCAGAGAAAAGCGGCGGACGCGCTCGGCCTGACCGCTTTCCAGACCTACCTGCTGATCTTGTTGCCGCAGGCCCTTCGCATAACCATCCCAACGCTAACCAGTGAAGCACTTGGCCTCCTGAAAAATACGTCGGTTGCGCTGACGATCGGTTTGCTTGAGATCACGGCCCGGGCGGAACAGATCAACGAATTCACATTCAGGACGTTCGATGCCTTTGCGAGTGCAACGGTTCTGTATTTGCTGATCGCACTCGTGTTGCACCAGGTCGCATTTCAGGTGGAGCGAATGTTCCAGATTCCCGGAACGAGCCAAAACACCACGTTCAGAAAGTAGAGGGTCGTCATGTCTTTTGATTTCGCGGCGGTCATTAACGCCACCCCATACCTGCTGCAGGGGCTTTTGTTTTCTGTCGAACTCACGCTGGTGGCCATGATCGGCGGAATGGTGTTAGGGACGCTCATGGCCATCACCAGGCACATGGGTGTGCCCGTTGCCGCTGAAGCCGTTCGCGTCTATGTCACCCTGATGCGCTCAATCCCGCTGATTCTCGTTCTCTTCTGGTTCTTCTTCCTGGTTCCGTTGCTGCTGGGTCACCTGACGCCTGCCGGCCGTTCAATACCACTGGGCCCTAAATTCACCGCGTTTATCACCTTCACGCTTTTTGAATCCGCCTACTACGCGGAGATAGTGCGCGCCGGGCTCAAGGCGATCGACAAAGGGCAATACGAGGGTGCAAAGGCGCTTGGTCTTTCCAACACGACCATGTACTGGAGCGTTGTGGTGCCTCAGGTCTTGCGGGTCACTGCACCGATCATTGTGTCGCAGACAATCATCCTGTTTCAGGACACGGCGCTCGTGTACGTACTGTCACTGACCGACTTCTTTGGTGCGGCAGCGAAGATCGCCCAGCGCGATTCGAAACTGGTGGAATTTTATTCGACGGTCGCGGTTGTCTATCTGCTCATTTGCTCGATGGGGTCCGAGTTGTCCGAGCGTTTCCGGAAGAAACAAGGGTACCGCTCACCCCGTGGCCGGTTTGAGCGCACCAGGCGCATGTTCGGCCTCGCCCGTCCCTAGTTCATCTTTCTCTTCGAGGTCTGGTCATGGATGATGCGTTTTCGACTCGGAATGAAATCCTTCGCATAGAAGGACTCGAGCAAAGCTATGGAGCGCTTCCTGTCCTGAGGGGCATCGATCTCCACGTTAACAAAGGAGAGCGAATCGTTATATGCGGTCCATCGGGTTCGGGCAAGTCGACGTTGATCAGGTGCATCAACGGGCTGGAGACGTTCAAGTCCGGAACGATCCGTGTCAAGGACGTATGTAGCGGGGAGCACCTGAGGCTGCTGAAGGACATTCGCCGCGAGGTAGGCATGGTCTTCCAGGGTTTCAACCTGTTTCCGCATTTGTCCGTGCTTGAAAACTGCATGCTGGCGCCCATCAAAGTGCGCGGCGTCAAGAAGGCCGAGGCGCGGGAAAGAGCGCTTGGTTTTCTGCAAAAGGTCCGGGTGCTCGATCAGGCGCACAAGCATCCCGGGCAGTTATCGGGCGGACAGCAACAACGGGTCGCCATAGCGCGTGCGCTGTGCATGCAGCCATCCATCATGCTCTTCGACGAACCGACCTCCGCTCTCGATCCCGAGGTGGTGCAAGAGGTTCTGGCGACCATGGTCGGACTCGCGAAAGAGGGCATGACCATGCTCTGCGTCACGCACGAAATGGGATTCGCGCGAGAAGTCGCCGACCGCGTGATCTTGATCGACGGAGGCAGGATTGTTGAAGAGGCCGCCCCCGCGCAATTTTTTGACACGCCTCAACATGAACGTACGAGGGCGTTTCTGGGGAGGGTGCTGCGCGGGCAAGCTGAAGTCGCGTGAAAGATTGGCGTACAGCCGGGCGATGACGTGATGTCGCGCGCATCTATTCAACAGCCCCTAACCACCACACCGGCTAAACCGCTGAATAAGGCTCGATCAATTGGGCGAAACGGTCGGCGAGTGTCGGCCTTGCACGAGCGGACCAGATTGCGCTGAGTTCGAAATACGGCAGCGCGGCGCCATCGGCTATTTCGCACAGCCTCACTCCGCTAAATTGCAACGCGCGAACCGAATGCGGCAGCAGCGACACACCACACCCCGCCGCCACGCACGCCAGCACGGTCAGCGACCGGTTCGCCTCCTGCACAATCTCCACCTCGCAACCCGCTTGCCGGAACGCGCTCAGAATGCCGGCGCGAACGCCGGGCAACTGCCCATGTGGAAACCATACGAGCCCGTGCGCCGCGAGGTCTCGCAACGACACTCGCGCGCCCGACGTCAGTGGAAATGCCTCAGGTAACACGGCGATCAAGGGCTCCCGCGCGATCAGCTTTTCGCGCATCTTGCCGCCGACCGCCACCGGCGTATGCAGCAAGCCAATATCGATCTCACCTTTCTCCAGTGCGCTCGCCTGCTCGGCATTGCTCATCTCGCGCAGCACCAATTCGACATCCGGCACCGACGCGCGCAGCGCCGCTATTGCACGCGGCAGCACTTCGAACAACGCCGCCGAGGCGAACCCGACCGTCAGCCGCCCCGCGCGCTGCGCGCCGATCTCGCGCGCGCGGTGCGAGGCGGCGTCGATTCTCGCCACGCTCATGCGCACGTCTTCCACGATCGCCAGTCCGGCTGCAGTCAGGTCCGCGCCGCGGCGCGTGCGGCTGAACAGCTTGACGCCCAGGTCCTTCTCCATGCGTGTGAGCGCCTGGCTCAGCGCGGGTTGCGCGATGTTCAGACGCTCGGCGGCGCGGGTGACGCTGCCGGCATCGACGACGGCGAGAAAGTACTTCAGGTTGCGTGTGTCCATATTAAAACGATATGAAAGATGATCGTTTACATCATATATGTTTATCCAAACGATCCCTAAAATGCCTGCATGGACGAGACACACGATTGACCTTGTCGCGAAAAATAGAATGTGGAGACGACAGTGAACTGGTACCGGGATATATCCACGACGGAGAAACGCACGCTTTGGAGTTGCTTCGCCGGCTGGGCGCTCGACGGCGTGGACACGCAATTGTTCAGCCTCGTGATCCCGACCTTGCTGGTGACGTGGGGTATCGGCAAGGGGCAAGCGGGGCTGATCGGCGGCGCGACGCTGGTCGCCGGTGCGTTGGGCGGGCTGCTCGCGGGCATGCTGTCGGACCGCTACGGCCGCGTGCGAGCGCTGCAGATCACCGTGGTCTGGTTCTCGCTCTTCACCTTTCTCAGCGCCTTCGCGCAGAACTTCGAACAGTTGCTTGTCCTCAAGGCCCTTCAGGGCGTGGGTTTTGGCGGTGAATGGACCGCAGGCGCGGTGCTGCTGAGCGAAACCATTCGCGCGGAACATCGCGGCAAGGCGATGGGCATCGTGCAGAGCGCGTGGGGTTTCGGCTGGGCGGGCGCGGTGGTTCTTTACATGCTGGTGTTCTCGTTCGTGTCGCCGGAGTGGGCGTGGCGGCTGCTGTTCGGCATCGGCGTGATTCCTGCCGGGCTCGTGCTTTATCTGCGTCGTAACGTGGTCGAACCCCCGCGAGCGGTTGCGGCTGCTGGATCCAGACAGGCGCTGCCCGCGGCAAGCAGCATCTTCGACCGGTCGGTGATCCGCACGACGATCGTGGGCGGATTGATCGGCGTGGGGGCGCATGGCGGCTATCACGCGATCACCACCTGGCTGCCCACGTACCTCAAGACCGAACGGCACCTGTCCGTGCTCGGCACAGGCGGTTATCTCGCCGTCGTCATTACGGCATTCATCTGCGGCTGTTTTGTGAGCGCCTGGCTTCAGGACCGGATCGGCCGCAGGCTCAACGTGATCCTCTTCGCCGTGTGCTGCGTTGCGACGGTCAACCTCTACGTCTTCCTGCCGATGGGCGACACCGCGATGCTGTTCCTCAGCTTTCCGCTAGGCCTCTTCGCCGCCGGCATTCCGGCCACGCTCGGTGCACTCTTCAACGAACTTTATCCGCAAGGCATCCGCGGCACCGGCGTAGGCTTTTGCTACAACTTCGGACGGATCGTCTCGGCAGGTTTTCCGGTGCTGGTCGGACACATGGGCAACTCGATGCCGCTTGGCTCCGCACTTGGCATCGATGCAGGCATTGCCTACGGACTCGTGGTCGTCGCGGCTCTCATGCTGCCGGAAACGAAGAACCGGCGGATCGCGACGGTAGCGGCCAATGCAGCAACCCGCGCCTGAACAAACAGCAAACCGATGATCGACGAACGGATTCAAACCATGCAGGCACAAGACCTAACGGCGGTGGACCAGTGGTGTGACATTGACGATATCAACGATGCGCGGATCACCGCTATCGACTCCCATGCCCACGTTTTCATACGCGGCTTGCCGCTGGCGCAGCAGCGCCGCCACGCGCCCGACTACGACGCAACGCTCGACGCATACGCAGGTCATTTGCTGGCGAACGGCGTCTCGCACGCCGTGCTGGTCCAGCCGAGTTTTCTCGGCACGGACAACAGCTTTTTCCTCGATGTGGCGAAGCGCTATCCGCGGCGCTTTCGCGGGGTCGCGGTCGTGGATTGCGCAGTCACCGATGCCGAGCTGGCGCTACTCGATAGCACGGGTGTGGTGGGTATCCGATTGAACCTGATCGGCTTGCCGGTTCCTCAGTTGAGCGCACCTGAGTGGCGGCGATTGCTGGCGCGTGTCAATGCGCTCGGCTGGCATGTCGAGGTCCATCGCGAGGCGGTGGATTTGCACGCGGTAATGGGTCCATTGCTGGAGCAGGGATGCACCGTGGTCGTCGACCATTTCGGCCGCCCGGATCCGCGTACTGGCGCTAAAGATCCGGGTTTCGGATACCTGCTCTCGATGGCTGCGACAGGGCGTGTTTGGATTAAGCTATCGGCGGCTTACCGGAGTGCGTCCGGCGATGACGGAACCGTTTTGGGAGCCACCCTGGCAAGCCGGCTTCTCGATGTCTACACGCCCGAGCGTCTGGTCTGGGGCAGCGATTGGCCGCACACGCAGCACCAGCAACTGGTCGATTACGACGCCACGCGGCGCGCGCTCGACCAATGGGTTCCCGACGCGGCGCAGCGCGAGTGGATCCTCACTCGCTCGGCCCGCACGCTTTATCGATTCGAATAAGTTGCCCCGTACGTCAACAACGTCAACAACGTCACTAACGTCAACACAGAGAGTTCAACCATGTCGCTTTCATCTGCTGAACGTCGCAGCGCCTTCCGCTCGCTGGTTGAAAGCCGGCAAGCGTTGCTCGTGCCCGGTGCGTTCAACGCGCTGAGTGCGCGCGTTGTTGCCGATACCGGTTTCGGTGCGCTTTATATCACGGGTGCCGGCGTGACCAACATGTTTTTCGGGCTTCCGGACCTCGGGTTTATCGGCCTTCACGAGATGGCCGACCATACCGCGCGCATTCGCGACGCTGTTGACTTGCCGCTCATTGTCGATGCCGATACCGGCTACGGCAACGCGCTCAACGTGCGTCACGCGGTTCGCACGCTGGAACGGGCGGGTGCCGACGCCATCCAGCTCGAAGACCAGGTGAGCCCCAAGAAGTGCGGGCATTTCGCCGGCAAGGCGGTGATATCGACGAGCGAGATGGTCGGCAAGCTGCACGCTGCCGTCGATGCCCGCGAGGACCCCAATCTGCTGATCGTTGCCCGCACCGATGCCTGCGCGACCGATGGATTCGATGCCGCCATCGAGCGCGGCCATCGCTTCGCTGAAGCTGGCGCGGATGTGCTCTTCATCGAGGCAGTTGAAACGATCGAGGAGATCCAGCGCTTGCCCGCGATGTTCAATGCGCCTCAGCTCATCAACATTGTGATTGGCGGCAAGACGCCGACCCTGCCGCAATCCCGGCTGGCGGAACTTGGCTTCGGGATCGCGCTATACGCAAACGCATCGCTACAGAGCGCCGTACGCGGCATGCAGCGGGCTTTGGGGGTACTGAAGGCCCAAGGGAAGCTCGACGAGGATCCGGACCTGGTGGTGCCGTTCAGCGAGCGCCAGCGCCTGGTCGACAAACCCTTTTATGACCAGCTCGACAAAAAATACGCCGCACACGATGACTGAGCCGGCTTCGCCGCATAACAAACAAAACAAACAAAAGGAGACTGACTATGAGCGCCCCTCGAATGGAAGGACCTGCGGCTCGGCCGCCGCTGTTGAGATCCATTGCAGGGGGCCTCGCCGGTAACCTGATCGAGTGGTACGACTTTCTCGCGTACAGCATCTTTTCGATCTACTTCGCCAAAGCATTTTTTCCCAGCGACAACGCCACGGTCCAGTTGATGAACGCGGCGGCCATCGCGGCAGTGGGGTATGTGGCGCGTCCTCTCGGCAGCTGGTTGATCGGGTTGTATGCGGACCGTCGTGGCCGTAAGTCGGCGCTGACCTGGTCGGTATCGGTCATGTGCATGGGTTCGCTGATCATTGCCGTTACGCCGGGCTACGCGACTATCGGCGCTTTCGCCCCCGCTATCCTGATTGTTGCGCGGCTGTTGCAAGGCTTGAGCATGGGCGGCGAATACGGCACGAGCGCGACTTATCTCAGCGAGATCGCGCCCGCGAACCGTCGGGGCTTTTACCTTGGGTTCCTGCAGGTCAGCGTGGTGGCAGGTCAGTTGCTCGCGCTCGGTCTGCTGCTGGTCATGCAGCACCTGCTGTTCACCTCCGGGCAGATCGACCGGTGGGCGTGGCGAATACCGTTTGTGATTGGCGGCATGCTTGCATTGTTTGCGCTCTACATGCGGCGCAATGTGATGGAGAGCGAGGCATTCCAGCACAGCGGGACGCGCCATGGGCCACCCATCAGCCGGGAAATGCTGCTGCACTGGCGACAGCTTCTATTGGCTGTCGGAATCACCGTGGGCGGGACGGTGGGCTTCTATACCTACACCGTCTATATGCAGAAGTTCCTCGTGAATACCGTTGGGCTCGGCAAGGAAACGGCGACACTGGTTTCCGCTTTGGCGCTGTTGTTGTACATGCCGTTGCAGCCGCTCTTTGGCCTTGCCTCCGACATCCTGGGACGCCGGCCCGTCCTGATCTTTTTCGGGCTGAGTTGCACGTTGTTTTCCGTGCCCATTTTCAACGCGCTTGCCAGCACGCACGATCCCCTCGTTGCGTTTGTCTTGTCGTTTTGCGGGCTCTTCATGCTGAGCGGTTTTACGTCGGTTCACATGCTGGCCAAGACCGAATTGTTTCCGGTGCGCATCCGGGCGCTGGCTGTGGGGCTGCCCTACGCACTGACCACGGCCATCCTCGGCGGCACCACGGAATTCGTCGCGCTGAAGTTCAAGTCGATCGGGCACGAGCAGTATTTTTACTGGTACGTGTCGGCGTGGTCCGCTATTTCGCTGCTCGTCTATTTGAAAATGCCGGAGACGAATGGGCGCAGCGCGAGGCTTAAGCTTCAGGAGACGATCGAGTGACGAGGGCGGCCGGCGGGAAACGGGTGCTGCTGTTGAGGAGCCGAGTTGCGTGCCCCTTTTTCCCGATCCGCGCTCCCTTGTGCATTCGCAGGAACCGTGTCAATCTATTTCCCGTTCACCGCGCGGCGTCTGCATTGAAAAATCGACTCCCAGCGATTTCCGCCGAAGCCTGTCGAAGCCTGAAGCCGGGCGAACCGTGTCACGCGAACCGTCCGTCCCCAAGCTCAATACAAGAATAAAAAAGCGCCGCCGGACGAGGTCGCTGTTTCACGCTGTTTCATTGAGGTGCTTCATTAATAGACGGAGTCAACCATGTCTATTGTTGCCATTGATGGTGTTCGTTGGACCAATGATCGCGTCACTCATGTACGTTGGGGCAGCATTGATGAGTTGACGGCCAGCTGGACGTCAGCGCCCAAGGTAGTCGATGTGGACCGCGTTGTAAAAGTCCTGGAAAAAGGGGAGACGGTGCGCACGGTGTTCAAGCTCGGGGGGCGAAGCTATCTGGGTCCTCAGGTCAGCTCGATCCCTTACGCTAACGGCCACATTGGCATTGAGACCTCTTTCGAAGAGGGCCGGATTGAAAAGACGTTGGAAGATCTGCCAACTGTTTAATCGATTCAACTGACTTCGTTTTACTCTTCCGCGGTAATGGACAAGCCTGGGCGATTGCGTCGCCCAAGCTTGTCCGTTGAAATCATTCGTCCAGGAACGATTGCTCCAGCTCGTCGGAATAAACCTCCGCAAGCAGCGCGCGCAGCTTCGACGCCTTGGCTGCGCCATAGGCGTTTTCGAAGCGCATTTGCGCTTCATTCCAAAGGGCTTTCGATTCCGCCAGCTTCTTTTTTCCGGCTGGAGTCAGCGCAACGCGGCGCCCGCGTTTATCCGTTTCATCGGGAAGCGATTCAACAAAACCGTCGCGCTCAAGCGGCTTCAGATTGTGTGAAAGCGCGGAGCGGTCCAGCACCATGTCTCGGGCCAGGTCGCTCATGTTCGGTGCGCCTGCCCGATCGATATGTGCGAGTGTTGAATGCTGTGACAGCTTGAGGCCGCAAGGGGCGAGCACGGTATCGTAAAGCTGCGAGAGCCTGCGCGTGGCTTTACGCAACGCGGCGCCGTTGCATACCGAGACCGCGGCGGACGAGTGCTGTTTGTTCGAAGTGTTCATGGCTCGCGTGAAAATGGCTGTTCGAAAGATCGTCCGGCGATCTTAGTCTATGGACACATCCAGGCGCATAGCGGATTGCCGATCCTGATGAGGCGCCGTTTCCTCGGCACTGATCAGCAGCCAGCATGACGCGCTCGCCACGAATGCAACGGCGGACGCCGCAAACAGCACACCTTCATACCCGTACCCAAGACTGGCCCGCGCGATTGATCCAAGCCCCCGGTGCGATGAAATCAGCGACGCTGCCGAAGCCAGATTCCCGTTCGCAATCGAACGGGTAATCTCAAGCTTGTCGTGGCCGCCCAGTGCCGGCAGTTCTCTCTCAATGCTCGCCTGGATCCGATAAAACAAGAGCGCGCCCAGCGCCGCGAACCCCACCACAATGCCGCTGAACCGCATGGTCCTGGATACCCCCGACGCCATGCCCGCCCGTTCCACGGGAATCACGGTCATGCTGACCTTGGCGATCTGCCCGTTGAGAATCCCGGCGCCGGTGGAGGCGACCAGCATGGGGAGGAAGATTGCGCTATAGCTGAACGCCTGGATCTGCAGCGCGGTTCCGGACAAGCCAACTGCAACCAGCAACAGGCCGCACACAAGCAGCATGCGTCCCGACATCCGGTGATCAAGGTACACGGACACAATGCGCGGCACCCCGAACAAAGGCACGGCGAGCGGCAGCATCAGCAGGCCGGCATTGAGCGGAGAATAACCGAGCGCGCTTTGGAAAAAGAAGGGCAGATAGGTCAGCATGGTCAGGAACGCGACCGCGTACGACACGCCGGCCAGATTCGCGCCGAGATAGGTCCGCTTGATGAAATAGCCAAGCTCGACCATGGGCCGCGCCTGCCTGAGTTCGACGATCACGAACGCTATAAGGAAAATGACCGAGCCCGCCAGCCGCGCCCTGACGGACGTGCTTAGCCATCCCTCACGATTGCCCGAGATCAACGCCCAGGTCAGCAGTCCGAGAAATGCACTGAACGTCATGACGCCCCGGACGTCAATGGCGACCGCATGCGGATCCCTGGATTCATCGACTACAAAATACGTCAGCGCGATCATGATTGCGCCAACCGGCAGGTTCACATAGAAAGCCCACTGCCAGCCCAGCGACTGCGTAATCAATCCGCCGGCCACGGGGCCGAGCATGATGGCCACGCCGATCACCGAGCCCCAGAACGCAAACGCCTTGGCGCGTTCCTTCCCCTGGAATCCATGGGCGAGAACGGCGAGTGCGGCGCTTAACTGCAGCGCGGCGCCTACGCCTTGCAGTGCGCGTGCGCTGTTCAGGACAACCGTTGACGTAGCCGCGCCGCAGATGAAAGATGCGGTGGTGAAGACGAACAAGCCAATGATCAGCAAGCGCTTTCTGCCGAAGCGGTCGGCGAGCGCGCCGGCAGGCATGACCAACGTTGCAAACGCCAGCGTGTAAGCCGAGATCACCCATTCAATCCCGGCGAAGTCCGCATGCAGCGAACGCGCGATCGAGGAGAGCGAAACCGCGACAATATTGGCGTCCAGGTTGATCATGAATGACGGTACCGACACGCATAACAACAACAGAAACCTTTTCTGCATGACTTTGCCTTGATGGGATAAGCGGCGGCGGACCCGGGTGCATCAGTAGTTGCAGGTACATTCAATATAGTTGCATATGCCAATATATAATCTTGTGCAGCAATTTAGGCAAGCAAATTCTGTTGCGTGCCCATGCGCGACAAGAACTCGTCCTGGCGGAAATGACGACGCACGGATACCCGTGCGTTGGTGTTCTGGTGCAGAGAGGGGCTGGTGGGCAGCTTTCAGCCAGAGCCCGGCGAGGCTCTACAGGGCGAGCTTGTAACCCTCGTGGCTGGCCTTGAAGCCGAGATTTTCATAGAACCGGTGTGCGTCGGTGCGGCTCTTGTCGGTCGTGAGCTGGACCAGACTGCATCCTCGCGACTTACACTCGGAGATCGCCCATTCGAACATCTTGTGGCCTAGCCCGGAGTCACGCCTATGCGCGGCAATTCGAACTGCCTCGATCTGCCCCCTCCATGAACCCATGCGCGCAATGCCGGGAATGAACGAAAGTTGCAGTGTGCCGATTATCTCGTTGCCGTCGGCGACCACCACCAGCCGTTGGTTGGCATCGGCTTCTATAGCCTGGAACGCATCCACATATCTTTGGTCAAGCGGTGTGCCGGTGTTTTCTCTCTTGCTCCCCAGTTCGTCGTCGGCCAGCAAGGCGACAATTGCAGGGATATCGGCCAGGAGAGCGGTCCGGAAAACAAGGTGATCCATGCTGGAACCTCAGAGGGTCGGGAGTTGAAGGATACGAACCCGGGTTGCTCGGTGAGCCACGCTATTCCTCGTCACCCAGGAGCGTGCGCAGCATCCGTTCGGGATTGGCCAGGAACGACCGCATGACCTGGAAGTGTTCGGTTTCTTCGTAGCTGACGCGCGTTACGCCTTCCGCGGTGAATTCATAGATCCACGCGTCCGGATACGCCATCAGAATAGGCGAGTGAGTGGCAATGATGAACTGGGAATCGTCGCGGGCCAGGTCGTGAAATCGGGCAAGTGCAGTGAGCTGACGTTGTGGCGATAACGCGGCCTCAGGTTCGTCGAGGAGGTAAAGACCCTTGCCGCCGAAGCGGTTCATCAACAGCGCCAAAAAAGACTCGCCATGCGAGCGCTCGTGCAATGAATTTCCGCCGTAGGAGTCAATGACGGGAGGACCGAGCGAGGGTTCCGCATCGAGCTTCTCGATCTCGGTGGCTACGTTGAAGAAGCTTTCCGCGCGCAGAAAGAATCCATCCTTCGGACGTTTCACTCCCTTGGCTATGCGGAGGTATTCGTCAAGCACCGAGTGCGAGGCTCGGGTTCCGAAGTTGAAGTTCTTCGTGCCGCCCTCGGGGTTGAATCCCATGGAGACAGCAATAGCTTCCAGGAGCGTCGATTTCCCCGAGCCGTTTTCACCGACGAAGAACGTCATCTTTGGATGCAGTTCCAGCGTCTCCAGTGATCGGACAGCCGGCAACGAGAACGGATAACGATCGAATGATTCGACCTGGTCTCGCTGCAAGGTGATCCGGCTGATGTACTGGGTAGAGATCATGACGTAAGCGTTTTGACGAAGCACTATCTTAACCCGGTGGAACATCGCGTAATGAAACGAGCGGGTACCCACATGACGTCCCTCAATTACAATGCTGAAAATTTTTCGTGCCGCCTGACCGTAATCCCGGCATCCCCACAAGCGAGGTCTTCATGATCGTCAAACCACGCGTGCGCGGTTTTATCTGCGTGACTACTCATCCCGTCGGCTGCGAAGCCAATGTCGAAAAACAAATCGGCTACGTGACGGCACAAGGCCCCATTGCTGCGGGACCGAAAAAAGTCCTGGTGATCGGCGCGTCGACCGGGTACGGGCTTGCGGCCCGGATCACGGCGGCATTTGGTTGCGGCGCCTCGACCCTCGGTGTCTTCTTCGAACGCCCGGGTGAAGACAGCAAGCCCGGTACGCCCGGCTGGTACAACACCGCGGCTTTCACCCAATTCGCGACCGCGAAGGGGCTCTATGCAAAGAGCATCAACGGTGACGCTTTTTCCGACGAGATCAAGCAGAAGACAATCGATATCATCAAGCGAGACCTTGGACAGGTCGACCAGGTCGTGTATAGCCTCGCGTCACCAAGACGGACGCACCCGAAGACGGGAGAGGTGTTCAGTTCGACGCTGAAACCGGTCGGCAAGGCGATCACGTTGCGCGGCCTCGACACCGACAAGGAGGTCATCAAGGAAAGCATCCTGGGGCCCGCCACGCAAAGCGAAATTGATAACACCGTGGCCGTGATGGGAGGTGAAGACTGGCAGATGTGGATCGACGCACTACTTGCTGCGGGCGTTCTGGCGGAGGGGGCGAAGACCACGGCGTTCACCTACCTGGGCGAGAAGATAACTCACGACATCTATTGGAACGGCTCCATAGGCGCGGCGAAAAAGGATCTGGATCAAAAGGTCCTCGCTATTCGCGAGAGCCTCTCGAATCATGGTGGCGACGCACGCGTCTCGGTATTGAAAGCGGTTGTCACACAGGCGAGCTCGGCCATTCCCATGATGCCGTTGTACCTGTCGCTGTTATTCAAGGTCATGAAGGAGGAGGGCACGCACGAAGGCTGCATCGAGCAGGTCTATGGTCTCTATAAAGACAGCCTGTATGGCGCCTCGCCGTGCATGGATCAAGAGGGCCGGTTGCGTGCGGACTATAAGGAACTCAGTCCGCAAGTCCAGGCCCGGGTGCAGGAACTATGGAGTCAGGTCACGAACGACAATCTTTACGAGCTCACCGATTTCGCCGGCTACAAGAGCGAATTCCTGCGGCTGTTCGGATTCGAAATCGACGGCGTGAACTATGAAGCCGACGTCAATCTCAAGGTGGACATTCCTGGCATGGTCCAGGATTAAATCCACATGCGCCGGCCCGATCTTATCGATGCCGGCGCGCCAAAGCTGCTTGAGGGCGGGATGCCCTCAAAGCGCTCGCGTCATCCCTCCAGGCGCCAGCCGAGTCCCAGGCTCTTCTGCAACGACACGAAATCCTTCAGCAATTCAGCTTGCGCGGCGACCACGTTCTGCTGCGCGATGAACTGAGTGCGTTGGGTATCGATCAGGTCGATCAGGCTTGATGTTCCGGCTACATACCTCTGGCGCATCAAACTGGCTGAGCGGTCCGCCGACGCTTGCACTTGCTGCAGCGTAGCCAGATGTTCGCGCTGGTACCCATAACGCGACAATGAAGTGTTCGCGTCCTGCAACGCCGCAAGCACCGTATGCGCGTATTTCGCGTCGGCCTCGTCGCGCGATGCTTCGGCGCCGCGAACGCTCGAGAGCGTGCGGCCGAAGTCCAGCACGTTCCACTGCAGATAAGGCGCGCCAATCCAGCTGAAGTTGTTCTTGCGGACCAGGTGGCCGGGATTGGCAGCGGTATAGCCGATGTCGCCGAACAAGGTCACCTTCGGGAAGAAGTCAGCCTTGTTCTCGCCGATCTGGGCGTTGCTGGAAGCAAGGCGCCGTTCGGCCGCGCGAATATCGGGCCGCTGCTGGAGCATTGATGCAGGGTCACCTATAGCCACCGACGCCGGTAAGGCCGGCAGGGGGCCCAACCCGGACAACTCCTGATCGAGCGCGCCCGGAGCCTGGCCCGTCAACACGGCAAGCTGATCGAGCGACTCGGCAACCTGCGCGTCGAGCGGCGAAAATGTCGAGCGGGTGTTCTCGACTTGCGTGGTCAGGCGTTCCACATCGACGTCGGCCGCTGTGCCGTGCGCGCGGCGCTGCTGGGTCAGCGTGAGCATCTGTTGCTCGAGTTCCGCGGAACGCTTTGCCAGCGTCAGGCGCTGCTGCTCGTCACGCAGGCCGACATACGCTTGCGCGACTTCCGCCGCGAGCGACACTTGTGTGTCGGCGAGGTCGGCGTCGACCGCATCCGCTTCCGCCGTCGCGGCTTCCACTGCGCGCCGCGTGCCGCCGAACAGATCGATCTCCCACGATGCATCGAAGCCCGCGGTATAGAGCTGCAGCGGACCTCCTCCGGACGAAGACGAGCCACCCTGGGACGATGACAGCGAACTCAGGTTGGGCTCGCGCATGCGCAACGCGGCGGCGTCGAAAGAGGCGGTCGGCATGCCGTTCGCTT
>Ga0073928_10005206_pt1 | contig 18439 bp, 17 predicted proteins | sample PaiPotPPA55metaG_FD_76969 | JGI IMG/M metagenome (GOLD analysis project Ga0073928, IMG submission 76969) | Iron sulfur acid spring bacterial and archeal communities from Banff, Canada, to study Microbial Dark Matter (Phase II) - Paint Pots PPA... ... | reverse complement strand
GCTCAGTTTGAGGACGATACGATCCGCGGCGAAGTGGTCACGCGGGCGCTGCTTACGTCGCGCGGACAGACCGAACAGTTTTTCCGGCATCCGTTTCTGAATACGGGCCCGACGGCGGAGGCTAAAGCCGCGTTTGAAGCGTTCCTGAAAGAGCGCGGATACCGCGTCGCTCCGGTTACCGTGGACAACTCCGACTGGATGTTCAACGACATTCTCGGGCGCGCGATTGCAAAGAAAGACAAGAAACTCGCGGCTAAAACGAAAGAGGCGTATCTCGCATATCTGGATACCGTGTTCGATTATTTCGAAGGAGTGTCGCGAAAACTTTTTAACCGCGAGATCGCTCAGATCCTGTTGATTCACGACAGCGCGTTGAACGCGGAATCGCTTGACGCGCTTCTCACCCGTCTCGAAAAGCGCGGCTACAAATTTGTTTCGCTCGACGAAGCTCTTGCCGACCCAGCCTACGCAACGCCCGACCTGTTCATTGGCCCGCAGGGAATTTCCTGGCTGACGCGCTGGAAGCTGGCGTTCGGCCAGAAAGCGGATTACGAGAACGATCCCGATCCGCCCAAGTGGGTAATTCAGGCGTCTAACGACATTCGCAAGGCCAATTCCCACTGATTCCCGCACATGGGCCCTCGCCGGCAGCGAGATGACGGAGCGATTCGAAGAAACAAAACGCGAATTCGCGATGCGCGGTTTTGTTGCGATTAGAATCGGTGTCGGCGCTGATTTTGCGAGGGTTAGGTGCGTTTCTAATCGCGGAATGTTGCGATTAGAAATGCGGTTTTGACTCACAAGTGACGAGCAAAGAATAAGGAGTTGCTCGCCCAGGCTCCCGCCTACGCCTGAGCGCGGACTTCGGCGGGTGAACCCTCCTCCGCCTAGGAGCAGATTTCGGCAGGTAGACCGCTTGCCCGGCGTTTGGGCGGGCCTGGCGATCTCCATGCTTCGCGCATCGGGGGCGTTGGAGGCCCTGTAATCGACCATTCTTGCTTCGTCCTTCTTTTTTGGTTTTTACCGCGGGGTGCGATTCACTCGCAGGAGGCTTGTACCAACGTCCCCTTGCCGGGACTCGGGCGGCGCTGTGGAGGGCGCTGCAAACAGACTAGCACGCGAAGGAAAGAGTGGAACTGTCCTGGGTGCCAAAGAAAGGACAGCTGACCTTGCGTACCCTTACCAGGGCCTGGGTTGCGGCGCTGCCTGATTTTAAAAGTGTGGAAAGGCTGGCGGCCTGAAGGCCGCTGCTACAAAGAAAGAAAACGCTCTGGAGCATACGTGGAGAAAATATTACGCGATGGCTTGGGGGATTGCTTTCTTCCAACGGCCTTGAGCTTTGAGGATTAGTTCGACGACTTCGCGGATTGCTCCGTCGCCGCCGCGGGCGAGTGTGACGTAGTGGGCTGCGCGCTTAACTTCGAAGACTGCGTTGGCGACTGCTACCGCGAGTCCTGCCCGTCCCAGAAGCGGCAGATCTGGCAGGTCGTCACCGACGTAGGCGACTTCTTCGTCGGTGACTCCTGCGCGAATGAGGATCGCTTTGTAGGCGTCGAGCTTCTTGGCTTGGCCTTGAATCACGAATTCCATCGCGGCTTCGCGGGCGCGGCGCGCTGTGGCAAGTGAGTCGCGGCCGGTAATCAACCCAGTGCGGATGCCCATGATGCTGGCTAGTTTCAGGCCGGCGCCGTCGTGCGCGTGAAATACTTTCATTTCCGCCACGCTGCCGTCGGGGAACGCTTGCAGGCACACTTCGCCGTTGGTCATCGTGCCGTCCACGTCGACGAGAAGCACTTTGATTTTCTTGCCGCGCCGCAGCGCGGGTGCCGGGAATTTGATTTCGCGAAGAGCCATTTTTTAAGAGTCCTAAAATAACTGGAGCGTCCAAAGATCGTGGACGTGGACGACGCCTTCCAGGCGCCCGCTGCTGTCCACTATTAGCACGGAAGTGATTTTCTTCTCCTCCATCAGGCGTAGGGCGCTGGCGGCAAGCTCGGTGCGCGGAAGCGTGACGGGATTGCGCGTCATGCAATCGACGGCGGTGAGTTCCAGAACATTTTCCTTGCGCTTCTGCATCACGCGGCGAAGATCGCCGTCCGTGATAATGCCGAGCACCACGCCATCTGGCTGGGTAACCGCGGCAAGCCCAAGCCCCTTGCGACTCATTTCATATATGACGTCAGGCATCTTGGCCGATGCCAAAACGCGGGGCGCGTTTTCGCCCTTGTGCATGAGCGATTCGACGCGGCGCAATTTATTTCCGAGGCGTCCGCCGGGATGCAGCGCGGCAAAGTCCTCTTCTTTGAATCCGCGGCGTTCGAGCAATGATATTGCGAGCGCGTCGCCCATGGCCATGGCCGCGGCGGTGGAAGCGGTGGGCGCGAGATTCAGCGAGCATGCTTCCTCTTTTACCGCGATATCGAGGACGACATCGCTAGCAAGGCCCATCGTCGAGCCGGCGTTTGCAGTCATGGTGATGAGTTGAATTCTGAGGCGTTTCACGGCTTCGAGCAATTCGATTAGCTCTTCGGTTTCTCCGCTGGATGAAATTGCTACGAGCACATCGCCCGCCGACAGCATGCCGAGGTCGCCGTGAAGCGCTTCAGCCGCGTGCAGAAACAGCGACGGCGTGCCGGTGCTGGCGAACGTGGCAGCGAGTTTCCTGCCGATGATCCCGGATTTGCCCAGTCCGGTGACGACAACGCGGCCCTTGCAGGCATAAAGAAACTCGACGGCCTTTTCGAAGCGTGCGTCGAGACGATCGATCAAGCCGGCGATGGCGTCGGCTTCAATTCGCAGCACGCGCTTCGCAATCGAAAGGCTCATCGATTTTCCTCCTGCGTGTCCCATTCGCGGACCACGGCAGCGAGGCGCAGGAGTTTTTGCAGCAGCGGGCGAAACTGGCTAAGCGGAAGAGCGTTCGTGCCGTCGGAGAGCGCCTTGGCGGGATTGTCGTGGACCTCGAGGAAAATTCCGTCCACGCCAACCGCGGCGCCCGCGCGCGCGAGCGGCTCGATAAATTCCGGCTGCCCGCCGCTGGACTTCCCTTCTCCGCCGGGCAATTGAACGGAATGGGTCACGTCGAAAACAACGGGATAGCCGAGCTTCTTCATGATGGGGAACGAGCGCATGTCCACCACGAGGTTTTGATAGCCGAAGGACGCGCCGCGTTCGGTGAGAATAATTTTCTCGTTGCCGGTGCTTGCGACTTTCTCGACCGCGTTCTTCATTTCCGACGGCGAGAGGAACTGGCCTTTTTTCAAGTTCGCGACGCGGCCCGACTTCCCGACTGCTAGCAGCAAATCGGTCTGGCGGCAAAGAAACGCCGGAACCTGCAAGACGTCGCAGACTTCTGAAGCGGGACCCACCTGCGAAACGTCGTGCACGTCCGAGAGAATCGGCAGGCCGGTGCGTTTTTTAATTTTGGCGAGAATACCGAGGCCCTTTTTGAGCCCCGGGCCACGGAACGACGAACCGGAGGAGCGGTTCGCTTTGTCGTAAGAAGCTTTAAAAATGTAAGGAACGCCGAGTTCAGCCGTCGCGGCGGCCAGTTTCTCGGCCATCATCGTGGCGTGCGATTCGCTTTCGATCACACAGGGACCAGCGATCAAAAAAAAAGGGGCGCCCGTCCCGAAGCGGACCTTGCCAGCCGTAAAACTGCGCGTTCCCAGCATTTTCGAGGGTCACTCCAAGCGACGCAACAGCCTATGCGGGTTCATGGTTCTTTTCAACTTTGAATTCGGCGACGGCGCGTCACTTGGAGGAAGTAAGCTGTCCCACGAAAACCAGACACTCGTTGGGATCGGAAATGTGAAACTCGGTCATCCCGTAGCTCTGATCGAACAAATCCCTCACCCTGTGGCGATCCTTAAATGCTTTCACGTGTTCCCAGAGGGCTTGGATGCCGGAAACCTCGATGTAAATCTCGGCATGTCCGCGGACGCACTTCATCACCTCGTCGGATGCGGCCTTCTGAAAGTGGATGGTTTGACCGTCCCGCTCCATGATCAAGTACTCCGGCGATTGCATCATCGGCGTGAACCCGAGGACGTCCTTGTAAAAAGCGCGGGTGACGTCCATATCGGCCGCCACCAACATCGGGCTGATTCTCTTTGCGGTGGTTGAATCGGGCATCACGCGCCTCCCCAATTATTTTTGCAGCCGCACCTCAGCCGGCGCGCAGGTCACTTCCAGTGAACGATCCATATGGCCAGGGCGATATTGAGCGCCCAACTGTAAAGAGCGAGAAGCAGCGGCACCCGGGCGGCGTCGAGACACGCCAATTTTTCGTCGCAGATGCGGGCCAACTCGAAGGTCTGGTCCGTTAGATTCCGAAGGAGCACGTCGGGTGAAGCATTGCTTACAGCATTGAAATACGTGTTGGGATCGCGATGAAGCAAGATGTGCTTGAAGAAGAGCAGCTTGTCGGCGGGAGCGAGTTTCGGGTAATTGTCCGCAAAGCGCGGGTCGTGCGCTTGCGCGCGCGGTGCGCCAGTGCCCACGCCGCGAGGCCTTACGACGTGAATCACCAGCGCCAGAGAGCGCACAACTGCAAGAGCGAAAAGAAAGCAGCTTGCTGAATACGCGCCGCTGATCAGATCTGCTTGGCCCATCACCCAACGAAGTTTGGGCACTGCTTCCTTTCCAAGCGGAATCACGATGGCCGCCAGGAAGAGCAGAAGGGTGATGAAAGCGCCGGCTTTGGCGTCGGCCGAGCGGATTAGAGCTTGCTGGTCTTCAAAATTATGACGGGAAAACGCAATTTGGAGATCGCGCTCGGGAGCCAGTTCGTGCTGCTGCGTCATGTGCTCGGATTGGGCGCGGTCTTCAGCTTCCAACGAAGTCTCCTGGCGGGCGTCTGATTCCATGCTAGGGAATTCCCGGGGAGGATTCAAGAGTGGAGAAGAGAGGATTATACTTCAGGACGAAGGCCCGCTGGGTGTCCGGCCAGGCTTGCTTTCGCGCGGACACTTCGGTATATCATCGGAACAGTGGGTTTGCCGTTCGAGGCCCGTCCGTTTCCGGGGGCCGTTGATCGTAATTAGTTAGGTAACCGCCGCTATGAAACATCTCCAGCGCCCTAAAATTTCCAAGCAGCCAGCGAAGCCTGTGAAGAAGAAGCCGCAGCTTCGCGGACCCCAACGGATCGAGAAAGTCGTCAGTGTCAACGACATCAGTCCCGTATAGTGACAATCCCATCGAGAAGGAAAGGAAGCGTCGAGGCTAGTCGGCGGGATTGGCGAAGCGAGACTCGGCACCAACGGACTGGCGATGATGGCGGTTCTCGAAGCTGGCTCGAATGAACGCGGCGAACAGCGGATGAGGCGCCAGCGGCTTTGATTTGAATTCGGGGTGGAATTGGCAGCCGACGAACCACGGGTGGTCGGGCACCTCGACGATCTCGACGTAAACGCCGTCCGGCGTCCGGCCTGTAATGCGAAAACCGGCGCGGGTTAGCGTGTCCTGAAATTCGCAATTGAATTCGTAGCGGTGACGATGGCGCTCGGAGATTTCTAGCGCGCCATAGGCTTTGTTGGCGAACGAGCCAGGTTCGAGCTTGCAGGGCCACGCGCCCAGGCGCATCGTGCCGCCCATCTCGTCGACGCCAAGCAGTTCACGCAGCTTGTAAATCACGCGATTCGGAGTGGATGGATCGAACTCGGTGCTGTCGGCGGATTTGATTCCCGCGGCTTGCCGCGCGTACTCGATCGTGGCGCACTGCATGCCGAGACAAATACCAAAGAACGGAACTTTTTTCTCGCGCGCGTACGTGATCGCGTGGACCATCCCCGCGATTCCCCGCTTGCCGAATCCTCCGGGAACGAGGATTCCATCCGCGTGGCGCAGGCGGCGTTCGGCGGTGGCGGGCGAATCCAATTCTTCCGCTTCTACCCACTCGATTACTACGCGCTGGCGGCTCGGCAGTCCGCCATGAACTAGGGCTTCGCGCAAACTCTTGTAGGCGTCCTCTAGCTGGACGTATTTCCCCACGACGCCGATGCGCACTTCGCCCTGAGGATGTTCGAGCGTCTCGAGCATTGCGAGCCAACGGCTTAAGTCGCGCGGCGGTGCTTCGAGATGCAGTAAGCGCAGAATCTGGTCGTCAAGCCCTTCCGCGGCGAGCGACATCGGAACTTCATATATGTTGCCAACGTCCGGCGCCGACACCACACAGGATTCCGCCATATTGCAGAAGAGCGCGATTTTTGCTTTCAGATCGCCCGCGAGAGGACGATCGCTGCGGCAAATTAAAATGTCGGGCTGAATTCCGATGCTCAGGAGTTCTTTCACGCTGTGCTGCGTGGGTTTGGTCTTCAACTCGCCGGCAGTGGCGATAAACGGAACAAGCGTGAGATGCGCGAATACAACATTTTCGGCGCCCAGCTCAAGCCTCATCTGGCGAATCGCTTCGAGGAACGGCAGCGATTCGATGTCGCCCACCGTGCCGCCGATTTCGACGATTACAACATCCACGCCGTCGGCGACTTTCCGAAACGCAGCTTTAATTTCGTCGGTGACGTGCGGGATTACCTGCACCGTCTTGCCCAGGTAATCTCCGCGACGCTCTTTTGCGATGATGGATTCGTAGATGCGGCCGGTGGTCCAGTTGTGATCGCGAGTCAGGTGCGCTGAAGTGAAACGTTCGTAGTGGCCGAGATCGAGATCGGTCTCAGCGCCATCGTCGGTCACGAACACTTCGCCGTGCTGGTAAGGCGACATCGTACCAGGGTCCACGTTCAGGTAGGGATCGCACTTCTGGAGTGTAACTTTGAGGCCGCGGCTTTCGAGCATGCACCCGATTGAGGCCGCTGCCACGCCTTTGCCGAGGGAAGATACTACGCCGCCCGTAACAAAGATGTATTTCGGGCCGCTGCGCAATTTCCTTGAATGCCCCCGGTTGGAATCAGCGTACTCGGCATTATGTGCGGAAATGCCGCGCGTGTCAAACCACGATTTCAACTTTTATTTTTGCGTGCGCAGGAGTTTTTCCACGCGTTCCACGTCGGCGGGCACGTCAACGCTCACGGCATCGTAATTCGTCTCCACCACGCGGATGGGAAACCCATTTTCGAGCCAGCGAAGCTGCTCGAGTTGCTCGATGCTCTCCAGTTCGCCGGGCGGCAACGTGGGAAATTCAAGCAACGCATCGCGGCGAAAGGCGTATAAGCCGATATGTTTCCAGTGGCGGACTTCCTGAGTTGCGGCCGTGTCGCGAATCCACGGAATGGGGGCGCGGGAGAAATACAACGCGTTGCCTTCGAAATCCCGCGCAACCTTTACTATGTTCGGGTCCATGATGTCTTTCGGTTCGAGTATCGCAGTGCAAGGGGTGCCCACTTGAACGGAAGGATCCTCGGTCATCTCCGCAATCACCGCGTCCACTGTCCCGGGATCGATCAGAGGCTCGTCGCCCTGCACGTTCACGTAGATATCGGCGGTCAGATGTGTTGCGACCTCCGCGACCCGATCCGTCCCGGTACGGTGCTCGGGCCGCGTCATAATCGCTTCGCCCCCGAACGCCTCGACCGCCGCCTTAATCCGCTCGTCCTCCGTAGCTACCACGACCCTGGACACACCCCGCGCACGGCGCACCCCTTCAACGACGTACTGAATCATGGGTCGGCCCGCAATCGAAGCGAGGGGTTTGCCTGGAAAGCGGGCGGAAGCATAGCGGGCCGGAATCACCGCTAACACGTTCGGAGATGGAGAACCTGTCATCGGATATGCGCGTGCCGGGAAGGCCTGGCACTCAAAATTCTAGCATGTAAGAAAGGGGGTGCCTAAACGCACCACCCGAATACCGGTACTGTCCTAGGAATCGGCTAGTACTGCGCCTTGGCTTTAGCTCCAAACACCGAAACATGTCTCTTGCGTTGAATTTCGCGAGTGGTAGAATCGCGGAAGAGTTGGCCATGCTGCGTTGAGTCCCGCGGCTGTGGGGGTTGAGTTTGAAAGACCGCGCTCTTATGCCGGTCGTTCGTTGCATTTGCGCCGCGTGTTCGGTTCTTGCCTTGTTATTGTTCGCTCCGCTTAGATCACCCATCCAAGCTCAAGAAAAGCCGGCAGGTCCCTCAGGTCCCGCGCAGACGATTCAGCGGGGTAAAGCGCTGAAATCCGAAGTCGACATGACGCTGGTGAACGTAACCGTCACCGATCCGTACGGGCGTCTCGTAACGGGCCTCGAGCAAAACAACTTCCGTATGTTTGAAGATGGCGTGGAGCAAGAGATCGTGCGGTTCTCGAGCGAGGATGTACCGATCTCCATCGGCGTGATTTTCGACATGAGCGGCAGCATGGTCGACAAAGTGGATAAATCGCGCCTCGCGGCCGTGCAGTTTTTTCAGACCGCCAACCCCCAGGATGAGTTTTTCCTCGTCAATTTCAATGACCGGGCGCAACTCGCCAGCCCCTTCACCGCCAGCGTCGAGGATTTGCAGAACCGGCTGATGTTCACCGCCGCTCATGGACGCACGGCGCTGCTCGACGGAATTTATCTCGGACTGAGCCAAATAAAAGGGGCACACAACACGAAGAAAGCTTTGCTCATCATATCCGATGGAGGCGATAATCATAGTCGCTACTCAGAACTGGACATCCGGAATTATTCGAAGGAATCGGACGTTCAGATCTACGCCATCGGACTTTATGAGGTTGGCGGCGGGCCTACGGTAGAGGAACGCGAAGGCCCGGCGCTTCTTGGCGAATTGACGACGATGACCGGGGGCCGCGCTTTTCGCGTAAACGGCCTGAACGACCTACCGGACATCGCAACGAAGATCAGCATGGAGTTGCGCAATCAATATGTTGTGGGATACAGACCAAGCGCGCGAGCACACGATGGCAAATGGCGAAAAGTCAAAGTTAAGCTTCGGCCTCCGAAGGGCCTCCCTCCACTCACTGTCTACGCGCGCTCCGGCTATTTCGCGCCGGGTCATTAAGCGGACGCTTCCAAATGTTTTGGTGATTGTCGCGGCGTTGTTCGCTTGCGCGGGAGTTCGTGCGCAGAATCCTCTCCCAGTAACGCCGTCGGCGCCGCCGCCTCCTCCGGGAATGGTCCCACAAACACAGCACGGCGTTATCAAGAGCAATGTCGATCTCGTCGTGCTGCACACGACGGTCGTCGACGACCGGGGAAATTTTATTTCCGACCTCGGTCAAGACAGTTTCCGGGTCTTCGAGGACAAGGTCGAGCAGAAGCTCTCGGTTTTCAGCCGCGAGGACGTGCCCGTCACTATGGGATTGGTGGTCGACAACAGCGGCAGCATGCGCGAGAAACGCGCGCAAGTGGCTTCGGCCGCTCTTACCTTCGTGAAGACAAGCAATCCGCAGGACGAAGCGTTCGTAGTGAATTTCAACGACGAGTATTACCTCGACACGAATGAAGACTTTACAAACAATCAGCGGGAGCTCAACGAAGCGCTCGAGCGCATCGACTCGCGCGGCAGCACGGCCCTCTACGACGCAATCATCGGCTCGCTCGATCACGTGAAGAAAGGCCACAAAGACAAAAAGGTTCTGCTCGTGATCACTGACGGCGACGACGACGCCAGCCGCATGACGTTTCCCTTCACCGTCAAAGCCGCCACGCAATCCAACACCGCGATTTATGCCATCGGCGTTTTCAGCGACGACGACCGCAAGAGCAACAAGAAAATGGTCCGCCGCTCCAAGAAAGATTTGATGACCCTCGCCGAAGCCACCGGCGGCATGGCCTACTTCCCCGAAAATCTCGCGGATGTCGAAGCCGTCTGCACGCAGATCGCGCGCGACATTCGCAATCAGTACACTCTCGGCTACTATCCGACGAATCCTGCGAAGGACGGCACGTTCCGCAACGTCCAGGTTCAACTGCTCCCGACCAAGGGTCACGGGAAACTCTCGGTTCGCACGCGCACCGGCTATTACGCGCAGAAGCCCGCTCAGGGACAGTAGCTCCGCAGTTTCCGCCACAGACTTTCCGGCTGCTTATTTCGGAGAGATTTCTTCGAGGAAGCTCTTTCCGTGCAGGATCGAGCCGCCGAAATTTGCCGCGATGGTTTGGCCCATGTCAGCCAGCGTCGCGCGCGTCCCGATGTTGACGCCGCCCTTCGCGCCGGGCGCGTATGCCAGAATTGGAACATACTCGCGCGAGTGATCGGTCGTCGGATTCACGGGATCGGGATCGCAGCCATGGTCCGCCGTGACAATCAAGAGATCGGACGGTCTTAGCGCGTCGAGAAACGGACCAAGCATCGCATCGAATTCCTCCAGCGACCGCGCGAAACCCTCAACGTCTTTGCGGTGGCCGTACAGCATGTCGAAGTCGACCAGATTTGCGAAAATCAGTCCGCTCGACTGCCGCGTCAGTGATTCCGTCAGCTTCGCCATGCCATCCGCGTTGTTTTTCGTTGTTATGTAATTGTCGACGCCGCGCCCGTTATAAATGTCGTGAATCTTGCCGACGCCGAATACCGGTACTTTCTTCTCCGCCAGCACATCCATCAGCATCGGCCGCGGCGGCTCAACCGCGTAATCGTGGCGCTGTTCGGTGCGGCGATAATTCCCAGCCACGCCTGCGAAGGGGCGCGCAATCACGCGTCCCACTCGGTCTGGCCCATCGAGCAGTTTTCGCGCAATCTCACACATGCCATATAGCTCCGGAACTGGGACTACATCTTCGTGCGCCGCAATCTGAAAGACGCTGTCGCCCGACGTGTACACGATCGGAAATCCGGTGCGCACATGCTCTTCGCCCAACTCTTTGATGATTTCCGTCCCGGACGCGGGCTTGTTTCCAATCGTGCGCCGCCCGATCTCGCGCTCGAATTCCTCGATAAGCGCCTTTGGGAAGCCGTGGGGGTAAACCGGGAATGCTTGGTCCAGCCAAATGCCCGCCATCTCCCAATGGCCCGTCGTCGTATCTTTTCCAGGAGAACGCGTAGCTCCCCTGCCAAAGTTTGCCGAAGGTTTTACGGCAGGCGGAAGATGGTCGAGCGGTTTGATATTGCCAAGCCCAAGGCGAACGAGATTCGGAAGCTGCAGCGGACGCGACCGCGCGATATGCCCCAGCGTGTCGCGGCCCACATCGCCGTAATCAGCAGCATCCGGGAGCTCGCCGATGCCGACGCTATCGAGCACAATCCAGATTATGCGCTCGAAATGTGGTGCCGCCCGCTGTGAGCGGTTCTGATGCGAATCGATCGTCATATCCGAGTGAGATTTTACCGCACTCGCATCGATTTGCCGCACTTGACGCGTCGGCGTATAATTTTCGGTTAAGCTGATGCCGACGGAACGCACAGAGAAGCCTAGCGCCGCACTTGTGGCCCCGCCGCCCGTTCCCGCCATTCCGGGCGACATCGAAGAGATCCGCGTCCACGGTGCGCGCGTCCACAACCTTAAGAATGTCGATTTCACGATCCCGCACAACGCGATCACCGTAGTTACCGGCGTTTCGGGATCGGGCAAATCCAGCCTGGCGTTCGACACCGTTTACGCCGAAGGCCAGCGGCGTTATATCGAATCGCTTTCCGCTTACGCGCGGCAGTTTCTCGAGCGTATCGAGAAGCCGGACGTAGACGAAATCACGGGTATTGCCCCCGCTATTTCGATTCGCCAGAAGAACTCGACGCGCAATCCCCGCTCGACCGTCGCTACATCCACGGAAATTTACGACTACCTGCGCCTGCTCTACGCGCGCGTGGGCCACACTTTTTGCCTGCGCTGTGGCGAAGAAGTCCGCAAGGACACGCTCGATGAAATCGCGGCCCGCGTGCTATCGCTGCCCGAAGGACGCCGGTTCTACGTTTTGCACGAATTGAAACTCGCGCCAGATGCACCGGCAACGCCGGCGCTGGCGCCACGACCGCGAAAGCCCGCGCGCCCCACCCCTGAAACGATTCGCGAGGTGCTCGTCAATTTACAGAAGCGCGGCTTCAGCCGGCTCTATCAATCGGGCCGCGTATATGAGTTTTCGTCGCCCGAAGACCTGCTCGATCTCGACTTCTCGAAGCCCGTTTACGTCCTGGTGGATCGCCTGGTGCTTTCGCCGGAAATTCGTTCCCGCCTCATGGACTCGATTGAAATCTGCTATCGGGAAGGCCGCGGCGAAGCCATCCTGGAATTTGTTCCGGATTCGCCGGAAGGCTCCGCCCAACGCCTGGTCTTCAACGAGCGATTCGACTGCAAAAAGTGCGGCGCATCGTATCAGGAACCGGAACCGCGTCTTTTCTCGTTTAACAATCCTTATGGCGCATGCCCACGCTGCCAGGGATTCGGCAACACGATCGATTTCGATTTGGATCGCGTGATTCCCGACAAAAGCAAATCACTCGCAGAAGGCGCCATCGAACCTTGGACGAAGCCGCGCTACCGTCAAATCACCTTGGAAATGCGCCGCTTCGCTCGCGCGCAGGGCATACCTCTCGATATTCCGTACCGCGAACTGAACGCTGCACAGCGCCAAGCGATTCTCGAAGGCGATTCCAAGGACGGCTTCCCGGGCATCAAAGGTTTCTTTACCTGGCTCGAGCGCAAAAAATATAAGCTCCACGTTCGCGTGTTCCTGAGCCGGTACCGCGGCTACGCCACGTGCCCTGACTGCCTGGGCACTCGCCTGCGCTCCGAAGCCCGCGCAGTGAAAATCGCAGGCCGAGCCATCACAGAAGTTTGCCAGATGACGGTGAAGGAAGCGCGGCCCTTCTTCGGAAGCCTGGAACTCGGTCCGGCCGATACAGTCGTCGCCGACAAAGTGCTCGAGGAGATTCAGCAGCGCCTGCGTTTCCTCGATGAAGTCGGACTTGACTATCTTTCGCTCGATCGTCTCACTTCCACGCTTTCCGGCGGGGAGGCGCAACGAATTCAACTTGCAACATCACTCGGCTCGCATCTAGTAGGCGCACTGTACGTGCTCGACGAGCCGTCCATCGGCCTTCATCCGCGCGATACGCATCGGCTGATCGAAATCCTCAAAGGCCTTCGCGATCTGGGCAACACGCTCCTCGTTGTCGAGCACGATCCGGACACAATGCTCGCCGCCGATAAAATCCTCGATCTCGGCCCCGGCGCGGGCGAACATGGCGGCAAGATCATGTTCGCCGGAACCATGAAGGAGCTGCTCGCCGATCCGCAGTCCCTCACGGGCCGCTATCTCCGAGGTGAATTGCGCATCGCCGTTCCGGCCCGCCGGCGCAAGCCGCAGGGAAAGTTTCTGAAAATAATTGGCGCCCGCAGTCACAATCTTCACGGTGTCGACATCTCGATCCCCCTGGGCGTTCTAGTGGCCATCACCGGCGTCTCCGGCTCGGGCAAATCCACGCTCGTTTACGACGTGCTTTACAAAGCGCTTCAGTCCAAGCGCACGGGCGGAAACTGGCAGGAATTTTGCGCGCGGCTCGAGGGAGATTCGGCGCTCGAGGCCATCGAAATGGTGGACCAATCGCCCATTGGCCGCACTCCTCGGTCGAATCCCGCCACGTACCTTAAAGCCTTCGATCCCATCCGCGAAGTTTTCGCTTCCACTCCCGCGGCGAAAAAGCGCGGCTTAGGTCCCGGACATTTCTCGTTCAACATTCCCGGTGGACGCTGCGAGGCCTGCCAGGGCGACGGCACGGTCACCGTCGAGATGCGTTTTCTCGCGGACGTCGAGCTCGTATGCGAAGAATGCCGCGGCACGCGCTACAAAAGCAGCGTCCTCGAAGTCCACTACAAGGAAAAGAGTATTCACGACGTCCTCCAAATGACTGTCCGCGAAGCGCTCGCCTTTTTTGCGCCTTTCCCCAAAGTTATTACTCGGCTGCGCGTCCTCGAAGAAGTGGGCCTCGGCTACCTTCGGCTGGGACAATCCGGCACCACGCTTTCGGGAGGCGAGGCGCAACGCTTGAAACTCGCCGCGCATCTTACGCGGCAGGAGAACAGAGGAATTCTCTATATCTTCGACGAGCCCACCACCGGCCTGCACTTCGACGATATCCAGAAGCTCCTCACCGCTTTTCGCAAACTGATCGAAGGCGGCGCTTCCGTGTTGATCATCGAGCACAATCTCGACGTCATCAAATCGGCGGATTGGGTGATCGATCTCGGTCCCGAGGGGGGCGATGCCGGCGGCCGCGTGGTGGCGGTGGGAACGCCCGAGCAAGTGACGCGCAATTCGCAATCGTATACCGGGAAATTTCTGGCCCGGTCGCTTCAAATACGAAACGGCGGAAATCACGCCGATCCAGCTTCGCACGAGAAGCCGAACGGCTCGTAGAATTACTTGAAGAATGACCACCTACCCCAAGTCGCTGGCTGCGGCGTGCTGCATCCTCGTTTTCTTCGTCGGCTCCGCAGGTGCTTTTGCGCAGACTGTAACCAAAACCCACATCCCCGCGCCGAAAGATCCCGCCAACGCCGCTCTTGCCGCCGCTCAGGAAGCGATGGAACGGAAAGACTACGAAGCCGCCGTCACTAGTTTGCAGGACTATCTAGGAAAGGAGCCACGCGACGCGGCTGCTCATTTCCAGCTCGGTTATGCCTACACGGCTCTGCACCGCCCCGAAGATGCGAAGGCTGAATACGAAAAAACCATCGCACTGAAGCCCGACATGCCTGAAGCGCAGCTAAATCTCGGCATCACGCTGCTCGAAACCGATCCACAAGCTGCAATCGGGCCTCTCCAAAAAGCCGCTGACCTCGCGCCGGATCAAGCGCGTCCCAAATTCCTTCTTGGCGTGGCGTTCGAGCGAGCGAACAAACCCGTGCCCGCCATCGAGCAGTATCAAGCCGCCGAAAAAATAGACGATAAGGATTTCGAGATTCGCTTCGCTCTAGGCCGCGTACTGCTGCGGTCCGAACGCGCCTCTGACGCCGAGCCGGAATTTCGCGCCGCGCTGGCGCTGCGTTCCGATTACGCGCCCGCGCATCTCGGCCTGGCACAAAGCCTTTTCGAGCAAAAGAAGCCAGAAGGTGCCGCAGCGGAGTATGCCGTCTACCTGCAGCTTCAACCGAACGACAGCGCCGCGCGCATCGAGCGAGCATCCGTTCTCGCCGACGCCAGCAAGAATGACGATGCTCTCGCCGAGCTGGACCGCGCTGCTGCAGCAGGTCCTGAGGGTCTTCGCGCTTTGAAATTGCGTTCCTTCATCGACTTCCAAAAGAAGCGCTACGACGACGCCATTCCCGCTCTCCAGAAAGCAGCAACCCTCGCGCCACAGGACCCAGACATCCCCGCGCGCCTTGGCCACGTCTATCTTGAGAAGAAGGATTATCCCAATGCGGTGCAACAGTTGATTGTCGCGCTCAAGTTGAATCCGGCTTCGACCGACGTCCTTGGCGATCTCGTCACCGCCCAGTATTTGGGCAAGAACTATCGTGCGGCTCTTCAGGGACTCGATGTGATGTCGCATCGGGAACCCCTTCCGGCCGGCAGCTGGTTCGTTCGCGCCACTTGTTACGATAAACTCGGTCAATTATTCGATGCGCTCGATGCGTATCAGAAATTTCTTCAGTTGAACAAGGACTTGAACAGCGACATGTATTTCGAAGCCTCAGCGCGCGCCCGCACTCTGGCCCGCGAGCTGAAGGACAAGAAAAGATAAACCGTGCCCGGCACTCTGCCCATCGCTGAACCGCTTTTGATCCTGGCTCTCGGACTGAGTTATTTTCCGCAGGATCGCCTGTCCGCGTTTCGGGCGCGCTTGCAAAACGATCCCGATCCCGTGCACAAGGCAAAACTGATGAAGGATCTTGGCGACGTAGAGTTCCAGGAAATACAAAAGGATCTCGACGCTGGAAACGGCCCTGACGCCGTCGCCGTGCTCGAGAAATATCAAGCCGAGGCGCAAAGTTGCGTCAAGGATTTGGATGCGAAGAAGATCGACGCAGAGCAGCACCCGAACGGTTTCAAGCAGCTGCAAGTGTCGATCCGGCAATCGCTGCGGCGCCTCGACGATATTCTTCCAGGCCTCACAGCGGACGAGCAAAAGCCGTTTCTCCAGGTCCGCAAGGAACTCGAACACCTGGATCGGCATCTGATCCGCGAGCTTTTTCCGCGGCAGCCCGGCGCAGAGGCTTCCGCGCCCAAGCCTAAAAACTAGGAGCAGCGCTGGGAATCGACATGCACATTACTCATTTTAAAAACGCTCTATCCGCATCGCTAACGTCCGTGATCCTGGTAGCTCTCGTCGCAACTCTTTCTGGCGCCGTTCGATCGGCTGCGCGTCCCGCCGTCCCGCAGCACGACAGAAAGGATTACCTCACCGAGGCCGAAGCCGACAAAATCCGCGACGCCGAAACGCAATCGGAACGCATCAAGATTTACGTTTCTTTTGCCGACGACAAGCTCAAGAAATTTCAATACGAGCTCGACCGCAAGACCCCCGAGCGCCGCCGCAGCGACGTCCTAAACAGCTTGCTAAACGGTTACTCCGGCTGCGTCGATGACGCCGCCGATCAAATTGCGGTCGCGCAGGAGAAGCAAACGGACATCCACGCCGCGCTGAAAATCATGATCGAGAAAGGCAAGGAATTCACGGAAATTCTCGACAAACTCGAACAAGGCGGCCCTGAAATCGGCCTTTACAAAGACACCCTCGACGACGCCGTAGAGGGCACCAAAGATGCTCTCGCCGAGGCCGAGAAAGCCGAAAAGGAAATGGCGCCCGCTCCCGTGCGGAGAAAACCTTGAAGCCTGGGGGCGCGCACTCTCGCCTTTTTCCCGGCGGCGAGCCGCTTTTTCGTCGCATCTTCACGCGACTCGGATGTGAGGGCCGTCCGCCGCACTTCGTCGTCGAATACCATCCCTACGCCGACCTGACCCACACCATCCGCATCCGCCAGGACGTCGCGTACGTCCGCCTTTCCGACCTTCTTCGCGATGCGCCGCTCGCGATCGTTGAAGCCGCCGCCGCAATTCTGCTCGGCCGCCTCTTTCGCCGCCGCCCGCCCCGGGCATTGCTCGAACTCTATCGCGAGTTCTCTTACGCAAACTCGACGCGCCGCCGTCTGCTGGCGCTACGCCAACGCCGCGCCCGTCGCACGGAGCATCGCCCGGCCGGCGCGCATCACGACCTCGAGCCAATGTTCGCTACGCTGAATCGGCAGTATTTTGGCGACGAACTGACGAAACCGCGCCTCGGTTGGAGCGCTCGAGTCTGGCGAAGCCAGCTCGGTTGCTTCGATCCCGCGCTCGAACAAATCATCATCAATTGCCAGCTCGACGGCCCCGCCGTTCCCGACTACGTCGTCGGCTACGTCCTTTACCACGAGATGCTTCACTTGAAGCATCCGGCCAAATTCGCGCGTTGCCGCCGCGAATCGCATTCGCCGCAGTTTCGCAAGGAAGAAAAAAAGTACGCGCACTATAAACGGGCGATGAAATTCCTCAGCCACTTCCCCGCTCGCTAGTTGCTGCCTGCTTGCGCTTATCCTTTGGTGAGTTTTTCGAGCCGCTTGCGGACTCTATTCGAATCGGGACCTTGCGGAAGGATTTGCAGGAATTCCTTGTAGTAACGAATCGCCTGCGCGGTGTCGCCTTTTTTCTCGTAGATTTCGCCGAGAAGCATTCGCGGCTCCGCGAAATTCGGCTTCATAGTGATAGCGTGTTTAAATCGGTCGATCGCCGCGTCCGAATCTCCCTTGTGCATGTAAAACTTCCCAACGTCCATGTCCTGCGCAGCGTGGAACGGGTCGTAGTTCGCATCGCTCGATGGAGAGCTCGGCGAGGCCGCATCCTTGGCAGGCTTCTTGGGTGAACGATCAGAAGTCGGCTCGGGAGCCGGCTTCGGTGCCTCACGGTCCGGTGGCTGCGAGCCCGGCGGTTGCGGATCGGACGGTTGTGGTTCCCGCGCCTGCTGCGCGCGTGTCGCCGTGAAGTGCGTGGCGCCCGAGAGTCCGAAAATTCCCTCGTCGCCGGGATTCCCTCCTGGACGAAGCTTCACCTCGCGCGTAAAGACAATCTCGTTACCATCGATCTTGCCGGTAAATAATATCGTGCGGTCGCCGCCATCCAGGCTATTGCACTTGAAGGAAACTGTGTCTCGCTCCACGAAGCCGTCGTAAATTGCAACAGGCCCCGTCACATCTGTGTGCCGCTGACGCATGAAATCCGTAGAACCTTGGCTCACAGTACCTGTCACTTTGCCGTCGTCGACGGCGAGCGTGATGGTCCAAGGGGGATACGCGACGTCTTCCGCCTTCCATGTCCCCACAGCTGGGTTGCGTCTTACCACCAGCGGCGCGGGCCGCGGTTGCTCCGCTTGCGGTTGCGGTTTGTCGGGAGCCTCTGACGGAGCCGGCCGGTCCTGCGCCCGCGCGGCGAGCGGCGCAATAATTAAGGCCATCAGCATTGCGATGAGCGTTTGGATTCGCATCTCGGTTTCTGGATGGGGTTAGATTCCGTTTGCTATCATCGAAGTTGCACCGGCGCGCGCAGCATGCCCGGCAACAACTGTTTGCATTGTAACGCTTCTACATGGACCTC
>Ga0073928_10005205_pt1 | contig 18442 bp, 12 predicted proteins | sample PaiPotPPA55metaG_FD_76969 | JGI IMG/M metagenome (GOLD analysis project Ga0073928, IMG submission 76969) | Iron sulfur acid spring bacterial and archeal communities from Banff, Canada, to study Microbial Dark Matter (Phase II) - Paint Pots PPA... ... | reverse complement strand
TGAAGCCGTACGCATATAAAACAACCGACTACGGAAAAACCTGGACTTCATTGAACCTGCAAGAAAATGGGGTTTTGGGCTATGCGCATGTGATCAAGGAAGACACCGTCGATTCCAAACTGCTGTTTGTCGGAACGGAGTTTGGACTGTGGATATCAGTCGATGGTGGCCAGCGCTGGGCGCAGTACAAAGGGAGCGATTTCCCCGCAGTGGCTGTGCGCGATATCGTGGTTCATCCGCGCGCGTCTGATCTGGTGCTGGCAACCCACGGACGCGGTATTTGGATTATCGACGACATTTCTCCGTTGCGTGCTCTTACGTCGGACCTGATGGCCAAGGACGCTACTCTCGTCGAGGGTCCGCCGGCCATTCAATATCTCAACGCTAATGGAGGATGGCCGCAAGGTGATGCGAGCTTCATCGGGCCGAGCCGGCCGAGTGACGCGTTCATCGATTACTACCAGAAGCATCGCCATATTTTTGGTGATCTGAAAATCGAAATCTTTGATCAGGACGGAAAGTTAGTAGACACCATTCCGGGCAGCAAACATCGCGGCCTTAATCGTGCGCAATGGTCCATGCGGTTGAAGCCTCCCATCGTTCCCCCGGCTGCCAGCGCGCTTTTCTCGGCGGCGCAGGGTCCGCGGGTTCTACCCGGCACCTACACGATTAAAATGACCAAGGGCGATCAAACCTACACGGAAGCGCTGAAGGTAGTGCTCGATCCTCGCGCAAAATTTACCTCGGAAGATCGGAAGGTTCAGTTCGAGCTGATTATGAAGCTGCACAAAATGCTCGGGCACATGAGCTACGCGGTAGCCGCTATCCAAGGCGTACGCGATGCCGCGTTAGCGCGCTCTGGTAAACTTCCCGAGAAGGACCCACTTCGTGCGCATTTGCGGCAACTTTCGACCGATTTGGACGCCCTCCGCTCGAAGATTGTAGCCACCAAGGAAGGCGGAGCGATTACCGGCGAAGAGCGTATCCGCGAACATCTCGGCGAACTCTATGGAGACGTGAATACCTACGAGGGCCGACCTACCGACTACCAGGTGGCGCGAGGCGAATCGCTGGGGCATGAACTTGAGGACGTCATTGCCGACTTCCGCAAGTTGACTGACAAGGAGTTGCCGGCGGTTAATGCCAGCCTTAAGAAAAAGAAATTGGAAGCGATTTCTGTTTTGACTGAGGCGGACTGGGAAAAGCAGCACGAGGAATCTTCCGCGAAGTCGGCTGGTGCGGATGTTCGCGAGAAGGATTGAACGGCAGCGACCGGATCCCCACTGTGCATTGTTATCTCGTGCGACACAAGGGATCTGGGTGTGCCTGCGACGACGATACTGTTGGTGCAGGCGAGAACCCAGATCCCTCGCTTCGCTCGGGATGACAAAAGTAGTGCAATGACAAAAGTAGTGTAATGACGAAAGTGGCGGAAGTTGAAACCGGGCGCCATCCGCTAGGCCTCCCCGTAGCGCCGGACCCTGAGTGCAAAGAGGCGCGAACAGGCCGCGCCTCGAAGCATTGCCTCAGGGGTGGTTCAAGTCAAGCTTTCCGATTCACAGTCTTCATTTGTCCTTGTGGCAGCGATGAATTTTGATGTCTCCACCTTGAAGGTCACCCGAGGCACTATAGCCGGTTGAGAGGCGGATCGCGAATGTGGGTGCACCCGATTCGTCGTCGGTTACATCCACCTGAAAGGTGCCATCCTGCCCGTTAATTTCGGTAGTGCCCTCGATGCGGCGCGAATTCGGCCCTATCTGAATGTATGCAGTGACGCTCGTGCTCTTCATTGTTAGGTCGATGGAGTGGTCCTGGTATACGACTTCGCCAGTAGGCGAGCCGCCGTGGCCCTGACCGCACTTGCATCCAGCTTCGAAACCAAAGGTCGCGTTGCCGCCGGTAGGCGAAGTGATGAACCCGCCGCCGGTGGTGAAGTCGCTGCATTGGCCGCTTCCGGAGGCGGGAACCGTGATGAAGTTAGTGTCCAAGGTTACGGCGCCGTTCAGGGCAAAAACGCGGCCGGCAACGCTGGTGCCGGTGGTCACGGTGTCGCTGATGAGAGCCAAAATGCTTCCTGCAAAGGCGGTGCCGGTGCCCAGAGTGGCAGAGCTGCCGACCTGCCAGAATACATTGTCAGCCGTTGCCCCATCGGCTAAGACCACGGAGGAATTGCTTGCTGTGGTGAGCGTGCTGCCGATCTGAAAGATGTAGAGACCATTCCCGTCGAGTGTCAGGGTGCCGGTCAACTGTGCCGAAGAATCAAAACAGTAGACGCCCGGGGACAAAGTCACCGCGCCGGGACTGGTGCCGAGAATCTCCCCAGTCAAGTTGGTTCCGCAGGGCTCCGCTACCAGGTCGTTGTAGGCAGTCAGAGCCGAACTCTGAGCTGGGCCAGCGAGAGAGCCAGCGCCCAGGTATATCGTCCCGTTCACCATGCCTGGTCCGCCGGTGCAAGGGGCTGGGAATCCGGTACATGAGGTGCCCGGACTGACCCCCAGGTCTCCGGTGATGATCGTTGCACCTGTATTGGTGACCGTAGCGGCGCCCAGGACCGCAAAGGTCTGCGCCGAACCCAGTGGCGGGGCGGTCTGCGTCCACCCCAAGGTGGCCATGCTCAACAAGGAAATGACTACAAGAAAGTTTTTCATTATTCCTCCATCTTTGAATTTTTTTTAGTGAGGGCCGTAATGTTCTTTGGGGTTATCGCACGCTCAACCGTGGGTCGTCGGTGACGAGTGAACTGGTGCGGGGTGTGGGAAACTCATCTAGGCCGATGTGGACGTCACAGACGCCCTTGCCATTTCTGAACTGGCCAGAATCGTACGGGAGTTCAGTCGTGCAACCACGGAAAATTACTGGGCGGATACCTAAAGGTCGGCTGCAGCTTCCGACCGGAGCTTTTTCAACCGCCTATCTCGGCGGCTTTTGCGGCATTGCTCAATTCTTTTAATTCTCCGAGCGGCAACTCAACTGTAACGCGAGAGCCGCGCGGTTGCAGATTTGCCAGCCGGATTTCGCCATCGTGCTCTTTGATAATCCCGTAGCAGATGCTCAATCCCAACCCGGTGCCCTTGCCCACAGGCTTCGTGGTATAGAACGGATCGAGCGCACGATTCAAATCCTTAAAGCCGGGGCCGGTGTCTTCCACTTCGATGACAGCCCGGTTGCCGCGGACAAAAGCGCGCACCGTAATTCGTTTGAGCCCATCCATATTTTCAACGGCATCGATCGAATTGTTGATGAGGTTCAACATGATCTGCTTGAATTGATCTTCATCAACCGCCACTCTTGGGAGATTGGAACGAATGTCAGAGATGATTTCAAGCCCACGGGTATGCGCGTAATACTCTCGCAAGGTAAGCACGTCTTTGACAACGGGAGCCAGGTCAACCGACTTGCGATCCATGGTGCTTTGCCGCGAGAAGCGCAGCAGATTTTCGACAATCTTTTTCATGCGGCGGCTTTCGTTGACCAGCTTATCCAGCTTCTCTCGCGCAGGACCGGAGGCCACATCGTCACTGAGGAGATCGCCGTAGCCCATCACAGCCGTCAGAGGATTATTAAGTTCGTGCGCCACACCGGCTACCAGTTGGCCGAGAGCGGCAAGTTTTTCTGAGCGAATCAACTGGCTCTGCAGCGATTTCAACTCCATGGCCACGGACAGATCAGCCGCCAGAAGCTCAATTCGTGCCAACTCCGCCGCGGTCACTGCTTCCACCTCTCGCGGATCATCCAAACCAATACAACCTAAATAACCGCCGCGCGCCGAGCACAAAGGAATAAGCAGTTCATCTCCCGTGTTCCAATAGGGATTTGGATCGTACTGGAGGGAACTTTTTAAAGGATCGTATTTCGCCGCCTCCACTGCTGATAGCACGTAGGAATTTTGGCCAATCTGGCGGCCGCGAGTGCAGAAATCTTTTATGTCATCGGCGGTCCAACGACGAGCTTTTTCTTGCAATTGGGCCAATGCATCATGCGTCAGTCCGCTGGCCCCGGCAACGCGCAACCCATGCCCCCCACTATGGAGATGGATTACGGCGGTACGAAAGTTGCTTACATCAGTGATGGCAGAGGCGATCTCGTTGCACAGCAAGTCGACGGTGGCACCGCTCAGCAATTGCGAGGTAATCGTCGAAAAGCGTTCGAGTTGATGATTGACCGCGCGTTGCTTGCGCTGCATGTTCTCAATGGACTCGGATTTGTCTTCGACAATCGCCAGAATCATGCCAAATGCTACAAACATTTTGGGAGTGTTCCAAAGCTCGGGAGGAACATTCGCTGTGGGCGCGAAGTGATCGATCAACATCCCTATAGGGAACACTGCGCCCCAGCAGAAAAATCCTCCTGCGGTGGTGAGAATGCCAGGCGAAGGGCGCCAGTAGTTCCGGCAAAGAAAAATGCCCGGTAACGTGTACCCAACTGTCAGCAGCGCAGTCAAACCTTCGTCGAATGAGCCATGGGCAGCAGCCAGGATTGCCCAAACAGCCACTATCGAACTGAGAATCGAGATCGAGACGGCATAAAAAGAAAATCCACGCACCCACAGCAAAAGCAGGATGCCACTGAGGAAACACATCGAAAGGCAAAGAACATAGGGCCATCGCGCATGCACGTCAAAGCTGGACAGGATTCCATAGGCTACGGATGGAATGCCGGTCAATAGAAGCGCCAAGGTTCGCTTGTATCTATCTTCCGCGACCGCCGAGACTGAGACTAGAAATGCCACTGCGGCGGCTTGCAGAGAACCCAAATCGAAGGCTAGAAGATACGGGTTGACGTCGCCTTTGGCAGGTTCCAGCAACTGTGCAACGAAATGAGTGAAGATCAGGAACCATGCGACCATCCATAATTGCAAGCGGGCAGAATGAGAATGACGTTTGAGCGCCAGAAAAATGCCGACTAGAACGGCCACGGTTACTACCGTGGGAATCTTCTCAAGCAGTGTCATAAATATAAGGAGGCCCGGACCACACTAAGTCAATTTGCGCAAAGAACCAAGCGGTTGTAGGTTACAAAGGTAACCAAGGTCATAAACCGGCAAAATTTTCCGTCCGCGCGGCGCAACTTTCTCGGCAGTTTGGGGTTACCACGTGCTGGAGTCCGCACCGTTACAAATCTATACGTTTGTGCGCTTTACAATCGCGATCGTTTTGGCCGATGATTGTGTTTCAACATAGTTTCATGATCTCCGTCACAGGCGTGTTGAGTTCGCGAATCGGCCTGGAATCCAACTGGAAGACTTTGATCCACATCCAACATTTATAGCTTCGGAGAAAAACTTGAAAAAACTAGCATTAATCCTCGCTCTTTTCGTTTTCTGTCTTTTCGAACTGCCGGTGCGCGCACAGCAATTCGACGCAGCGTTTGGCTTGGGAACGATCAGTTCTAGCGCACCAACAACCTCGAACGGATTGCTGTTTCCGTCTGAGAAGGGCGGCCTCTATCCCAGCATTAGCGCAGATTTCTTAGTAACCCACCGCGCCGGCATTGAAGGAGAATTTGCCTGGAGAGGAAGCCAGGGATTGTACGGAGGCTTGGAGCCTTACCGGCCGATTTTTTGGGCTATCAATGCCATCTGGGCGCCCAAGTTGACCAAAGGCGTAACCGCAGAGTTGCTCGGTGGAATTGGTGGGGAGGATCTTCGATTCTACGGAACGCTTAACTACAACCCTCTGTCAGGCTACACCAATTACACCAGCAGCAATCACCTCATGGGGGATGTCGGAGGCGGCATTCGCGCTTACTTCTGGCACAACGCTTTCATCCGGCCAGAGGCGCGGCTCTACCTGATTCACAACAACGTGGAATTCAGCTCAGGTTACGTGGCGCGTTATGGCGCCTCGATCGGATACAGTTTCGGTGGGCGGTAGTCCCCTCAGGACAACGCAGAGAGTGCGAGATGACCTAACAGGCCCTTCGCGGCGGTAATCTACGCGACACTATTTCGCGTCTTGATGTATGAGAGCGTGAACATAGCTCCCAGAAGCAAGTCGACCACCCCGAACACAAGGTCTGATCGATGCATGCGTCCCTGCAGCACCAGAGTAATCACGGCCACGCCGTAACTCAGTTTTTCAAAGATCGAAGGAATCATTAAGGGTCGATAGCGCACCGGGTCTCTGGCGATGAAGACAAACGCGATCTGCCATGCCAGCGCCGCACTGGCAAACCCGTAGAAGAATCCCGGATGCGTGATCGGTGGCGGATCGTTCCGGCTGATCACATCAAACATAAAATACAGCGGGGTAATCACAAGTACTCCCCAAATGCCGGCGATCAAAAACACGATCTTCGGAAATCTCATGGTTGCCGGAGATTCTATAGGAGGCCATTCTTGAAACCAACATTCTCGTAGCGCCGCCGTCTCGGCAGCTGTCGTGGAAGCGTCGCGCTCCCACCGAGGAGGGCAAGATGCCCTCGCGACAGCCGGCAGGATGCCGGCGCTACTAGGGCCTTCGTTTGGTTACAATAGACGGCATGACAGACTCATTGATTATTTCTGGCCGAACGTTCCGTTCCCGCCTTATCGTAGGCACGGGGAAATATAAGTCATTTCAGGAAACGGCGCGGGCTTTGGAAGCGAGTGGTGCGGAGATGGTGACAGTAGCCGTGCGCCGCGTGAATCTTGATCGGAACAAGGAATCGCTGCTGGACTACATCGATCCCAATAAATACTTTCTTTTGCCCAATACTGCGGGCTGCTACACCGCTGACGAGGCGATTCGCGCCGCTCGACTGGGGCGTGAAGTCGGTCTTTCCGATTGGGTGAAGCTCGAAGTCATCGGCGACCAGGCCACGCTCTACCCCGATGTGCAGGCAACGCTCGAAGCAACTCGCGTCTTAGTCCAAGAAGGTTTCACGGTGCTGCCCTACACGTCCGATGACATCGTATTCGCGAAGCGTCTGCTTGATGCTGGGGCGAGCGCAATCATGCCGCTGGGCGCCCCGATTGGCAGTGGATTGGGAATACAGAACGCCGCTCACATACGCATTCTGCGCGAGATGATTACCAGCGTGCCCTTGATTCTGGATGCGGGCGTGGGCACGGCCTCGGACGCAGTAATTGCTATGGAACTGGGAGCCGATGCGGTGTTGATGAATACCGGCATCGCCGCCGCGCAGGATGCCGTGCTGATGGCGGAGGCGATGAAAAATGGTGTACTAGCTGGAAGACAGGCTTATCTCGCCGGGCGAATGCCGAGGAAGCTCTACGCGACTGCGAGTTCACCATTGGAAGGCGTAGTGCGTTAGGTTCCGCTCAAAACAAAAAGGGCGGATTTTTATAGCCGCCCTTTTTCATCTCACCGTTCAAACTTAACCATCAAAGCATTTTGACATTATCAATGTGAATGGTGTCTCCAGTCATTTCTCCGGTGACCGCGACGTGATGCCCCTCATGTCCCTTGAGCACATCCGGATTGGCAACGTTCACTACTTTTTGATCGCTGTCGGTGACGATAACGGCCTTCGCGCCTTTTCCCAGACACTTGGTCATGCAGGCGGCGTGGCTCGCATTGGCGCCTTTCACGCCGCAATTGGAATCACTAACATACCCGTTCACTGTCGTCGTTTTGTCGGCCGCTGAGGCTACTGCAATCATGAAGAACATAACCGAAACCGCAGCTAAACTGATCAATACTTTTTTCATAGCTCACCTCCATTGCGGTTATACCGCAGATTTGTTGAAACGATTTTCGCCCCTCTGCATACGTCCGAAACTATATCACAGGCATTTGTGACGAAGAGAACATCACTTCTGGGCGGAGTTTGTTCCCGGAGTTGAAGGACGGACCGAAGGCGGCGCAACATACACAACTTCTCCGGGACGCGCATAGTGCAATTGCTCGCGAGCTTCTTTTTCAATCGTGGTAGGGTCGGGCGTCTGTAACGACTTTACCTGGCGCGTATAGCGATCGTTCTCTTTTTGCAAGTCATCTATTTGTTTCTGCAAATTTTGATATTCGGCTTTCTTCTGCCGGTAAACCACCATGCCATTGGCACCAAACATGACATGCGCAAACAGCCACAACGTGAATATAAAAACCCCGGCTGTAGCTAATCGGCGGCGCATTCCATACAAAGAAGTGAGTATGGGACGAATCGTTGCCATCCTTCGATCCGCCCAGGCTTCTGCTTGTGGCGCCCGGTCTACGAGCGTGCGCAGGCTGGTTTCGGGTCGTGAGATACGGATTCTTGGGAGACGTGCTACTCGAAGATCCATTGTTTAGCCGCTGCGCTCACTTTTGCCAGAAAAATTCGCAAGGATTCTGTTCCAGTTTCTCAGTGAACTTCTCTTCCACGTATGCCGTCAAGCGGAAGTTTCACGCTCAGGACAAAAGGAACCAACTTTGACAAATCTGTACCGTAGCGTCCGGCATCTTGCCGGCCGTCCTGAGGGCATCCTGCCCTCAGCGAACGGACGCCAGCTGAAAGCCGCGGTACACTTTCCAAAGTGCTAAGCTTTGATGCGCATAAATCTCAAACGCACAAATTGAACAGCCGAAGGGCAGATTTTATATGACCGACAAGAGAATCGTGATGACTACCGCCGGATCCGTCGATGAGGCGCGCCGGATTGCGGAAACATTAGTCGACCGCAAGCTTGCTGCGTGCGTGAACATTGTGCCGAGAGTCGTCTCGATTTATCGCTGGAAAGGCAAAGTCGAGGAGGCTGAAGAATGGTTGCTGTGGATCAAAACGGCTGCCCCGTTTGAGAAGGTGCGCGACATCATCCTCGAAATACACTCTTACGAGTTGCCGGAATGTTTGTCGCTCTCGATTGAAGATGCCAGCCCGGAATATCTGAAATGGCTTGAGGATTCGAGCGAGCGAGCGCGAGGATAGGTCAGGGCCTTTTGTGCCAGGCTTAAACCAATCACCACACTTCGTCAGCTTTACGTTGCATTCCAATCCGCTGGAGTTCAGCATGTTTAGGCATATGTCGCAGATGCTTTATGCAGCGCTTCAGCAATTCTCTCTCCCGCATGTCCGTCCCACAATGGCGGTATCGACCCCTTCTTGCCTTTTCCTTGCAGAATTTGTGTCAACTCAGAGTTGAGTAATTTTGGATCTTGCCCAACTAACACATTCGTCCCCATTCTGACCGTCGCGGGCCTTTCGGTATTGCTGCGTAAGGTCAAGCAAGGTGTTCCCAAGTACGTGGTTTCTTCCTGAATGCCTCCCGAATCTGTGATTACGACTGTGGCATGGCACTGTAGCGAGAGAAATTCAATATAAGGCAACGGTTCCACGAAGTGAAGCTTGCCGGTGTCGATGCCGAATTGTTTGATACGCTGACGTGTCCGTGGATGCGCTGGGAAGACCACTGGCAATAGATCGTTAATTACAAGAAGTGCAGTCAGAGTACGCCGCAAACTGGCGCTGTCATCGACGTTGGAAGGCCGATGCAGCGTCACCAGGACATAGCGTTCGGGCAAACCATTCTTCGCGCATTGCATGGCAACGGGAAGAAGTCGGACGAGCGAATCAATCATCACGTTACCGACGCGAAAGATTTTTTCTTCGGTAATACCCTCGCGCTGAAGATTAATATCCCCATCTTCTGACGGAGTAAATAGCATGTCCGATAGCTGATCGGTAACTACGCGGTTGATCTCTTCCGGCATCGTGCGATCGAAAGAACGCAGCCCCGCCTCGACGTGGGCCAAGCGAATTCTCAATTTCGAACATACCAGCGCCGCAGCTAGTGTTGAATTCACGTCCCCATAGACCAGCACAACGTCCGGATTTCGCCCCAGCAGTACGGGTTCAAAGCGCCTCATCACTTCCGCGGTCTGCCAGGCATGGCTGCCTGACCCGACATCGAGATTTACATCCGGATCTGGCAGGTTGAGCTGCGCAAAAAAAATGCCCGACAAAGCCGGGTCATAATGCTGTCCGGTATGGATTAAAGTTTGCCGGATATCTGGCCGGTTTGAAAGCGCGCGAATCACCGGCGCTGCTTTCATGAAATTCGGTCTGGCCCCGACCACGTGGAGAACGTGCATAATATCTATCGTATCCGACTGAGTACGCTTGTCATCCCCAATTTTCTCAACGGTATGGTGGGTGTGGCTTTGGCCGCACCCATCGTGCGCTATCCCCTCTCATCGTGATGCGTGAAAAAAAATTGGAAATGAGTCGTGGCTCTCGCTCAGCGCGCTAGAACAGTTTCCCGCTGGGCAGACTTGACTCGCCACTTATAAGAATTCCGTCGTCAACGCCGGGATGGCCAAACCGGTGACATCGCGTGCTGGGTACGGAACGTCGACGATAAAACTTCCGGGTCTTAATACAGATAGTCTCACCCTCGAACTCACAATCGCAGAGCTCCGTGCAAAGTTTGCAGCAAGGGAAGTGGGGCGGTCAGTAAACGGAGCGGAGGTGCTCTAAACTGCGCTAGCGAAGCTATCCTCATGAGGGTAAAGTTTGCGAAGGCCGAGTGTGCGCCAGATATTTTGCGCTGGTGCTTACTGCACCACCAGATTAAAACTGACGGTCTGAGTGAATGACGTTCCGGTTGTCGATTTATATGTGCCAGTGACTGTCAGTGGATAAGTCCCCGCCGCCGTGCCCGGCGGATCCCCTCCGCCGATACCGCATGACGACAACGTTGCTATGGTCGAGAGCATGCACAAAAAGAAAATCAAGCTATAGAAACGGCGTCCCTTTATGCGGCGCTTAACCGGCAGAATGACTACCGCGGCCAGTCCCATCATGCCAGCGAGCCCTGCCTCTGCCAACGTGCGGTTGGGATCTTGACCAAACGGCGACCGCAGAGAGCCCGAGGTCGGCGGTGTAGTTGTGGCCGTTACCTGGGCCTGAATCGTTGTGGAGCCATCCAACGTCACCGAACTCGGCGACACGGTGCAATTGGCTAGCGATGGCGCCCCGCTGCAAGTAAGCGCCACAGTTTTGGCAAATCCGTTGATCGGAGCCAGATCTACGGTGTAAATCGCCGTCTGTCCGGGTACGACAGTCAGACTGCCGCAGGTAGATGTCAATGAGAAGCTCTGCACCGTTGCGGTGAGGGGAATTGTCTGCGGGCTTCCGGCGGCATCGTCCGTAATGGTAAGTGTGCCGTTCGCCGTTCCAGTAATCGAAGGCGTGAAGGTGATGTTGATGGTGCAAGACTGGATCGGCGCAAGAAAACTTGGCACGATAGGACAGTTATTGGTCTGCGCGAATCCGTTGGCGTCGACAATGCTTGCGATCAGAAGATTGTCGGTTCCCGAATTCGTGAGCGTAACTGGCATGGGAGGACTGGCGATGCCTACAATCTGATCACCGAAGTTGACACTGGACGGAGTGAGCGATGCGGTCGGAAAAGGAATGGCGAGTTTGGTGATGAATGCATGTGATTGGCCATCACAAAAAGTGCAGCTGGTCTGAAATGCACCCGGAGTCGTGGGAAAATTACCCGATGTTGTTACGCCTACTACGTAATCGTTGCCTGCAGTATCCTGGGCGACGCCACCGGCGCCGTCATCGCTCGATCCTCCCAGGAATGTTGAAAAATTCAAGGTTGAACCATCGAGGCTGAACTTGGTGACAAATCCGTCTCCGCATATGAAGCCTGGACTGCATATTGTGCTCCCACCGCCGTATGTCGGCTGCGGCGCATTCGGGGTGGTGGGAAAGTTACTCGAGGCGGTCACTCCGGCCATATGAATGTTGCCCGCCGCATCGATTGCCAGGCCCAGTCCAGCGACGTCATCGCCGGTACCGCCCAGGTAGGTAGAGTACACGTAGGCAGTTTTCGCAGCGTTGATCTTGGTGAGGAAGGCGTCGCCGCAGGCTTCGCCGGCATTAGTGCAGCCCGTCGACCCTCCAGCGAATGTGGTTTGGGATGCGCCTGTGGTGGTGGGGAAATTGGACGAGTCGGTTCCGCCGGAAACGTATATATTTCCTGCGGGATCTAACACGAGTCCCACGCCGGAATCCTCGCCGGTGCCACCAAGGTAGGAAGAAAAAATTAAAGAGCTGCCGGTCGGATCGAGTTCAGTGACAAAGCCATCTCCGCAGATCGACGCGTGTTGGGCGGGGCATGTGCCTCCGCCTCCCGCGAAGGCCGCCTGAATCGGATTCTGGGTGGGAAAGTCAGTAGAGGTTGTGCCGCCGGTGATGTATGCATTCCCTGAAGCATCGATGGCGATGCTGTTGGCCGCGTCGGCTCCGGTGCCACCGATGAAGGTTGAATATGCTAGAGCCGTGCCCGCAGGATTCATCTTGCTCACGAAAGCGTTGGAAGTTCCTGCCAGGGTTTTTTGGAACGCGCTTGCGGTGACAGGGAAATCAGAGGACTGCGTGCCGCCAGTTACGTACGCGGTGCCGCTGGAATCTACCGCCAGCCCGCGCAATTTATCGGTTATCGAACCACTCAAATAGGTGGAATACACCAGGCCTGAACCGGAGGGATTCAGTTTGGTGATGAAGCCTCCGCGCGTGCTAGTGGCCGGCAACTTCGTCTGGTATGCTCCGGCTGTTACAGGAAAATCTGATGATGACGTTTGCCCGGCAACGTATACTCCCGAAGAATCGGCGGTAATGGCGAAGCCGGCGTCAGGGCTCGACCCGCCGAGATAGGTTGACCATACTAATGCCGAACCAGTGGGATTCATCTTAGTGACGAATGCGTCGCCGCATTGAAGGACGGGTTCTTCGGTGCAGCCTGTGCCCGAACCACCGAATGTTGTCTGGAAAGCGCCGAGGGTAGTGGGGAAATTAAGGGATTCCGTACCACCGGTAACGTAAGCGCTGCCGGAAGAATCGACAAAAACCCGATAGGCTCCATCGGAAAGGTTGCCTTGGAGATATGTGGAGTACACCAGCACCGGATCGACGACTAAAGATCTGGATTTGTCGTAGCTGCCGAGCCGGAATGTGACTTGGCGATCTGCGGTCAGTCGATACCGTCCGTCCACAAACTGCCTGCCAGCATGCCCGTCTGTTTGTTGATACACCACCGGCCTCTCCAAGCGGACTTCATCGTGGCCAATCCGCAGGACCAGATCGCCCTTGTCGTCGATGGAAGGATCGGCGATAGCAGGATCTGCGCCGTTGAATGCCAGATGGATTGTGCCTGGGTCGGCACCGGGAGACACGACGAAGTCATACTCCAACCGCCCGTCATTGCCGTAATAGACGAGGTCAATGCCGGGATAAACCGCAGCGTAGCGGACTTTGGAATACGTCGGGATGTTCGTGCGCCACCGGGAAGGATCTTTTCCGATGAAATAATTAATTTTGCCTGGGAGTTCGCCGGACCCGCTGACTGAGAGTTTTTCATTCGCGTCAGCCAGTTTCAGCCGGAGAAACGAAGGTTCTTGTCTTTTACCGGTCTTCAACTTCAGTACGGCGTCCGTCGCAGTCAGGAACAGTGCATAGCCTCCGCGGCGGGCGAGAAATTTTACGTCAGAGCTGGTCTGGCCTTGATTTAGTTCGAATGCCAGTGGAAGGTTACCGTAGCCAGGCAGCGGATTAAGTGGGTAAGAGGTCGGTGCGACCGAGTCTGCTTTTCGCGGAGATTGAGGCGTCGAACGCGAGGACTGCTGCTTGGAAAAGCTAGAAGCGCTTTGCGTCAACGCAATGTTACTTGAGAGCACCGCCGAAATGCCGAGAATATAAATCAGCTTTATGCGCGCAAATTTCATTTTCAACCTTCAGTCAAGTTAGCAAAGAAGAAAAAGTTGATTGCGCGTTTACGATTCGCCCGCGCAACTAGTGCATTACTTTTTCGCGCACTTCGCGTTGGCTATTCCGTTACAAACTGCCGGAGGAGGTATCGCAGACGATCCACCCCGAGTCACTGCTATGCCGGCGCCGACTCCGCCCGCTACGCCGGCTACGATTGGTATCCAGACTTTAGGCTGCGCAATAAATACGGGAGGATTCACATTCGTGTCGGCCATTGACGCGCGAATTACTTCAGACTCAGGAGGGAATCCTCCCGGTGGAACCGTCAGTCCAATCACGACCATCTGCCCTGGCAATAATGTCACTTGTGTTTGGGATGTGGAAACCTGGTCAGACTTCCTCACAACTTTGGCGTCGCCTTGCGCAATTACCGAAACCTTTCGAACGTAACAAATCACCGTGGTGAGGTTGTTTTCATAAGCTACGTAGAAGTCCGTGCCGATGACTCCGATTACTGCGTTCGGAGTTTTTACTTCGAACTTGCCGTTGGGCTGGGTGATCTTAACCACCTTGTCGCGCATCTTGCCGTAACCAATTTCCAGGGAAGTTTGCTGGGATGCTGCATCGTGCTGCACTACGCGAAGCTGGCTGTTTGATCCCAGACTCAGAATTGAGCCATCAGTCAAACCCGCGCGCAACCGGCCATTCTGCGAGGTTTGCAAAAGGTCGTTCCACAGCAGGTCATCTTTTTTCTTAGCAGGTTGGGTGTTGCGGGTGGCGGCCGGAATAAGCGCAGTGATTTGTCCCGCGGACTGATCAACGCCGAAGGCAGGAAGCCACGCCGCGTTAAAACACAACAATGATGCGAGAATGCGTTTGATCACGCGGTTCCCCGAGGCCAACAAAGATCTTCACGCACACGCGCGAAAGAGGTGACCTGTCTCCCGTCCTAAAGCGATGATGAGGAATCCAACTTGAATTCAGATCATCAGATTCCAATTTTGTGAGAAAGAGTGACGAAGCCACAATCCTCGCTCCGGACACACTTAGTGTCAACGGGAAAGTAGGCGAATCACACGAAGGGTTTCCGAATTTGTAAATCCCCCTAGCTTTGAGTTTTTCATCATGGCATCGAAGCCAGGCTGTGCCGCATGGCACTTTTTATACGAGCGTATTGACATTATGTGAGTTTGGGGCACAATTGCATCAGTTCTTAGTCCGCTATCATTGCCCTTGAAAGGCCCCAGCAAACCTCGGCGAACTTTGATGCAGTTTGCCGTTCGCCACGCAGATGCAGCCATCGTTGTTTCCGTTACTGCTCTCGGGTTAGTGATTCTTGCCTTTACAGGAATCGGAGGTAATCAGGGCGCCGGTTTTCTTTTCTTGCAAAATATCGAGCAACGAACGCTTGATCTTCGTTTCGCTCTGCGCGGACCCCGCCGACCCGATCCCCGAATTGTGATCGTAGGCATCGACGAAAAGACTGTGCTCAACACCGGGGCCTATCCGTTGCCTCGCAGCTCTTACGCGGTTCTGGTCAACAAGCTTACGCAGGATGGCGCCAGGGTAATCGCTTTCGACGCCACTTTTCCAATTCCAGAAAATTATCCCGCGGGTGCTGCCTTGCAGAAACTGGAAACGGAGGTAAAGCGCAGCGCTTCATCTTCCGTCTTGAAGAAGATCAAAGAATTGGAACAAGCAGATGACCCCGACGCGCAGTTCGCAGCCGCCATGAAAAAAAGCGGAAACGTCGTTTTGGGGCATCTTTTTCTCGCTCACGACGCGGCTGCGGCGATTAATCCCAAGTTAGCCGAAGATTATCTCAACGTAATTTGGGCCAAGGCTTTTCCGCAGGTTTTGAAAGTGAAGTCGAAAGGAAAAAACTTTGATCTGGGGCAAGCGTGGGTCGCGAGCGGAGGCGCGGTGGCGGAAGGCGCGGAAGCAAATCTGGTAACACTAGCGGACGCCGCGGCTTCATACGGGTTTTTCAACATTCGTCCCGATGGTGATGGTACGTTGCGCCGAGCAACTTTCATCATTCGCTATGATCAGGATTTGTATTTTCCGTCACTCGATCTTGAAGCTCTCCGCCAGTACGAGAATATTCCCGATCAGGATGTGGCAGCCTTCATCTCGGAAAATGGCGTCGAACGCATTCAATTGGGAAAGCATGTGCTGCGGCCCTGGCATGACGCGACTGCCCTAATCAACTATGCCGGTCCCTATCGCACTTATCCGCAAACTTCAATGTGGGATATAACCAGCGGCGCTACTGCACCAGGAACCTTTCGCGACAAGATCGTGCTTATCGGCGCGACCGCGCTAGGGATTGGAGACATTCGCAACACTCCCTTTCAAAAACGAGATAGCGGCTACATGGGCATCGAAGTTCACGCCAACATTCTCGACAATCTGCTGCACAGCGACGATCCCTCCCGCACTTTCCTAGTTCGCGGCTTTCGCGAAGAACTATTCGACATTGGTTTCATTCTTTTCTTCGGATTGGCCCTCGGTGCGTGGTTCAGCCGCAGCCGCCCGCTGGCTTCTACCATTTCTTTGATTCTGGTTCTGGCGGTTTTTTCCTGGTTCAGCTATTTCACCTTTTCCCACTGGGGATTGTGGACCGGCTTTGTGGTTCCGGCCGGCACCCTGGTGGTAAATTACGCTGCCATCACCAGTTATCGCGTGATTATCGAGGAGCGCAACAAGCGGAGGATTCGCAAAACATTTTCCCAATACCTTTCACCGGGAGTGATTGCGCTAATTGAAAATGATCCGCAACGATATATTCGTCCCGGCGGCGAAGGCAAGGAATTGACCGTGATGTTCACCGATGTTCGCGGCTTTACGACGATCTCCGAAGGACTCACTCCGGATGAACTGGTCCACTTGCTGAATGAATATTTCAATGCCATGACCAATGTGTTGTTCAGCAAATTGGGCACGCTCGACAAATACATCGGTGACGCAATTATGGCGTTCTGGGGATCGCCCTACCCGCAGAATGACCACGCCTTTCTTGCTTGCGCGTGTGCTCTCGAGATGCTGGCAACTCTGGAAGAGCTGAATCAGAAGTGGGAGGCGGAAGGGCGCAAGCGGATCTCAATCGGTATTGGACTGAACACCGGCGAAGTGAACGTCGGCAACATGGGATCCGACAAACGGCTGGCCTGGACGGTGATGGGCGACAACGTCAACTTGGCTTCTCGTTTGGAAGGCATGAGCAAGCAATATCGCTGCTCGGTGATCATCAGCGAAAATACCTATCGCCAAGTGAGCAGCCAATTTGCCTGCCGCGAACTGGACAAAATTCTGGTTAAAGGCAAATCCCAGCCAGTGACGATTTATGAATTAATGGCTCCGATGGCAGAGCGATTCCGCTTCGAACCGCTGCTTTCGAAGTTCGACGAAGCGCTGGCCGCTTACCGGACGCATGATTGGCGAAACGCAGCGGCCAAGCTGGGGGAGTTGCTCATAGAATTTCCCGAAGATGGTCCGACCCAGATTCTCTTGCAACGGTCCATCGAATTTATTGACGATGCGCCGGAACCCGATTGGGACGGCGTTTACGTGATGAAGTCAAAGTGAATGGAAGCGCGATTTGTCATTCCGAGCACAGCGAGGAATCTAGGTTCTTGCTGCGAGCAAGAGAGACCGAGATTCCTCGCTTCGCTCGGAATGACAAAGTCCGCGCGGCAACTGCTAGTTACTTACGGTGCCCCGCCACTGAGCTGATTGCCTGTCGCGCCTCGCGAATATTTTTCATATCGCCCAATACGATAATGGCGAGGCCGGCTCGAACCACAACTGTGTCCGGAGGGTTCACCCACAATTTCGGAGCGGTTGCTCCGGCGTTCTTCACTGCGATCACGAGCAGGTTATATTTGCTATGAATTTCAGTTTCCTTTAAAGGCTTGCCGATGCAGGGTGAAGATGCATCGATTTCGATTTCCTCCACCCGCAGTGTTTGCGATTGATCCTTCAGCATGAGATCAAGAAATCCCACGACGTGAGGTCGAATGATTTCGCTCGCCATCCTGAGCCCGCCAATTTGACTCGGCGAAACTGTAGCCTTTGCTCCCGCGCGTTGCATGCGGTCGGAAAACTTCTGGTCGGCAGAGCGGGCGACTATACGCAGATCCGGATATTTCTGGTGGACGACAACCGTTACCACGAGATTATCCTTGTCTTCGGGAAGGGCGGTAATCAAGCCCTTGGCGCGTTCGATGCCTGCTTTACTGAGAGTTTCTTCTTCAGTGGCATCGCCAACGACGTACAGCATGTCACGAAAGAGATCCGGTTGTGCCGCGCCGATTTTTTTGATCAAGTCTTCATCGAGATCAATGACCACGTAGGGCGTTCCGGTGCGATACAACTCTTCGACTGCATACCGGCCGGTATCGCCAAGGCCGCAAACAATGTAGTGTCCGTTGAGCGCGCTGATTCGTTTCTGCATTCTGCGTCTCCAGAAAGGATTCGAAATCTCGATTTCAACCAGGAACGCTGCGACTACGGAAAACACGTAGACGGTTACAGCCACGCCAACCAGAACGACGCCCATGTTGAAGATCCGCAGAAGCGGGTTATGAGCGGTTTCGACAATCTCTCCATAACCGACTCCAGCCAGCGTGATGACGGCCATGTAGAGTGCTTGCAGAAAGGTTACGGATGGTCCGCCAAGCAGTCGATAGCCGCTCACGCTTATGGTGACCAGCAACAGGAAGAGAATCCCGGCGTAGATCAGGCGTCTGCGAAGCATTAGCGGCGCCACTCGTCGATCAAATTTGCAACCAGGCCGGTCCAG
>Ga0073928_10005204_pt1 | contig 18442 bp, 20 predicted proteins | sample PaiPotPPA55metaG_FD_76969 | JGI IMG/M metagenome (GOLD analysis project Ga0073928, IMG submission 76969) | Iron sulfur acid spring bacterial and archeal communities from Banff, Canada, to study Microbial Dark Matter (Phase II) - Paint Pots PPA... ... | reverse complement strand
TCAATGCCGGAGCGGCCGGCATGTCGCACAACGTTCGCACTCGCCGTGCTATGGGCGTCAGGGAGTTACGCGAGTGGAAATTTCACTGTTTCACGAACCCTGGTGGTTGTCCGCGGTGACGGATGGCCGCTACAGCGAAGCGGTATTGAAGCAAGGGTCCGATATCGTTGGCCGGCTTCCTTATGTAGTCGTGCGTTACGGGCCCTTTCGCACCGTCAGAATGCCGCCGTTTACCCACGTGCTTGGTCCGGCGGTGGACGCCGGCGCCGGGAAACCGCAGACGCGGTTGTTACGGCGGCTTTCAATCACCCGGTCGCTGATCGATCAATTGCCGTCAAGTTCCTATTTTCATCAACATCTGGATCCGTCACTCGACGACGGCTTGGCAAATGCCGACGGTCTGGCGTTTCTGGAGCGTCAATTTGCGGTGACGTCTCAATACACTTTTGAGATCGATTGCCGCCGAAGCCAGGACGATATCTTCGCTGCCATGCATAAGAAGACGCGGCAGCCGATACGCCGGGCCGAAGAGAAATATTCGGTCCGGTGCGTAGATAACCCACAGGCCTTTATCGATTTCTATCTGCAGAATACCAAGGCACGGGGGCGTCGGAATCGACTCGAGTTCAAATACTTCCCCGCGCTATTTTCGGAATGCCGCGCCCGCGACTGCGGAACAATCCTGGGCGCGTTCGATCACGACGCTTCCCCGATCGCGATGACATACCTCGCCTGGGGCCACGGCATCATGTATTATTTGCTGTCGACACGGTCCTCTCAAGGCGATTATGGGGCCATCAGTCTCCTGCTTTGGTCCGCGATGAAACTGGCGCACAAGCTTGGCCTCGTCCTCGATCTCGACGGCGTCTACTCCAGCGGAACCGTCAAGTTCCTGAGCGGCTTTGGCGGACGCATCAAGACGCGTCTCATGGTACGCCGCAGCCAGCCGCACTTTCACGCCTTGCAATCCTTGAAGCGGCACTACGCACGCGACGAGACGCAGCTCTTCACATGAGGCGCGCGGCCGATCTACCGTCACTGATCGCAAGGGCCGACCGGTGCGTCGGACATTGGATACATGGTGTGGTCGCTCCGCGGTCCGGCATCCAGAATATCGAGCACCGGGCAGTCGGGGATCGCGCCGTCGGAACACTGCGCGACCGTTTCCGCCAAGATGGCTTCAAGCTGGACGAGGTCGGAGAGTTTACTGCGAACCTTCGCCAGATGCGCGGTGGCGATCTTATGCACGTCGGCACACGGAGCCCGCTCTGGCCCTCCCAGGGCCAGCAAGGCCCGAATCTCCTCAAGAGTGAACCCGAGCTCGCGGGAACGCCGGATGAAGGACAATGTGCGCTTTTCGGCCGGTCCGTAGACCCGCCTGCCGCTCGCCGTTCGCGGCGGCGCCGGCAGAATTTTGATCCGCTCGTAATAGCGGATGGTCTCAATGTTCACGCCGCTGTGTTTCGAGAGCTCACCGATCGAGACGTTTTCGGCTCCCGAGGACGTGATCGCGCGCATGAAATTGTCCTTGATCCTGTAGCGACTACAGGATGCATCCTTTAGGCCATGATAATCAATCAAGCCGATCACATTGCCGACAACCGGCGGCGGCAAAGTCTGACAGCGGCAGGTGGCCTTGTCGACCCGCTCGCGGCGTCGTCTTGTTGCATCTTGCCGATGTGAACCAACTGACATCGGCGACCACCAAGGCAGGTTGTCCATCCGCGCCCAGGAGCTAGTCCGATGCTTCTTCAATCGACCATCACCTGTCCGCACTGCACCGTTTCAAAAACGGAGATCATGCCGACCGATGCCTGTCAGTTCTTCTATGAATGCACCGGCTGCGGCACAAAGCTAAAGCCGAAGCCGGGCGATTGTTGCGTGTTCTGTTCCTACGGCTCGGTGCCGTGTCCACCCATTCAGGCAGAACGCTCCGGCGAACCGGGTGCTGCCTCCTGCTGTGGGTAACAGGCGATGACCGACGCGCCGGCCCAAACGCCGCGCGACTGGCGGGAAAATTCTCGTAGCACACGATAATGTGTAGAATGGCTTCATTATGGGCAGCCATTTCGGGTGATGCGGCGACGCTGCCTCGTGGCGAAATGTTTCAACGGTAATAATGGCGGCCAGAAAAAGCCACGGACGACTTCTAAATGTACGCTCAACACCGAATGAGGCGTCGCGCTGGCTGAGGCGACCCTTCTCTGGCTCTTGCAGCAGGGTGGAGTTTTCCTCGTGGTATCCGAACCACCTATCGGGCTTCCGCAACGGGAGCCGCCACCCAAATCGGGCGGCGAACACATCGTTCCCGACGGCTTTTCGAGGAGCATCCGGCCCTCAGCCGCCGTTGCCGACGTCATCGAGGCAATCTGGGATTGGGACATTCCGGACGGCGATGCGGCGACGGCCTTTACGATCAAGGTGCCGCCGAGCACCGCGCCGTATTTCGTCGTTCAATACCGCACGCTGACGCATTGCAGATGGCGACTCGGCGACGACAGCTATGATCACAAAAACTATGGCCATGTGCTGACCCAGACCCAGAGCGGAAGCTTTGCGATCAGTCCTCGCGGTCCGCTTGGTGTCATCACCGTCCGGCTCAAGCCCGAGGCCGCCTCCCGGCTGGCGCGGGCGTCCATGCATGAGCTCATGAACGTCAAGATCGGACTGCGCAACATTTTTAGGGATCGCGATATCGCCCTTCTGGAGGAAAGGGTGATGGAGTCCGGCAGCAGCAGCGAACGGATCGCCTGCGTCGAACGTTTTCTCTTTCAGAACCTGCGTCAGGATCGCGAAGATCCGGTTTTTTCCCGCGCTTCCTCGTGGCTGCGTCGGAATCCGGGCCTGCGCATGCGAAAACTCGCCTCGCTACTGGATCTCAGCGAGCGGCAGCTGTCACGCGGTTTTCGCGCGACATACGGGACCAGCCCCAAACAATATGCACGGCTGGCGCGAATCGAAAAGGTTGTCGCCGCGCGGAAAAGCGGCCTGGGTTGGGCGGATGTCGCATATGCCTGCGGCTTTACCGATCAAGCGCATTTGATCCATGATTTCGGCACCATCGTGGGCGGAACGCCGGCGGAGTTCTTCGGTACGACAGTGCGGTGGAATTTCCGCGGCGCGGTTGCGGCGCCGGGCATGGCCGATTCTTACAATCCATTCATCGTCTAGACTGGCATAACCAATACATGGGCGTCGACCGCAGCGCGGCGGGACGCCGGCCGGCCCTGTGTTGGCGGAGTTCCGCTGATCCACCGTTCCGTTGCGCGACTGGCCGAAGATCTCCGAATTTATCTGTAGGAAGGTACCGCCGTGGCAAATGCCGAGATTTCACGTGTGTCAATTCATGCTTCTGTGCGGTCCGCAGCAGCCATGCCGACGCCGGATCACATGCTGACCGAGGTCGAGTCCAGCCGCATCGTGGCCCCCGACTGCCGCGCGGGCCATATCCTCGTCGTGGATGACGATCCGGCCGTCCGGCACCTGATCGCGGAGTATTTCGGCCAGCACGGCATACAGACCGTCTCGGCGACGAGCCGCTCGGGTGTGGCCCGTCAATTGGCTGGCGGGGACACAAGCGCGATCATTCTCGACCTGCACCTCGGCCAGGACAATGGGCTCGATCTGCTCCGTGAGATTCGTTCCAGTTCGGACGCCCCGGTCATTCTTCTGACAGGTCGCTCCCGCGATGAAGTCGACTGTGTGGTCGGACTCGAACTCGGTGCCGACGACTACCTCACCAAGCCGTTCGGTATCCGCGAATTGTATGCCCGGTTCCGCGCCGTGCTGCGGCGCCGTGCGAACGGAGGGTTATTGCGCACCCGCGACGTGGAGCGGGGCGGATACAAGTTCGGCGGATGGCGGCTTGATCGTCGCAGCCGGCGCTTGATCGATCCGCGGGAACGGCCGGTTGCCCTGAGCAAAGGCGAGTACGCCCTGCTGCTGGCCTTCCTCGATGCGCCGGAGCGGCCGCTTTCGCGCGAGCATCTGTTGCAGGCGACCCGGCTCCACGAAGACATCTTCGATCGCAGCATCGATGTTCAGGTGCTGCGGCTGCGGCGCAAACTGGAGGCAGACCCGAAGGCGCCACGTGTCATCAAGACCGAGCGCGGCGTTGGCTATGTGTTCGCGTTGCCTGTCGAACCATTTTAAAAGGGAGAGAATGTAGCCCGCCGATTTCAACCGTAATCGTATCCGTACGCAGCCTATCTCTGGGGCCGGTTCGGCATCCTCAAACCGTCATTTCGTTTGTATGCGCGGCGTTGCAGTCGCACGCATTGCCGCTATACCGGACCTTGCTATCTCGCCATGATCCTGCCGGTGATGGCGTTGGGTGCGGGGCTCGTCACCGTCGGCCCACTTGGATGGGTTTGTGTGGGCCTGGTCATCCTCGGTGGAAGCGGGCTTATCTGGGTGGCTACCTGACGCGCCTATCACCAACGTAAATCCGGATTTAGCTGGTGCCCCGCGAGCGGCTCTTCACGTGATCGATGAAGGCTCGCAGTTTCGGCATCATTTGATGGCGGCTGGGATAGTAGAGAAACACACCCGGCGCCATCGGTGCGAACGGCTCCAGAACGTGCACGAGTTTGCCGGCTTTCACCGGCCGAGCAGCGATCGGCTCAGGCACTTGCGCAAGCCCCATATCTTCCACGGCCGCGCCAAGAATGGTGGGAAAATCGTAGGCGATCAGCGGTCCCGAGACGGTCGCCTCGATCGGCTTGTTGCCGTTGACAAAGGACCAAGGCGCGATCGACCCGTTCGAACGGCGAATGCGTAAGCAGGCATGCTGACGCAGATCGTCGATGCGCCCGGGCCTTCCCCGCCGGCGTAGATACTTGGGGCTGCCGACGACCACCACCGGAAACGGTGGCGTCAGCCGGACCGCAACCATGTCCGCGGCGATGAACTGGCCGAGCCGGACGCCGGCATCAAACCCTCCGGCCGCGAGGTCGATCAGTTCCCCGCTTGCGGCGATCTCCACCTCGACCTCGGGATAGGCTTGGCAGAAGGATGCGATCAGCGGCTCCAGCAGGATCGGCACCACCGCCCGCGGTACCGTGAGGCGCAACAGTCCGGCAGGCCGCTGCCCAAGGTCACGCGCGACCTCGCTTGCGGCGACAAGCTCCTCGAAAGCGGGCTTTGCGCGAGAGTGAAATCGTTCGCCGGCTTCGCTGAGGCCGACACTGCGCGTCGTGCGGATGAAAAGTGCTGCGCCTACGCGCGCCTCAAGTGCGCGTACCGCCTGGCTGATCGCCGATGGCGTTACCTCGAGCTCCGCCGCAGCTTTGCGAAAACTGCGGTGCTGGGCAACGCTCAGGAATGCCTCCACGCCGTCGAGCGCGCCCTGCCTGACTGTGAAGTTCTGCTTCATAGCCCATCAACATTATCGCGAATAGTCGCTCGCGGAAAGAGGTCTTACATCTGAGTTGCAAATCAGGTGCACCGCTGATGTCGAGCCCCAACATTCGCGACATCACGGCTATCTCGAACAACAAAGGTGACCGCCGTGATCCGAGAAACGAGATCGATGAAAGCAATCCGTAACGTCGTTCTAGCACTCACCCTAACTCTGACAGGCGCTACTTCCATGACCCATCCATCCGTTGCCCAAGCACAAGCCACCTCGCCCACGACCACCTCGCCCACAACCATCGGGGTGATGGTCATCCTTACCGTGAAGGCGGGCGTCACACGCGAACAAGTGATGGCCGTTATGCCAGCTGAAATCCGGCAGACCGTGCAGCTCTATCTCAATGGGAAGATTCGTGAATGGTACTCGCGTGGCGATGGGCGCGGAGTCGTCTTCTTGCTGGATGCCAGGGATGTCGCCGAGGCGCAGGCGATCATGGAGCCACTGCCGTTGGCCAAGCAAAATCTTATGGATCACGAGTACATCGCAGTCGGTCCGCTTTTGCCGCTCCGCTTGCTCATGACCAATCCCTGAGCGCCCGCATGACCATCGAACTTAAGCTGCTGGTCTGGTCGACGGCGCTGGCCTCGATTCAAATGCTCATCGCCTTGCTGGCCGCGATCGCGCAAGTCGGCTTTATGCCGCTCGTCGGCAACCGCGAACATCTACCGGCGTTTGAGGGATGGGCAGCTCGCGCGCGGCGAGCGCACCACAATATGTTGGAAAGCCTGACCATCTTCGCGGCACTCGTGCTGGTGGCGCAGGTTGCAGGCAAGTCCAACGCCACGACGGCGCTCGGTGCCCAATTGTTCTTCTGGAGCCGCCTCGCCTATGCGCCGGTTTATGTCATCGGCATTCCCTGGCTTCGCACTAGGCTGTGGGGCGTTTCCTTCGCTGGGTTGTTGCAAATCCTCTCGCAAGTTCTGTAGGCATCGAAGCACGCTGGCTCGCGTTGCCAAAGCCGGTGGCAATCGAGCAGATGCAGTTCATCCAGGCGTATTTTTCCGGATCGACGTCAGCCTGTCTTCTTCTTGGCAGCCTTCTTCGCAGGCTTGGCCGGCTGTTCTTCCGCGGCGTTCTTGATGGCGCGCGCGTAGCTGTCGGCGGCGTTGTCTGCGGCGATTTGCATTCGCCTTGCGGCGGCGGCAGCCAGCAGCAGCGTGGTCTTGGCGAGGTGTTTGTATCGCGCCTTCGCCGCCTTGTCCTCGACCTTGGCGGCCATTCCCATCAATCGGCCATGCCGCTTCCGGGCGGCGTCCATCACCGTCTTGTGCTGCTTTTTCGCGATGGACCGAATGACGGCGTCGAGGTCGGCTTCGGCCATTTTTGAATTCAACCCTGAGTTGGCGAGATAGGTTTTGGCGAGGGCGCTGGAGCGGGTGAAGCGCTCCGACTCAAATTCTTCCTTCGATTTCTGTAAACGACTCCAATTACTTACGCCTTCGGCCTATTTTGGTGTTGGACGTATTGTTGGACGTTTCGTTCGACGCTCAATTTGGCTAGCCTGACACTCAAAACTCGTTCTGCCACTATGGAAATCCGTGAAGGACTGGTGGTAACGCCTGTATCAGCAAACGGCGCTTCCTCCCAACACGCCGGCACCCACGACGAGCAGGGACAGGGCGCGCTCCCAAAGCATCTCGTTGCTGGCGACGTCATTCGAATTCGGCATCTGTGTGCACCCGCATTTTTCGTGCGACGAAGACATCTTAGACTGAGTCGCGGGGTCGCCTAGCGGCGAAATTTGCCGGAAAATTAACTCATGATTCACCGACTCGGGCGCCCTGCCCGATTGGCGTTGGTGTCGGTTTTGTCCGCGTGCTGTAGCGAAGCCACCAAAATAGCGCTCTTATTCATCGGCCTGATTTGTTGAAGCGGTGCACGCTTTCCGAGAAGCCCCTTCCCTCCGAAGGCACGCGTCAACCTATTTCGCACAGACCGCTGCGGGCAGCAGGTCGAGTCTGAACTCAGCGTACCAACAGAGCCCTCTACGTTGAGGAGGGCTAATCCCATGTCAAATCGTCGGGCGGGCTGGTGATTGCCCAAGCGCCAGCAGCGCGGCGGCCAGCGCCGCCGCAGCCTTTTCGGGGCGGCCCTTCTCATAGATTGCGAACTCAAGCTCAGGAAGGCGCGGTAATCCCTCTTGCGGTCCCAAAATTCGCAAGCCCGCGATGACCGCGCTCGCCGGAAGCGGCGTAATGGCGAGACCTGCGAGGGCCGCAGCGCGCACGCCTGTCAGGCTGGGACTCGTATAGATGATCTCCCACGTCAGTTCGCTGTCATTGAGCGCGGCGAGCGCCGCCTCGCGCGACACCGACCGCTCGCGATAGAGCGCCAGCGGCAACACCGCGCCGGGAACGAGATCAAACGCATCGGCCGCGGCCCAGACCATAGGTTCGCGCCAGACCAGACGCCCTCCCGAGGTGCCGAGTGGACGCTTGGCGAACACGACATCGAGCCGTCCCTTGTTGAATTGCTCAATCAATTCCGCACTGACGCCGATCTGCACCTCAAGCTTCACACCCGGATGCGACATGGCAAAGCGGCCCAGCGCCGATGGCAGCGAACCGCCGGCGACTTCCTCGACCACCCCAAGGCGCACCGTGCCGGACAGACGCGGCGCTACCAGACGATGGCGGGCCGCCTCCTCAAGCTGCAGCAGACGACGGGCGTCGGCGAGCAGCATCTCGCCGTCGTCGGTCAGCGCGACGCTGCGGGTCGTGCGTCGGAACAACGGACGTTTGGTCTCAAGCTCCAGTCGCTTGACCTGCTGGCTGATGGTCGACTGCGTCAAGTTGAGCCGTTCGGCGGCGCGGTGAAAACCACCGCAATCGGCGACGGCAACAAAGGAGCGCAACAGTTCAAGTTCGAGCATGGGATTGATCCATTTTTATGATCAAAGATATTATAAAATATCGTTTCTATAATCAATGATGAAGGCCTACCTCCTACTCAGAAGACAGCATCGAGCGACGGAGGTTCATCATGTCCGCCACGTCACGACAGGAAGGGGATCGCGTCGCCCGGCAGGCGCGGGCCGCAAGGATCTGCTGCGAAAAGCTCTGCACTGCCGACCGTGCGACCGAGTTGCTTGAAGCGATCATCGAGCCGGGCGACCGGGTTGCGATTGAAGGCGACAATCAAAAGCAGGCCGATTTCCTGGCCGCTGCGCTCGCGAAGGCGGATCCCACGCGCCTGCATGATCTGCACATGGTGCAGTCGGTGTTGGCGCTGCCCGATCATCTCGCCGTGTTCGAGCGCGGCATCGCCAACAGGCTGGATTTCGCCTTCGCAGGCCCGCAGAGCCGCAAGCTCGCCGAGTTGGTCACGAACGGCATGGTGAAGATCGGCGCGATCCATACCTATCTCGAGCTATATGCCCGGATGCTGGTAGATCTGACGCCGCGTGTGGCGCTGATCGTCGCCGACAAGGCGGATCGCAACGGCAATCTCTACACCGGTCCCAACACCGAAGACACACCGACCATTGCCGAAGCCGCGGCCTTTCGCGGCGGCATCGTCGTGGCGCAGGTCAATGAGATCGTCGACGGACTACCGCGCGTCGACATCCCCGGCGACTGGATCGACTTCGTCGTGCCGAGCCCGAAGCCTTACGCCATCGAGCCTCTGTTCACGCGCGACCCCGCCAAGGTAAGGGACGAGAACGTGCTGATGGCGATGATGGCGATCGCTGCGGTCTATGAGCCTTTTGAGGTGCAGCGGCTCAATCACGGCATCGGCTACGCCACCGCGGCGATCGAGCTCATCCTGCCAACTTTCGCCGCGCAGCGCGGCCTGAAAGGCAAGGTCGCGAGCCACTTCGTGCTCAATCCGCACCCGACCCTGATCCCCGCGATCGAAGCCGGCTTCGTCGACGGGGTCTATTGCTTCGGCTCTGAGCTCGGCATGGAGCGCTACGTCGCAAAGCACGCCGATGTGTTCCCAATCGGCGCCGACGGCAGCTTGCGATCGAACCGCGCGCTGGCGCAGGTCGCCGGACAATATGCCTGCGACATGTTTGTTGGTGCCACGCTGCAGATCGACCCGCAAGGCAACAGCTCGACGGCCACGAAAGGCCGGATCACGGGCTTCGGCGGCGCGCCGAACATGGGCGCGGATGCGCGCGGTCGTCGCCACGACAGCCCCACCTGGCGGCGCGCTGGAGAGGAAGCGGGTGAACACCTGCGCGGACGCAAGCTCGTGGTGCAGATGGTGCAGACCCATCAGCCGAACGGCGCGCCGAGCTTTGTCGAGCGTCTGGATGCGTTCGATCTGGCCGCCTCCGCCGGCTTCGCGCTGCCGCCTGTGATGATCTATGGCGATGACGTGACCCACGTCATCACCGAGCAAGGCGTGGCCAACCTCTTGCGCTGCCGATCGCCGAAAGATCGCGAGGCGGCATTGCGCGCAATCGCCGGCGACACTGAATTCGGCAAGAGATTGGCCCCAGAAGCAAGCGAGAGCCTGCGCAGCCGCGGCATCGTGATGTTTCCCGGGGATCTCGGCATCGATGTTCGGACGGCGACGCGGGATCTGCTCGCCGCCAAGACGATCGATGAGCTCGTGGCGGCCTCGGGCGGACTCTATGTGCCACCAGCCCAGTTCCGCCGCGCCATCATCGCTCATGCTTAAGGAATTAGTCATGACCCCAGTCAGCCAGACCTCTGGCGACCTATCCAGCACGAAACTGCTGTCGCTCGACCGCGCGAAGCAACTCGCAGCAACGCTGCTGTCCGAACGCAGTCAGGCGTCGGGAGCGCTGGTCGCGCGGCAATTGCACGACCTGCTGGGCGTTCTCGACGCCAGCGATCGCCAGCGCTTCCAGCGCTATCTCGCCACGGAGTTCCAGCCTGACGGATCGGCGCTACGCGCGGCGGCGCAGCGCTACCTCGCCGAGGGCACGGCAGAAGCCGCAGCCGCTCTCGCGCGGGCCGCCGATCCGCCCCGCCAGGAATTGCTGCGGCGGATCAACATGACACCCGGTGGGATCAGTGCGCTGATCGCGATGCGCAGCGAAATTGCTTCATGCCTGCGCGCCGAACCCGAACTGAAGCTGCTCGACGCCGACCTCAAGCATCTTTTCGCCTCGTGGTTCAACCGCGGCTTCATCGAGTTGCGGCGCATCGACTGGCAGACGTCAGCCGCGGTGCTGGAAAAGCTGATCGCCTATGAGGCGGTGCACGAGATCAAGGGCTGGGACGATCTGCGGCGACGGCTTGCACCCGATCGGCGCTGCTTCGGCTTCGTCCATCCCGCACTTTCAGGTGAACCGCTGATTTTCGTCGAGGTTGCCCTGGTGGAAGGACTGGCCACGGCCGTGCAGCCGCTCTTGTTACAGGACACTGGTGAAGCCGCCGCGCGGGAGCGAGCCAGGCGCGCCGACACCGCGATCTTCTATTCGATCTCCAACTGTCAGGACGGCCTGCGCGGCGTGGCGTTCGGCAATTTCCTGATCAAGCAGGTGGTCGAGGAGCTCAAGGCGGAGTTTCCGCAGCTGAAGTGTTTTTCCACCCTGTCGCCGGTACCGGGATTTCGGCAATGGTTCGATAATCGGCTTGTGAACGGAAGCGATCCCGATGCCGCGCCGTTGCCGCAACTGGAGAGCGACGGCTGGTGGAATGATCCGGCCCAGAGCGAGAAGCTGCGCATGCCCTTGCTGCGGCTCTGCGCCCACTATCTGACGCGGAAGCCCTCGATACGCATCGACCCTGTGGCGCGCTTTCACCTCGGCAACGGCGCACGGCTCGAGCGCATCAATTGGCTCGGCAACACCGAGCCTCGTGCGCTCCAAGAATCCTTCGGCATCATGGTCAACTATCTGTACGACCACGACAGCATCGAGACCAATCACGAGACTTTCGTGCGCGACGGCACCATCGTTCGTTCGCCTGATGTCAATGGCCTGCTGCACAACATGGATTGAGCCGCCGTCACGTTCGATCTTCCCGCCAACTCATTTAACCCAGGAGAGAAACCATGATGATGAACAGACGCAATTTTTCGACCGCTCTGCTTGCTGGCGCAGCGGCTTCGCTGGTCTCCACTCGCGGCACGGCCGCAAATGCAGCTCCGCCGAAGGCCCGCAACGTTGTGCTCGTGCACGGACTGTTCGCCGATGGCTCCAGTTGGTCTGAAGTGATTCCGCGTTTGCAGGCGTCAGGACTGAACGTCACTTCCGTGCAAAACCCCTTGACCACACTGCCTGAGGCGGTGGCTTCGGCCGAGCGGGTGCTGGCACGGCAGGACGGCCCGACGGTGCTGGCCGGACATTCCTTCTCCGGCATGATCGTCACCGAAGCCGGTGTGCATCCGAACGTCTCGGCGCTTGTCTATGTGGCAGCGCGCGCGCCGGACGCCGGCGAGGACTACACCGCGCTCGCCAAGACCTATCCGACGCCGCCGGCATCGTCCGGGATCGTGTTCGACGGCGATGAGGGGCGCCTTTCCGAGGAGGCTTTCCTGCGGGATTTCGCGGGCGACCTCCCGAAAGCAAAAGCGAAGGCGCTCTATGCGGTCCAGGAGCCGTTCCAGAAGACCCTGCTCACCGGCAAGACCACACAGGCCGCATGGCGATCGAAACCGAGCTTCTATGCGGTTTCGATCGAGGACCGCACCATCAATCCGGACCTCGAACGTTTCATGGCCAAGCGAATGGGCGCCAAGACCATCGAAGTGAAGGCGAGCCACCTTTCGCTGATCACCCATCCCCACGAGATCGCCCGCTTGATCCTGGAAGCCGCGGGACAGCAAGGCTGACGAACCCAGCACATGCACAGTACGAAAGGAGCAAGGAGCCATGAAACGTTTCGGATCCGCCGCCTGGAATGGCAGCCTGCGCGAAGGCAAGGGGTCGGTCTCGACCGAGAGCCGCGCGCTGGAAAACCACCCCTACACGTTCTTCAGCCGCTACCGTGAAAAGCCGGGCACCAATCCGGAGGAACTGCTTGGGGCGGCTCATGCCGCCTGCTTCACCATGTCGTTTGTCAGACTGCTCGGTATGGCGAACTTCGTGCCGGAGCAAATCGACAGCAAATCGGAAGTTGTCATCGACAAGGACGGCGATGGCTTTTCCATCACCTCGGTCCATCTCACCGTCACCGTGAAGATACCGGGCATAGATCAGGCTACGTTCCAGTCAATCGCCGCAAAAGCAAAGGCCGGTTGCCCCGTCTCCAAACTCATGAAGGTCGAGATTGGCTTCGGAGCCACTCTCCTCTCGTGAGTCTGCAGTTTGCCCCGCCGCGAAGGCGGGCGCCTGCGGTATATTGAGCGAGTTCCGCGGGGTCCCGCGTGCGGATACGGGTGAAAACGACGTAGGCGCTCATGGAGAATCCACCGAAAGGCCGCCGGAGCCGTGGCCCGGCGGCAAGCGGCGGTTCACTTTCCTTCCGACATCCACTTCAAGGTCGCAAGCCACAGATCATGGCCGCGATGCATAAGGCCTTCGTTCGTCTCGCGAAGGTGCGAAGCGTCGTTACCCTTGCCGACCTCATCGGTGACGACCAGGCAGGCGTCGCGCTGCGGCTTCAGATACCAGGTGTGATAGAAGCTTGGCGCCGTTCCCGGCGCATAACCGTACCAGCCGATGCGTGTATAGGGCACGAACTCGTTAACCTTGCTCTCGAGCGGAAGCCCAAACGTCGACCAGTGAAACACGGTGCCCTCTTTGAGCACGTCGCCGCCATCTATGCGCACGTCCTTTGAGTTCGGGTACCACTGTGGCCACTTTGTCGCGTCGACGATGTGTCCCCAGATGCGCTCGCACGAAGCGTTGATCAGAAGCGCGTTGTGCGAGAACAGATCCGCCCGCGACGGGTCGAATCCTTCCGGCCAATGGATGTCCTTCTCGCGGTCCGCAAGGTCTTTGTGTGTACTGAAAACTTAAGCTCGGGCGTAGTGGTGGTGAAGTCCGCCAAGGATGGCGTGTGATTTGATGCTTCCGATTCGCTGAACCGGACGAGAAACCGGCGCATCCTTGTTCAAGGATCGACGCGTTCTGAAGCTATTATAATAGTCGGCGTAACATTTCAGAACTCGGCGCAGATGCGCCTCGCCCAGGACGATGACGTGGTCCAGACACTCACGCCGGATCGATCCGATCAACCGCTCGACAAAGCCATTCTGCCAGGGTGATGCCGGTGCAATAGGCTTGTCCCGGATGTCCATGCCGAGCAATCGACGTGTGACGACCGCACCGTAGATGCGATCCCGGTCCCGGATCATGTAGCGCGGAGCGTCGTTCCAGGGGAATGCCTCCGTTATTTGACGCGCAACCCATTCGGCCGTGGGGTTTGCTGCGACGTTGACCACGCAGCTTGCGCCTCAAGACGATCAATTGATGTCGAAGCACCGCGTTCTCAGCTTCAAGCCGCAACTTCGACTTGAATGGCGAGGCCAGGACGGCCAGAACGAAGCAGAACAGCCCGATCATGCTGCCAGCCCAGGTGATTCCGTCACGTCATCAACTCGGATAGGGTTTTCGGTACACACAACGGCATCAAACAAGCCGACGGCTCAACAAAGCTTCTTGACACTTTCGCGTTTCTCGATCTCGACTTGGAAATCGCCTGATTTGCGCCCGACCTTGACTATCTCATGGTCAGGGCAGCGCCCTAAAACTTCGGCGCTGGCAGACCATGAATGGCGCAGGCCGCGCGGAGCGTATTGACCAGCAGGCATGCCACCGTCATCTGCCCGACGCCGCCAGGCACCGGGGTGATCGCGCCCGCGACGTTCAATGTCTCATGAAAGGCAACGTCACCGACCAGACGAGTTTCCCCGTCGGCGCCCGGCAAACGGTTGATACCGACATCGATCACCGTCGCGCCCGACTTGATCCAGTCTCCACGCACCATCTCCGGCTTGCCGACGGCGGCATAGACGAGATCCGCGCGAGCGCAAAGTTGCGGCAGATTGCGCGTGCGCGAATGCGCGATGGTCACAGTTGCGTTTTCATTGAGCAGCAACTGCACCAGCGGCCGCCCTACCAAGTTTGACCGCCCGATCACGACGGCGTCCATGCCATCGAGCGACGCATGCACGCTCTTGGTCAAGATGATACAGCCGAGCGGCGTACACGGCGACAGCGCCGGCAGTCCACCGGCAAGGCGTCCAGCGTTGTGCGGATGCAGTCCATCGACATCCTTCGCAGGATCGATGGCGGCAATGACCTTTTCGGTGTCCAGGACTCTCGGCAACGGAAGTTGCACGAGAATACCGTGCACGAGGGGATCGCGATTGAGCTTTGCGATCAGCAGGAGCAATTCGTGCTGCGCGACATCGGCGCGCAACATGTGCTTGAACGACACCATGCCGACGGCGTTCGTTTGCTTGTGCTTGCTGCGAACGTAGACTTCACTGGCAGGATCGCAACCGACCAGAATCACGGCCAACCCGGGTGTAAGCTGATCTTCGCGCTGGACCCGCATAACCTCATCGGCAACACGCGCTCGAATCTTAGCGGCTATGAATTTTCCATCGATGATCCGAGCTACCATGCAAATCCTTAGTTGTGTTGATTTAAACGCGATCCGCTGCCATACCCGCGCGCTGCTGATGATTTTGACGCAACGTAGATTTGGCCAGCTCGGTAATCACGTTTGCGCACCAAATGTGACTGCTAAACGGTGATCATTTGGATGCATCCAGCGACATTGAGAGGCCTTTGAAGGCGCCGATGTTTACCCACCGTAAAGCGAGTGTCCATTTTCGTGCCTGGCTTCGACTACAGTGGTTGTGCAGCGTTGCAGGTTGGTCCACGCGACCCCCCAAAATGACGCCCGCCGTAGCCGGGTTACATTTTTCCGCCGGTCCGACTTTACTAGGGGAAAACGACCGTCGTTCTCCCATTAAGAAAAACACGGTCTTCCAGGTGATAACGCAGGGCCCGCGCCAATACCCTCCGCTCGATATCCCGGCCCTTACGAACTAGATCATCAGGTCGATCACGATGCGTAATCCGCTCCACATCCTGCTCGATAATTGGTCCTTCATCGAGTTCACTGGTCACGTAGTGAGCCGTAGCACCTATCAACTTCACTCCTCGTTCGTGCGCCTGATGATATGGCTTTGCACCTTTGAAGCCTGGCAAGAGCGAATGATGGATATTGATGCAACGGCCCAGCAGCCGTGACGAGAGTCCGTCGCTCAATATCTGCATGTAGCGCGCAAGGACGACCAGATCGATTTTTTCCATGTTCAGCAGCTGTTCAATCTGCGCTTCCTGAGCGGACCTGCTGTCTCTCGATACTGGAAGATAATGGAACGGAATTCCGTCCAGACTCAGGTTTGTGTAATTCTGCTTCGGGTGATTCGAGATAATTCCAGCCAGATCCATCTCCAACTCCCCGATTCTCCATCGATATATGATGTCGGCTAGACAATGATCGAGTTTGGACACGAACACCATGATACGACGGCGCGATGAACGATCGCGAATGCTCCACGTCGCCTCGAAGGGGCGAAGCGCTACCTCGATTTCATTGCGAAGAACATCGGCGCTTGCGGTCGGATTGTTAGAATCGAACATCACGCGCGCAAAAAAACTACCGCTTTCGGTATCGTCAAATTGCTGAGCGTCGGTAATATTGCATGCAGCACGAAACAACGTACTGGAAAACGCGGCCACGATTCCAGGGCGATTCAGGCATGAAAGGGTCAGTACGAACGATCGGCAAGGCATTCTCTAGCACCGCTCTGGGGCATTATGGTCGACACTGGATCGAACTTTTCAACGCCGAACTCCATTCTTCAGGATGCGTGGGCACCATGGCTCACGTGATCGATTGGGCGGTCGAATGGGGCGTTCTCGTCATTGCGCCCTACCTGCTACGCTGGATTTGCGCGTGGCGCACCATGGCCGGCATCTCGATCGATCGGGAAGCAAGGTAGTCTTTGAGTGGAATCTCGGGCCTGCCGCCAAAATGCGAAATGACCTCCGCAGCGGCTATGCTTCCGATCCAGCCGCATTCTTCGGGAGATCGCCCTGTCGCCAAACCAAACATAACGCCAGACGCATAAAGATCACCCGCGCCGGTAGTATCAACAACGGAAGTCGCCCTCGCAGCCGATATGGAAATGATGCGTCCGCCCGTGATAATGATGGAGCCCAGCGATCCGCGGGTGACAGCGGCAAACCTAACCTTGGGAGCGACGAAGGCCACGGCGTCATCCCAGACTTCGGTTTCACATAGGACCTTCAACTCGGCCTCGTTGGCGAAAAGGATATCGATATGATTTTCTATAAGATCGAGAAACGCCCGCCGATGCCTCTGGACGCAAAAGGAATCTGACAAGGACAACGCAACCTGACGCCCAGCAGCGTGCGCCATGTCTGCCGCAGCCCGAAAGGCATTCTGAGCATTCGGCGGGTCGAAGAGATAGCCTTCGAGATATAATATCCTGGATGCCTCAATCATTTCGCGATCGAGATCGTGCACCGTGAGATTAACGCACGCGCCAAGATATGTGTTCATGGTGCGTTGAGCATCTGGCGTTACGAAAATCATACAATGAGCTGTTGGCGGCCCATCGACCGCGGGAGGCGTCGGATACCGCACCCCCATCAACATGATGTCATGACGGAACGCATCTCCGAGTTCGTCATCGCGGATCTTTCCGATATAACCGACCTTAGCTCCGAGAGAGGCAAGACCGGCAATGGTATTGCCTGCCGAGCCGCCAGAAAGCTGCACGCACGGACTCATCAATTCTCGAAGTTGCTCCGATCGCTCCTGATTTATCAGAGTCATGGTGGCTTTCGACATCTGAAGCCGAGCAATCGTCGCATCATCCGCGGAGGAGATGATGTCAACGATGGCGTTTCCGATGCCGGTCACGTCGAGCGCAGCTCTGTTCACGACACACTCCATTTCGTTGGCGTCGCGTCTATGGTGTCTTGCCGGAAAACGCATTTATCCACTTCACCGTCTTTTCCGCGCCGCCAAACGTGAAGAAATGCGGCTTGACCAAGGCGAGGTCAGGTTGAGCGGCGGCTACACCGGCTATGCGGCTTATAATTTCCGACGGCTCGAAACCCGCAAGAAGCCGGCCAACGCGGGAAACTTGCGTCGACAAGGAACGCGCGGAATTTGAAACACCGCAGATGGCGGCGAACTTTGCCATACCTTTCCAGCTCGTCGGTCCAGCGAAGCCGACGTGCACTGGTGCGCTTATGCCGTTGGCGCGAAGGTGCTCAGCGTGTCGAACGATGATGTCAGGGGCAAAGCAGAGCTGACTGACTAGCCAGCTTTCAAGACCTTGTTCGGCCGAAAGCCTGAGCTTGCTCACGAGCTCACGTTCGAGCACCGGCTGCGGAATCCGAGGGTGAGGTTCCGGGTAGGTTGCGAAACCGACCTTCCTGAAGTCATGTCTTGCAAAAAGTCCCGTTTCCAGCATCGCACGGCTGGATGTGAAATCTCCGACCGCGTCATGGATATCCCCACCGAGCAATAACGCGCTGTCCACGCCGGCCTCGTTCCGGAGCCGCACGAGCAGATCATTGAGCTGCTTACGATCAATCAGTCCTCGCGCCGAAATGTGCGGTATCGGCTCAAAGTTAGCCTTTCTGAGTCGGACGGAAGCGTCGATAACGTTGCGCGTGTCGTGGCCGGGTATTGCCGTCACATATATTCGCGTGCCCTGACCTGCGCCTCTTACGGACGCGTCGATTGCAAGACCTTCAGTAGGGACTATCTCGATCGACCAGTCCGAAAGAAACGATCCGATTTCATCCCGATCCATAACGGCGGCGGCTTCGCGAATTCCCATTTCAGTTGCCTCACCTCAATACCGGTAATGATCCGCCTTGAACGGGCCTTCCGGCTTGACGCCGATATAGTCGGCCTGGTCGGGACGAAGCTTCGTCAGTTTGACGCCGATCTTCGACAGATGCAGCCGCGCCACCTTTTCATCGAGTGACTTCGGCAGCACATAGACCCTCTTCTCGTATTTGCCGTCCTTGTCGGCGAACAGTTCGATTTGCGCCAACGTCTGGTTGGTGAAGGACGCCGACATCACAAAACTCGGATG
>Ga0073928_10005203_pt1 | contig 18443 bp, 15 predicted proteins | sample PaiPotPPA55metaG_FD_76969 | JGI IMG/M metagenome (GOLD analysis project Ga0073928, IMG submission 76969) | Iron sulfur acid spring bacterial and archeal communities from Banff, Canada, to study Microbial Dark Matter (Phase II) - Paint Pots PPA... ... | reverse complement strand
GCGCCATCGAGAAGGCAGCGCGCCTCGACCCTGCCGGCCGGGACTTTTTCGCGGGCTCAGTCGGACGCGCCTACATATTAATGGGACGTTACCAGGATGCGATCCCGGCCCTCCAGCGCCACGTCGGCGCCTACCCGAATGCTCTTTGGGCACACCTTGACTTGGCTATCGCATATACCGAGCTGGGCCGCGGCCATGACGCACGCGAGGAAGCCGCCGAGGTTACGAGGATCAGCCCCCCACTACATCCTGTTGCCACCAGAAAAGGGACCCTATAAGGACGTATCCTTGAACCGGCATTTCAATGACGATTTACGCAAGGCCGGACTGAAGTGAGTATCGCATCTCTTTAGACCGGGGATGGAACGCAAGCTCACCGCGATTCTTTGCGCCGACGTCTCGGCTATAGCCGCCTAATGGGTGAGGACGAGGAGGCGACACTCCGCAGCCTGTCCGGGCACCGCAAAATCATCGATAGTCTAATCGAACGGCATCACGGCCGCTTCGTCAACTCGGCTGGCGACAGCGTGCTGGCCGAGTTCGCCAGCGTGGTCGAAGCGGTGAGTTGCGCCGTCGAGATTCAAAATGCGCTCACGGCTGAGAATGCGAAGTCACCGCCAGAGCGCCGGATGGAATTCCGCGTCGGCGTCAACTCGGGCGACGTGATGGTCGAGGGCGAGCAGATTTATGGCGACGGCGTCAATGTCGCGGCGCGGCTGGAGAATCTCGCCGACCCTGGCAGCATCTGCATTTCCGGAACCGTCTACGAGCAGGTGCGCGACAGGCTCGCTCTGAGCTACGAGGACCGCGGCGAGCAGAGGGTCAAGAATATCGCACGCCCAGTCTATGTCTGGCGACTAGTGCTCGGCGGCACGGCGGGGCCACAAGAGACAACAGGACTACCACGAAGGTACTGGCGAGGTGGCGTGATGTCGTTAACCGGGTTGGCGATCGCCATCGCGACGTTCATCTTCGTGCAGCATCTGTCACTGAAGCCGCCGCGCACCTCGGCTTCGATTCCGTCGCCGGAGAAGCCGTCACTGCCCTTGCCCGATGTTCCATCGATCGCAGTGTTGCCGTTCGCCAACCTGAGTGGCGACCCGCAGCAGGACTACTTCAGCGACGGTATCAGCGACCAGCTGATCAATAACCTTTCGCGGCTTCCGGGTCTCTTTGTGATCGCGCGCAATTCCAGCTTCGCCTACAAAGGAAAGGCGACTAATGAGAGCGAGATCGGGAAAGAGCTGGGCGTCAAGTACGCGTTGGAGGGCAGCGTGCGTAAGGCCGACCAGGTCCGCATCGGAGTCGAGCTAGTCGATGCGAACGCCAGGACCGAAGAGTGGACGGCTCGCTACGGCCGGCCGCTCAAGGACATCTTTGCGGTGCAGGACGAGATCGTGGGCAAAGTGGTTACGACGCTCGGCCTGCTGCTTAAGGTCGACGAAATGAAACTCCCCCATTTCGGAAGCTCGCAGCCAACCGAAAACTTGGAGGCATTCGATGATTTCCTACGTGCCACCGAATATGTCTTTCGCGCGACCAAGGTCGATAACGCGAAAGCGCGGCAGTGGCTGGAGAAGGCGATCGATCTGGACCCTAAGTATGCGCAGGCTTACGCGGGTCTGGGATGGAACCATCCGGTGGCTACGTGGAACCAATGGGGCGATCCTCGCGCGGATCTAGAGGACGCTTCCGAATTGGCGCAGAAGGCTTTGGCTTTGGATGACTCCAATAGCTCCGCCCTCGCGCTCCTTTGCGAGAGTGACTGGATGCATTTGCGATACGACCAGGCCGTCGCCAACGGCGAGCGCGCCGTGCCATCAATCTCAATTACGCGGAAGGCTATCACGCCCTGTCAGATGTGCTAGACATTTACGGCAAGCCCGATGCGGCGATTCGCGCCGCGCAGAAGGCGATGCGCCTCGATCCCACTGGCAAAGACCTGTACTCATTAGACGTTGGAGTTGCCTATGTTGAAATGGGGCGCTACGAGGATGCGATTCCAGTACTTAGCAGTCCCTGACGGCATATCCCAACATAATGGTAAGTCACCTCAGCCTCATCCAAGCTTACGTGGAGCTTGGCCGTGAGGAGGACGCGCGAGCTGAGGCAGCGGAGGTCATGCGAATGAGCCCGCAGTTCACTTTGGCTTCGGTACCGCTCGCCAGGGACGAAGCCGGGAACCAGCGGTTTCGGGATGATTGCGCAAGGCCGGACTGAAATGAGGCTCGCCGCTTCCTAGTTCAAAAGCGAAGATGGAACGCAAGCTCGCCGCCATACTCTGCGCCGCTGTCTTCGGTTATAGCCGCCTCATCGCTCGCTGATTCTGCCCTGCCCTGAGCCACATCGAAGTCTTCATCGCGAGCGGGATTCGTCGCGTTGACCTTTTAGCAGTCGCGGCTTGGGAAACCGAGTGAGAGACGCCAATTCACCGCTCGTTCCGCTTGAACAGCTCGACGACATTTGGCAACGCCAGTTGTCTAAGCCCCTTGTCCCATGCGTTTGCTAGTCTGGAACACCATGGCCATATGAAATAACCACACAGCTGCGGACCGTCGGCGAATCGATCACCGATGAGGACCTGGCGCGGATCTTACCACTGATGTAACCCGCCGTTATCCGAAAAGGACCTATCATTATGCCGGCCGTAAGCATTGGGACACTTTGCGTACACAACGCTCTATTATAGAGCAATTTTTCGCACATGTGCTGCTGCTACCCCTACTAGAGAGCGTCGGCACGGATATCGAGCGATTCGAGCCATCTACCACCTTCGCCAAGCTCGGAATTAGCAATAATTCGGGAGTACTGAGCACGCTAAATACGCGGCCTTTGCCGTGGTATAAGACACCACCGATACCTCGCCGCTCGCTGTGGGCCTCGACAGAAAGAGAAAATGTCGCGGCTGGCGCTCATGCTTGCTTCTCCGGAAACGATCCAGCCCTACTCTCATCGCAGGCCTCAGACGTTTTTTCCGGGCAGGCCCTTTCGGTTCTTCCGGATGCGTAGAGAGTTGAGTGAATCTTGCTTGACAAGCAGTTGGGACCGGCGTACTTGAGTAAACCGTATTTGGTCGCTTCGGGTGCCCGTCGGGGCATAACAGGGAAGCGGGTGAGAAGCCGGCGCGGTCCCGCCACTGTATGTGGGAAGCTGCCTTTCTTTAGAGCCACTCAGGTTCAGTTGAGCTGGGGAAGGCGGGAAGGTGGCGATGAGAGTCCCAAGCCCCCTCGGAAACCACGAGCCAGGAGACCTACCCGAAGTGATCGGACACACAACTCCGCGTGGTAACGGAGAGTCCGATGCACTCGCATCTCTCGCATCGTGACCCTCGTTTCCATCCGGAACGAGGGTTTTTTCGATGCCTTCAGTTTCGGTTGACGGGGTCGAGGTTGAGTCGCGGAACGCAACCTCACGCTGACAGACCCGAGCGGAGCCCATGCGGCGCACGGGCATCCTGGTTGTAGGCCACGGCAGCCGCGAACGGGCCTCTAATGTGGAATTCGAGCAGCTTGTCGCGCACGTTCAGGCGCATCGGCCATCAATTCCCGCGCTGGAAATGACTTCCTTCGCGCTGGAAATGACTTCCTTCGCGCTGGAAATGACTTCCTTGTGGATCCGACAGGTTGCATGGTTGAGCGCCGCTTTCTGCACCGGTCTGGGGCTTGCTATTTTCGCGTTTGGACCGAAAACAGCGAAGGTAGGTGGCCTTTTGTTTCTGCCAAGCATGCTTTTTCGCCTTCTCGTTCCGGTGTCCGGTAGCGATATTCCTTCCCCTGCTCTTTCCGCACTTGAGCACCTTTTCACAGTCTCCGTACTCGGAGACTTTTTACTGTTCTGGCTCGTGCTCGGAGCGCTGTCAGGACACCTGTTTGAACAATCTGCGGATTTTCACAGCGGCGCGGAGTTGACGTGAACAAGCACGCGAAGGGTTTGCTCTTGATCAATACCGGCGATGGCAAGGGAAAAACGACCGCTGCGATCGGCGCTGCCTATCGTGCGCTCGGCCATGGCATGCGGGCCGGCATGATCCAGTTCATCAAGGGCAAGTGGAAGACCGGCGAACGCAAACTGGGAGAGCAGACGCCGAATTTGACCTGGCTTACGATGGGGCACGGATTCACCTGGGAAAGCCTCGACCTGGATCGTGATCCGGCAGCCGCCCGGGCTGCATGGAGTACCGCCAGCACTTGGTTTCTGGAAGATAGTTACGACCTGGTGATTCTGGACGATTACCTACGTCATCAACTACGGCTTTGTTCCACTCGGACGAAGTGCTCTGCCGGCTAAAGGATCGGCGGCCGCAGCTCCTTGTAATACTCACCGGGCGAGCGGCTCCTCCTGAATTAAGTGCTATTGCGGACATCGTCACCGAGATACAGGTGGTGAAACATCCATACCGAGACGGGGTGTCGGCGCAGAAGGGGAATCGAATTCTGATGCGCGCCAAGACCCTGATGGTAATGGGAACCGCGTCGGACGTCGGGAAAAGTGTCGTCGTGACCGCGCTGTGCAGGGCTTTCGCGCGTGCCGGTGTCCGCGTAGCGCCCTTCAAGTCGCAGAACATGTCGAACAATGCCGCGGTCTGCCCGGGAGGCGGTGAGATCGGCCGTGCGCAAGCGGTGCAGGCGGAGGCGTGCGGCCTGGAGCCAAGCGTCGATATGAATCCCGTGCTGTTGAAGCCCGAGAGTGAGTCGGGATGCCAGGTCGTGATCCGTGGACGGCCTCGCTTTCACATGAAGGCGCGAGAGCATGAGCGATACCGCGCAGAAGCATGGCCCGAGATCGTCGGGAGCTACGAACGCCTTGCGAAGAATTTCGATCTGATCGTGATCGAAGGCGCCGGCGGGGCTGCAGAGATCAATTTGCGGCATCGCGACCTGGTTAACTGGTCGATCGCTAAGCTGACGGATTCTCCGGTTCTGTTGATTGGAGACATCGACAAGGGCGGCGTGTTCGCATCGCTGGTCGGCACGGTTGAACTACTGTCACCCGCCGAACGCCAGCGTATCAAGGGATTCCTGATCAACAAGTTCCGCGGTGATCGAGCCCTGCTTGAACCCGGACTTCGCTTTCTCGAGGAACGAACCGGTATTCCGGTGCTGGGAGTGCTGCCCTATCAGAAGAATCTTGGTATTCCGCAGGAGGACTCCGCGATGCTTGACGGCCGCGTTGTTCACAACCAGCCGGCGGCAGTAACAATCGGTGTCGTACGCCTTCCACGGATTTCGAATCATACGGATTTCGAACCGTTGGAAAACGAGCCCGATGTGGCGGTTCATTATTTGAGCGATCCGGTCGCCGCACCGAACATCGACGTCCTAATCCTGCCTGGGACGAAGAATACGGTCGCCGACCTCGGATGGCTGCGCGCGGCCGGATGGGAAGATTTTCTGGTGCGCCATCGCCGCGGCGGCGGTTGGGTGGTTGGGGTTTGCGGCGGCTACCAGATGCTCGGGCAGCGCATCGTGGACAATGAGAGGATCGAGAGCGACAGAGCGGAAACAGTAGCGTTAGGACTGCTTGAGATTGAGACGATATTTCAGGCCCAGAAAATCACCGAACGAGTCAGCGCGGTTCACCTGCTGACGGGACTGCCCGTTTCGGGTTACGAAATTCACGCTGGCCGCGTAGCCGGCGTAACACGTTCCATTGCGGTCTTCAGGATAATCGAGCGCGACGGAGTCCGCGCGGACGACTTCGAGAGCGCCCATTCTGAGGACGGACGGGTCGTGGGGACCTCGATTCACGGACTGTTCGATGCGGCGGGCTTTCGCCGCAACTTCATCGACACCGTACGTGAATCGAAAGGGCTTGCGGCGTTTGGGCTAACCGTGCCCGACGATCCCGAGGCTCATCGCCAGACCGCTTTCGATCGAGTCGCCGATGTTCTCGAAGCGCACGTGGATATGTCGCGGCTCGCGGCGTTTGCCGGACTGGATTGGAAGCGAACCGCGCCCGCCGCGAAATTCCGTTGAATCGGCGATCATGTCCGCAACCGCTTTTTATCTCCCGGCGCCGCTGATCTTCGCGCCGCTCGTGCTGGGTTACTTCAAAATCGCGGGCGAATGATTCAGGACGCGTTCGAGAGTGGATTCGTCTGCGCTCCCATTCCTCTATTTTCTTTGCAACTTTACTTCTCACTGCCGGCGGCGGCGATATTTATGTATTGCGTGGCCGGGAACGTCAGCCAGGTAAATGTTGCCGCGTGAATCGGCCCATAACCCGTGTCCGTTGGGCGAATCCCAACGCGCGATCTTGTTGCCCCGCTTGTCCATAATGACTACCGACGGTTTCAGATCGCTCACATATACTATTTCGTTGGCATCGATATAGATATCGGCCGGCCGGTCCAGGTCTCCCCATTGCGCTATATATTTGCCCTCGAGTGAGAAGAGCTGGATGCGGCTGTTCTCGCGGTCGCATACGTAAATCGTGCCCTGCTCGTCGATCCAGAGACTGTGCGGCAGATGGAATTCACCGGGTTCTTTCTTGCCGGGCTCTCCCCACGAAGCAACCAGGCGGCCGTCGGCGGAAAAGCGATGAACGCGCGCATTGCGATAACCATCGGTTACGTAAAGATCGCCGTTTGGTCCGGGAACCATTTCGGTCGGCTTGTTGAATGGGCCGGCTGCGCGCAGCACGCGGCCACCGTCGCTTTCGCACCCGGTGTCCGACGCCTTGCCGCGTTCGCCAATCAGTCTGAGCGGCTTACCGTCGAGTGTGTATTTAAGCACTACATGGTCGTCGCGGTCGGTCAGGTAGACAACATCGTTCTTGATATAGAAGCCGTGCGGATCTGTGATTGCATGATCTCCCCAGGAACCAAGGTAATTGCCTGAGCGGTCGAAAATTAAGACTGGCGGATCCTTGCGCTGAAAAGCGTAGACGCGGTCCTGTGAATCGGTCGCAATCGCGCTAACCGGCCCGAAGGTCCATCCTGAGGGCAGTGTGCCCCACCGTTCGACCAGTTCGTAGGTATACGGTCCACTTCCTACTGTATGAGCCATTTCAATCTCCTGCTCGCCTCTGCTCATCTAATACTGCCGTACTAGCCCGGCGCACTTCGACTCATTCAGAAGCCTCACCCTACCTCTCCCAGAATCAGGCAGGCATGGGAACAGGCATCGGGCGAAGCGGCAAACGCACTCCTGTTGGCGTGCCGCCATTGGAGAATCGCCGCACAAAACTGCACGACTGTATTGGCATTTCCGTGGTTGCATGAATCACGGTTTAATTGATTCATCGGCTCCCCGCCGAAAGACGCCGGTGCCAATGTCTTCTCTAGCACAACAGGCCGCGCCGTTTCACTGGCAGCGATTAACGCGGTAATGGGTCACTTTGAGACTCATGTTTATCATCGAGGCCTCAGTTTGTGTCACCCTCGCGCGTGGCTGCCACGCGAAGGGTCCCGGATTCAGGGATTCCTCGCGCGCCAAGCAGACCAGGGGAATGACAACAAGGAGGGCGCAAACTGACCCACTACCATTAGCGCCGTAGCGCTTTTGGCGGCGGTTGAGGCGCGATATGATGGCGATAAATGGACTGGTTCTCGCGACGACCTGACGACGAGGTGCGGCCGACACGAGGTAATGGGCGGCCCTCGGTTAGCGCCATTACCGACTTGCTGCTGGTAGGCGAGTATCCCCGCATCAGTGATATCGAATGGCTCAAGGATGAGTTCCGCATTACTGCGATCCATAATCTTCAGGATGACGAGGATCTGCGCATCAACGGGATTGATCTGATCGGGCTGCACGAGGCTTGCCGGCGGCATCAGATCAAGCTGGTGCGCACGCCGATACGCGACGGTAGTTCGGACGATCTGGCTGCTAGGCTCGCCGACGCTCTCAAGTGCCTGGAAGATTTACTCGGCGGCAGGGAACGCGTGTATCTACATTGCAACGCGGGACTCAACCGCGCGCCTACACTCGCTATCGCCTGGTTGCGCGCCAACGGGGGTATGTCATTGAACGAAGCGATGACGCACATGAAAAAACGGCGTGCTTGCGGTCCTTTCATGACTGTGCTGGAGGCCCACTTCGGACCACGCGATCAGAAGCCTGCGAGTTGACTTGGCGCTGCTATGCGCTCGGAGAGGTTCCTCAGGTGCTGTGCGTGGGCCGTGCATTTTTATACCTCAGCCGGCGCGGTAACCGGCATCATTGCGCTCGATTTAATTGCCCGCGGCGATTTCCGCAACGCCTTGTTCGTGATGGCCGTAGCGCTGTTCGTCGATTCCACTGATGGTCCGCTGGCGCGCAGTCTGAAAGTCGGCGCGCGCCTTCCATTTTTTGACGGCGCCTTGCTCGACAACGTGGTCGATTATCTGACCTACGTCGCCATCCCGGTGTTTTTTATGCTGCGGTCCGGTATTTTGGCCGATGGCGCGATGGGGTTGACGGTGGCGTCCTTCATTATGGTGGCGAGCGCTTACGCGTTCTGCCGCACCGATGCCAAAACCGCCGATCATTATTTTCGCGGCTTCCCATCCTACTGGAATGTGGCGGCTTTTTATCTCTTTTGCCTGCGTTTGCCGCTTCTGGCTAATGCGGGTCTGCTCACGGCTCTGGCGGTAATGGAGTTTCTGCCGATCAAATTTATCTACCCGAACCGCACCCAACCCTTGCGCAGGTTGACCCTGACGCTGGCGTCCGTTTGGGCGGCGGTCACGGTGTTGATGCTGCCGGCCGCGCCGTCGTACAACCCACTGCTGCTTTACACGTCGCTTGCATTCATCGTTTATTATTTTGCCGTGTCTTTCGCGCTGTATCTCCATCCGGCCCGCCTCACCGCACCTCACATCGGACCACCGGCACGGCATAGCGCCTGAACCTGGAAGAGTCAATGACGGAAATGAGCGCCGACGGATACGCACCATGGCTCGAAATTATTGACGGTGGGGCGCCTCTTCTGCTGATCGCGCCACATGGCGGACGCGCTGGTGCCGCGGCGCGTGCCACCCTCCATCCAAAAGTCAACGACCTGGAAACCGCCGAGATAACTCGCGAGATAGCTGCCCGCCTCCATGCGCCAGCGTTGATCAACACAGCGATGGACCGGAACGAGCTTGACTGTAATCGCCTGTCACAAATCACGCAGCAGGCGCCGTGGTTGCTCGAACTGATTGTTAAGCAGCTCGCCGGCATCATCCGGCGCACCGGTCATGCGACAGTACTTCTAATTCACGGATGGAACATAATCGAGCCCCGGATTGATCTCGGCCTGGGCCTCAGAGATGTCGGCGGCACGCTGCGTCCGCCCCCGGGCGCCCACGTCTCAGCCGACGATACGTTCATTCGAGGGCCGGTAAGCTCGCTGGCAGCACGTCTGCGTGATGCGAAGATTCATCCCACCTTTGGTCTGCGCTATCCCGGCGGTGCTGCACAGAACCTGCTGCAAGGTTTTACCGCACGCCATGCCGGTTCTGAGGCTGCGCCCTTGCGGCGGCTGGCCAACATGGCGGCGGAGGGTATGCTCAATGCGTTGCAACTCGAAATGTCAGTTGCTTTGCGGCTGCCCGGCGAACTGCGCGAGCGCGCAATCGCGGCGATTAGCGACACCTTTGTCAGTAAAGACGCAGTGCGCGGCCCGAAGGTCCCGGCCGGTGCTTATCCTCCGGTGCGTATAATTCGACAGACGCCGCCCTCATCAACTCGAAAGAGGCCGGTCTCGAGCGCGCCACCTTCCCGAGTAGGGGTCGAATTCTATGATCCTGCGATACGGCTTGGCGGTATGGTGAGCTTTGACTTCGGGCCAGGCGCGGCGGGTGCCCGGATTATGATTTTATTCGATCGCTGCCGCGTCGCACTATTTACCGCTGAAGGAAAGGTCGAACGCGATGGAGATCAGCTTAGAATTGGGCCGCTGAGCTTGAATGCCGCTCCGGGCGGGAGCCTGCGCTTTCGAGGACCTGCGGTTATCGTCGACGACGGTACTGCCTATCTTAGTGTCGAACGTGCGCTTGCCGCGGGCCGGTTGGATCCCGTGACCGAGGTCGAGGCAACGCTCGAATTCGACCGAGCGACTGGTTCTTTTAGCGATCTATTGGTAGAACTCGACGATTTATTCGCGGAGGCTGGCAGCTCGCCCTTGCCGCAACGGGCGCTGTCGCTCATGACCCCGCCCCACGCGGCCTTTGGCCGACTCCGTGGCGCCATCCGGTTGAACAACAGCCGGCGCACCTTCGACGCGAATTTCCGGCTGGGCGCCTCATTCACCGGTTTGGGTCAGCAGAAGTTCATAACGCGCAGAATGGTGTGGTCGAATTTTTCCCGGCCAGCCGGACACGAGGCCTTCGAAGCACGTAGACTCGAGCTTGACGGTCACGTTCACCATCAGATCGCGCGCGTTCTCTGCAAGGGTCAATGGACTAGCTGCAGGCTGCACGAGATTCAAATCAAGCTCGCCTCATCATCTAACGTTCCGGAACGCATCGCGGCCGCGGCCACAGACTCTTATGGTGCTCAACTATTGATGGAAGGCGAGCCCGGAACCTTCGTGATGCTCTCGCGGCCGGGTCCGGAAGGCACGCGCCTTCACACTTTGCTGGGCTTTGCCGAGTTCAAGCTGGACGATTTTAAGGGCGCAGGTATGTACGAATTTTCGCGGCGCGTAGGAGTACTTTCCGCAAGCGGCGCACCGGAGGAATCTGAAGACGGATAGGCCTTCTTAAGAAGGGTTGGCTGATCGGACCTGAGAACGGTCCTCGACCGTTTTATCGACCGCCTGGGCGAGTGCGGTGAGTTGCTTGGCAAGCGGTGTCTGCGGGTACTCACGCACAAAGATCACACCGCGGTCGCAGGTTTCGGCAAATCGTGGATCAAACGGTAAGCGCTCCAACAGAGCGGCGCCCGCCTCGCGTGCGTGCGCAGCCACGCTCCCATAGGGCATCAGCGGACGCACCTGATGGCAACCGTCACAATTGAACCCTGCCATATTTTCAACCACCCCAATGACGGCGCCTGGATGCTGAGCCGCGACGCCAATGGCGGCGCGCACTGCACGCGCAGAAAGCTCAGATGGATGGCTGGCCAGCAGCAGTTTCGCACGCGGTAGGATTTTGAACAGCCGATAAATATGCTCGATGCCGGGGGCGAGATCAACCAACACCAGGTCTAACGGCCCAAACCGAGACTGACCAAGCAGGCGCCGCATCGTTAGCAAATAACCGAACTCATTGGGATGGGCGCCGTTTTGCACAACTGTGGCATCCTCGTCAATATCGACGAAACTTACCGGCGGTTCCCCTTCTGGCAGAAACTCACTACTGACAATCCTTAACCCGAGCGGACCAGCGGCCGGTTCGATCTCGTCGGTGACGAATCCTCGGCGCCCCGCCCTCATGCCCAGCATTGCCGCGATGCTAGGGGAATTCAGATCTGCGTCAACCATTCCGACTTTGCGTCCAGCCAGCGCCAAAGCAGCGGCTATATTCACCAGCAGCGCGCTCTTGCCAACTCCACCACGGGCGCTACCACACGCAACAATCACTCGGACCGCGGCTAGATTGGCGCGCGCACGACTCTCTTCCTCACAAATCGAAGAATCGGTCGCCTCTCCAAGCTCGAGTTCCCTGAAAATTCTCATGGGCTAAAAGCGTGTAAACTGTCCCATAGAGCTAGCCGCTCGAAGTTCTTCGCCACCTCCATGTCTAGCATGCCTGCTTGGTTAGTGTTGGTAAAGATCTTTAGCCCGGCGCTTAGCCGGAGGGAAAGCTGACGCTTCACTCCTGGCACTAAGCGCTCTCCTCATCGGCGTCGGTCGATCCTATCTTGCGATATGTATTGCGCTCGTCTTCGACGCGGCGCTGAGAGCGGGCTTCACGTTCCTGATCCTGCTGACAGTCACGGCAGAGGCGAGTGAAGGGCATCGCTGCTAGCCGCGCCTCCGCTATCTCCAGCCCGCAGGCATCGCAAACACCATAGCTGCCCTCTTCTATGCGTTCGAGTGCGTCGTCGATATTCTTCACCTTGCTACGTTCACGGTCAGACAGGATAAAGCTGATCTCGCGGTCACGCTCTTCCGAGGCCAGGTCGTAAGTGTCTAATCCCTCGTCTTTGTTGCCCTCGCGCTCGGCTTTGGACTCCAGCTCCATCTCTTCGAGCAATTTGGCCTTCATATCGAGCAATTGCTGTCGAAGGTCCGCCATGAATTTCTTGCGGCTTGCCGCCATTGATGTGTTCGTCATTGCTCGCACCTCTCCGGTTAAGCTGCGCCCACGACCTCGGCGACAAGGTCATAGGTGAGGGCCTGATTGACTCGCGCGCACACGAATTCGCCGGGTTCGGCCGCGCCTCGCAACATCACCATCCCGTCGATTTCAGGCGCCTGCCACGGGGTCCGCCCGCGCATCCGCGTGGCGCGCCCCGCGAGCTGGCCTTCGACCAACACTTGAACGGTTTTACCCACTAGAGCTCGATTCCGGCGCAATGAAAGCTCCGCCTGCGCTTCCATCAGTTGTGCGCGACGGCGGCGTTTTTCGCGCTCGGGTACCTGTCCAGGCAGGCCATAGGCTGCGGTGCCTTCCTCCCGCGAATAAGTAAACACCCCCACGCGGTCAAACTCCTGTTCGCGCACGAAATCGATCAGCCGGCGGAATGCCTGCTCAGTCTCGCCCGGAAAGCCGACGATAAAGGAAGTTCTAAGAGCCACTTGCGGCACGCGCGCCCGAATGCGCTCCAGCAATCCGCGTAGCGCATCACCGGAACGCTCCCGCCGCATCGCACGCAATACAATATCATCGGCGTGCTGCAGGGGGATATCAATATACTTGACCACCTTCGGCAGACTGGCCACCGCTTCGAGCAGCGAGTCAGTGACGAAGTTCGGATAGCAGTAGAGCAGGCGAATCCAGCTTAGAGCCTCGATTTCGTTGAGTCTGGCGAGTAATTCAGCGAGCGAACTGCGGGGCATGAGGTCGCGCCCATACGCGGTCAGGTCTTGCGCTATCAGATTGATTTCCCGCACGCCGCCCTCAGCCAACCGCCGCGCTTCCTGAACCACGTCAGCGATCGGCCGGCTCTCATGCGCTCCTCGAATGCGCGGAATTATGCAGAATGCGCATTTGTGGTCGCACCCCTCGGAAACCTTCAAATATGACGAGAAGAAATTTCCGGTTACAATTCGTGGTGCGTCGTTGTGCGGCAGCAGATGCGCCCCACCCACATATGGAACCGCTTTGTCTTGGCCTTCCGCAGCCCGATAAGAGTGTGGTCCGGGGGTCTCGGTACGGCGCAGTAGCTCGGGCAGATCGAGGAAGTTTCCGGTGCCAACGAAGACGTCAACCTCCGGCAATTCTTCGGCCAACTGCGCTCCATAACGTTGCGCCATGCATCCCGCGACCACCAGCCGGCGTCCCGGAGCATTCATCTTCAGCTCCGCCGCTTCGAGAATAGCCGCGATAGATTCCTTCTTGGCCGCCTCAATAAACGCGCAGGTGTTGATAATCAGCACCTGCGCGCTGCCAGGGTCGGTGCTGATCTGGTAACCGGCGTTGGCGAGGACACCGAGCATTAACTCGCTGTCAACCAGATTCTTAGGGCATCCGAGCGTCAGCAGGTGAACTGTTTCCATATGGGACGGCCCTCTGAAAGAAGACTCGGAGGGGCTTATAGGTCTACTCGGGGAAAGACGGCCGCGCAATCGGCTGCTGCGCCCGGCCCGCAGGTTTACGGCAGTTGTTGCCGCTATTGGATTCCGTTCAGGGGCGATTGTGTCCTTCTGAGCTGACGATATCCGCGCCATCCGGCGGGGTGAACCTGAATTGCGAGGCATGCAGCGGCTGATTGAGCTCGATATTGTTGAAGCTTAAATCCGTCCGGTTGCCCATCGCGTCACCGATCGACAGCGTCATTATATTATAGGTCTTGCGCTCTATTCCCGCTTCTATCCGCTCACCCCCATTGATCGGCGTCAGGGCCACGTGGGCGAGCCCGTTAGAATTGGGCGCCAATATCGCCTCGGCTTTGAAATCCCGCTTGACATTGCCGGCTCCGAGCAGGAACGCGGCGGCTGTCTGGCTATGGAGCGCCTGAGCCAGTGGCGTCTCGACCACCTGATTGAGCGCCGGGTCGTAATCGTAGATGGTCTTGCCGTTGCTGACGATCGTTTCCGGTTGCGAACCCTCGAATTCCCATCGGAGTTTTCCCGGTTTCTCATAATAAATGACCCCGCGGCGCTGCAGTGGCGCCGCCCCCACGCGAGTTATGGTCTCGTCAAATTTCGCGCTGAAGGATTTAGTTGCCTGATAGTGTCGCTGCAGCCGATCCAGCAGCGTGTCCAAACTCGCGGCGGCGGTCTCCGGTCTCATGGCGGCGCGGACGCGGTTGAGTCCAAAGCACGTCAGTTGCCCAATCAGCAGGAACCCGAATACGACTGCTGCCGCTGACCGAATGCAGAATGCTTTCTTCGAATCCTTTATATCCAATTCCGCGAAGCCTTTGTCACTTTCCATTCTAGCTGGTGCCTCGGATGCGCACCTCGCGCGGCCGGGCGCCGTCGGCAGGCATCACGATGCCGTCTCGTTCCATTTGCTCAACCATCCGGGCAGAGCGGTTGTATCCGATCCGGAGCCGCCGTTGGATCATCGAGATCGATGCCTGTCCCGTTTCCAGCACGATCTGTAAAGCCGCGTCGTAAAGGTCGTCACGTTCATCCTGGCTGCGCGACCCATCGTCCTCACCTGAGACGCTGGTTTCGAGAATCTCCATCTGGTATTCCGGCGAGCCCTGGGCTCGCAGAAAATCGCACAGCTTTCGAATCTCCGTTTCCGAAACGAACGGCCCATGCAAGCGGCGCAGTTTGGCAGTGCCAGGCGGCAGGAACAGCATATCGCCTGCGCCTAACAGACGTTCCGCGCCGATGGAGTCAAGAATCGTGCGCGAATCGACGCGCGAGGTTACCTGTAATGAAATGCGCGCCGGAAGGTTGGCCTTGATTAGACCCGTGATCACGTCCACCGAAGGCCGTTGGGTCGCGAGGATCAGATGAATTCCGGCGGCGCGCGCCTTTTGCGCGAGCCTGGTGATATCGCGCTCTACGGTTTTTCCCTCGCTCAGTAAGAGATCGGCAAGTTCATCGATCACAATCACGATTTTGGGCAACCTGCGATGCTTGATTGGGGTATCAACCCACTCGTCATCATCGCGCGAATTCGCGGCGAGCGTCCCACGCCGCAATTCGAGCAATTCGCCGCCCTGGCCGATGGTACGATTATAGCCGTCGATGTTGCGCACGCCGAGTTCCCGCATCATGCGGTAACGCGATTCCATTTCTCCAGTGGCCCATAGCAATGCGGCGGCGGCCTTTTCCGGATCGACCACCACCGGCACCAGCAAATGGGGAATCCCTTCGTACACCGACAACTCCAGCATCTTGGGGTCGATCAGGATAAACCGCACGCCGTCGGCCGTGGCCTTGAACAGAATCGAGGCCACCATTGTATGAATCGATACCGATTTTCCGGTGCCGGTTGCTCCTGCAATCAGCAAGTGGGGCATCGATGCCAGATCCGCCGAGACGGGACAGCCAGCGATGTCTTTACCCAGCGCGATTGCGAGTTGGCTCGCAGACGCGTTGAATTCTTCGGCTTCGAGGATCTCCCGCAGATAAACTCTTTCACGCTTGCGGTTAGGTACCTCGATCCCGACTACTGCTTCCCCCGGGACTGGTGCCAAAATCCGCACGCTGGCCGCCCGAAGCGCCATCGAAAGATCGTCCGCCAGGTTGACGATCTGGCTGACCTTAACACCCTCGCCAGGCTCGACTTTGTACATTGTGACGACTGGGCCAGGCTGTACCTCAACCACCTGTCCCTGAACGCCAAAGCCGCTGAGCTTTTGCTCCAGCAGACGCGCGCTTTGTTCGAGCGCTGCTTCATCGATCTTCGCATGCTCCAGTGGCGGATTGTCGAGCAATTCGAGCGGGGGCAGCTTGTAATTGCCATCGACCTTTGCGGGCAGTGGATGAGCCGGTTCGAAGAGCGGCGCCGCGGGAGTTTCAATGACCCGCGGGGCCGTAAACGGGTCGTTGGGGCATCCTGAAAAACTCGCGAGTTCGGCACTTCTCTGTCTCACCGAATTGCTGTGCTGCTTCGCTTCAGCACTGCGACGCGCGCACGTCCGCGCCGCATCGGCCAACGAAGCCGCGAGTTCCGTCGGCGCCCGTCCGGCTATCAACGCAAGCGCGCCGACAACCGTGAGGAGCACGACCAGGTAACCGCCGCCGAAGTTGAGCCAGGCATGCAATGCGCCGGCTATTGCCGCGCCCGTGATGCCCCCGGGCGACACTCCCGGAATCTGGCAAAAACCGGCTGCGACACTGAGCGACAACAGCAATATCGCGCCACCCGCGCTCTCGCGCGCCAGCGATCGGATAGGGGCTCCGGTCCATAGCGGCCGTCCCAAGCATGCTACTAACCCGGCAAGTACGTAAGCTTGAAAGCCAAATGCCCATTCCAGGGTTTGCGCGAGCGCGGCACCGAGCTGACCGCCGAGGTTAGGGTCCCGTCCCGCGTCGCGCGAGACCAGACTGATCGTCGTATAAACGGAGAGCGCAACCAGCCCAAGCGCCGTCAATTCGTGCGCAATGCGGCTCCGACGGGCACCTTCCACCACCGCCACTAACTCAAGCGGGGCAGCCTGCGGCTCTTGCGAGCTATAGCGAGGTCGAAGCTTGTGCGCGATGGCGCTCAGACCTCCATCACGTAGGGAAGAATTATCGGCCGTTTGCCGATGGAATGGCTGAAGTAGCGGCGCAACGCCCGCATCATCTCGTCACGAACCTGCGCTCCATCACTGCGCCCATACTCTTCGAGAACCCGCAGGCGCTCAATAATTTCGCTCCGCGCGCGCGTCATATGGGACGAGGTACCGTCGCCGCTGACAACGCCGCGTGAAAGCAGGTGCGGACCTGCGATGATTTTGCCGGTGCGGATTGACATCGCTACGATAGCAATTACAGTGCCTTCTTGTGCGAGTGCGCGCCGTTCGCGGATTAGGCCCGGATCGCCCAGTCCTTCACCATCTTCAACCATCCGTCCGGCTGAAACTGAATTTCCCCGGCGCACCTCGCCCCCGTTCATTACCAGCGTATCGCCGTCTTCGAGCAAAAAGCAGTGGCGTTCCGCGATGCCGCTTTTGATTGCGAGTGCCCGGTGATGGAAGAGATGACGGTATTCGCCATGAATCGGAACGAAATGCCGCGGCTGAACCAGGCGAATCATTTCACCTAATTCCTCACGCCGGGCATGGCCCGAGACGTGTACCGGTGCTATCGGGTCGTATAAGACCTCGGCGCCCCGCTTGTATAAGGAATTGATGACTGCGTGAATAGTTCGTTCGTTGCCCGGAATGAACCGCGATGACAACACCACGACATCGCCCTCCTCGATCCGCACCAACGGCTGCGTATCAGTCGCCAACTTCGCCAGCGCGGACAATGGCTCGCCCTGGCTGCCGCTCGCAAGAAAGGCGAGCCGGCGCGGCTCCAAGAATTCTGCCTCGGCCCGATCGATGAATGTACCCGGCGGCAAGTTCAACTGCCCGGTCTCCATTCCCAGCCGTACGCTCTCCGCCATTCGCCGCCCTAACGGCACCACATAACGGCCTGCCTCGTGGGCGACTTCAGCTAATTGGCGGATCCGATGCAGATGGGACGAGAAGGAAGAGAGGAAAAACCGGCGGCGCGTTTTCCGTATTAGCGTGCTGAGAATGGGTTTGAGCGAACTTTCCGAACCGCTGTGCCCTTCCAGTTCGGCATTGGTCGAATCCGAAAGCAGTAGCTCTACTCCTTCTTCGCCAAGGCGGGCAAAGCTTTCAGCATCAAAGCGGACGCCATCGACTGGCGCAGGATCGATCTTGAAATCGCCGGTATGAACGATTAGCCCGGCGGGCGTTCGGATCGCCAATGCAACGGAGTCAGGAGTCGAATGCGTTACCCGGACCGGCTCCACCACGAAGGGCCCGGCGTGTAATTCTATCGATGCGCGTAGAGAATGGAGATTCGCTCCAACCGGTCCTTCTTCGTTCAGCGACCGCCGCACGAAGGCGAGCGTCATATCGGTTGCGTAAACTGGAGCCGGGAACTTCCGCAGCAAATAAGGTAGTGCCCCGATATGGTCTTCATGCGCATGGGTCAGGATTATTGCGTCTATCTGCAAGTGTGCCTGCTCAAGATACGTCATTTCCGGCAGCAGCCGGCCAATTCCGAGGCCGCGCTCCTCAGGAAACATTACGCCCGCGTCGATAATGATCGCGTGCTGCGCGCACTCAACCACCATCAGATTAAGTCCGATTTCACCCAACCCGCCCAAGGGAACGATTCTGACCGTAGGTGTCCGCGATGCCGACATCAGTTTCTCAACTTGCGTTTGTCTGCGCTTATGCCCTCAAAATTATACAAACGGTGATCAGTCAGCAAAAGCGGCAGGATTTAATGGCAAGCGG
>Ga0073928_10005201_pt1 | contig 18446 bp, 17 predicted proteins | sample PaiPotPPA55metaG_FD_76969 | JGI IMG/M metagenome (GOLD analysis project Ga0073928, IMG submission 76969) | Iron sulfur acid spring bacterial and archeal communities from Banff, Canada, to study Microbial Dark Matter (Phase II) - Paint Pots PPA... ... | reverse complement strand
TTTCCGCAAACGAACCCAATTTCCGCAAACGAAGCCAATGGCAAAACCGTAGTGAAAACAATGTTTGAATATGAACGGAGCCAACCTGGAGAATGTTTGGCCGGGAGGAACCCGACAGCACGCGACGCAGGAGAGCATTTTGGCCGAATGAACCCAAGGCACGATTCCTCGCGTTGTTCTCGCGCCTGACGAGCCTATGCCGGACATGTTGAGAAGGGAAAACGCGCCATGCGGGTCATCATCGACAAAAACGTCGACATCGCTTGTTGCACGCGCCTGGTCCCGGGCAGCCGAGCCGAAGAGATACAGTGCAGTTGCCCCTCCGCCCGGATGGCATCCGCGCGCCTCCGAATACCTGCAATGATCTCATCACGGGTCATGGCTGCACCACTTGCTCATGAGTGCCGATGCTAAAGTAGGTCGAGCAATCGCGTCCGGGCAGGCTCGCCACCCTTATGGCAGCTGGCAAGCCGGGCCTCCGTTCGGGTATAAGCCGACAAGCAGCGAAACTTCCCCTAACCGGGGTTTAGCGTAGGAGAGGGCGGTCATGGCCGAGCGTTGGACGCGCGAAAGCTGGCGCCAGAAACCGATCCAGCAGGTTCCGGAATATCCGGACAAGGCGGCCTTGCAAGCGGTGGAGCAGGAGCTTGCCAAATTCCCGCCGCTGATGTTCGCGGGCGAGGCTCGCAACCTCAGGCGAGCGCTTGGTCGGGTTGCCATGGGAGAGGGTTTCCTGCTGCAGGGCGGCGACTGCGCCGAAAGCTTTTCCGAGCCCAGCGCCAACAATGTCAGCGCCAACAACATCCGCGACTTCCTGCGAGTGTTCCTGCAGATGGCGGTGGTGCTGACCTATGGAGCGGCGATGCCGGTGGTCAAGGTCGGTCGCATTGCCGGAGAATTTGCCAAACCCCGAACCAGCCCTGTCGAGAAAAGGCACGGCAAGGAGCTTCCGAGCTACCGCGGCGACATCATTAACGCCGTCGAGTTCACGGAGGAGGCGCGACGGCCAGATCCGGCACGACAGATCGAGGCCTATCGGCATTCGGCTGCCACGCTCAACCTCCTGCGGGCTTTTGTGCACGGCGGCTACGCCAACCTCGCCAACGTCCGCCAATGGACCCTCGGCTTCGTCAAGGACTCCCCGCAGTCGCATCACTACGAGGAGCTTGCGGATCGGATCTCGGAGGCGCTGGGCTTCATGCAAGCCTGCGGGCTCGACCTCGAGAGCCATCCCGAGCTCAAGAGCACCGACTTCTACACGAGTCACGAGGCGCTCCTCCTCGGATACGAGCAGGCCATGACCCGCGAGGATTCGACGCGTCCCGGCACCTTCTGCTGCACCTCGGCGCATATGCTCTGGATTGGCGACCGCACCCGGCAGCCGGACCACGCCCACGTGGAGTTCTGTCGCGGCATTATCAATCCCCTTGGGCTCAAATGCGGGCCGAGCAGCAAAGTCGACGAGATGCTCCGTCTCATCGACATTCTCAATCCGGAGAATGAGCCGGGTCGGCTGACGCTCATTGTCCGGCTCGGCTCCGACAAGGTGGGCGAGCAGCTGCCCGCCATGATCCGCGCCGTGCAGCGGGAGGGAAAAATCGTGTTGTGGTCGTGCGATCCGATGCACGGGAACACCATCACCTCCGAAACCGGCTACAAGACCCGTCCGTTCGACCGCATCCTTTCGGAAGTGAAGACATTCTTCTCCGTTCATCGTGCCGAAGGCACGCACGCCGGCGGGGTGCATCTGGAGATGACCGGGCAGAACGTCGCTGAATGCACCGGTGGGGCGCGCATGATCACCGACGCCGATTTCAAGGACCGCTATCACACGGTCTGCGACCCCAGGCTCAACGCCGAGCAATCGATCGATCTCGCGTTCCTGCTTGCCGATCTGCTCAAGGCGGAGCGAACCGCGAAAGCGCGGCCGTTGCCGGCTGCCGCGGGACTATGAGGGTCTCCCGGTCAGTCAATTCGCGACCGATCGCGCCTGGTAGATCGATTCCATGATACCAATCTGATTGGAGCTTAAACCCACAGACCTCGTCTGAGGAGCGCGCTTGCGCGCGTCTCGAAGGACGGCCACAAGCGAGACGTGCCAGCGGCCATCCTTCGAGACGCTCGGCGCGCAAAGAGGCGCGCCGAGCTCCTCAGGACGAGGTTGATTGATGCGGCGATATGATTCGAACCTCGAAAACGCAGTACTACTGTAGCTGATGCGCACGGCATCAACTCACGCTGCACGAGCCGCCACCAAGAACGCAGAACTTCGCGCAATGAGGATGGTTGAGGCGCACGGATCCGGCGGCCTCTTTCAGCGTAGTGCCGAGCTGGAACCGCTCATCGTAGGGCACCAGGGTGCAGGCAAGGACGACCGGGCGGTCGCTGCCCTTGCGCTTGACCACCATGCGCGAGCTCGCGCACATCATTTCTGCCGGTGATTTGCCGAGAATACCCCAGCACGCCTCGCTGATCTCCGGCACGTCCGCGTTCGCATCCATCTCCGGAAAGAGCACGAGCGCGGCGGGATCGTGCGCATCGATCGGAATTCCGTGCTCTGAGAACAGACGGGCATAACCGGCTCGCTCGGCCTGCGGGTCGTCATTCCACATGGTGCGGCCTGCGACCGCTACTCTGAACCCTGCGCGCGCAAGCCAGATCAGCCCGTCCAGCGTGGGCTTGAAGGTGCCGCGGCCGCGCTCCTCTTCGTGACGCTCGGGCGTGAAGTGGTCCAGGGAGACCCGAACAGTCAGATTTCGGCCGAAACGGGAATTCAGCTCGATGAGCTTTGACTTCCTTCGTTGCATCGGACGCATGGCATTGGTCAGAACGAGCACCCGAAAGCCGCGCGAAAGGCAGTCTGCCATCATCGCCAGGAAGTCGGGATTCAAGAAGGGCTCGCCGCCGGTGAATCCAATCTCTTGCGTGTCCCAGCGCTCCCGCGCGATCTCGTCGAGATAGGCGATGACCTCGCTGCGGGTGAGATAAACAAGACGATCGTTTCTTGGGCTGGATTCAATATAGCAATTCCGGCAGGTGATATTGCACAAGGTTCCCGTATTGAACCACAGCGTTCTCAGTCGCTGCAGGGCAACCGTTGCGCGCGGCTCCCCGCTGGCGGTGAAATCGGGGCTCTTGAATTTGCGAATATCCAATTTCGCGGACCCGGTCGCAATCTGTCGTCGTGAAGGATTACCATGCTGAGGCTCGATCTTCGTCACCTGAGGTGAGATGGCTCACGATGTTGTGTTCGACGGGGGGAACAGCACGCCAGTGGCGGTCAGCCGCCCTCGCGGAATTCCGGGTATAGCGTCATGCCGCCGTCGACGAGGAGCGTCGTGCCGGTGACATAGTCGGAATCGTCCGATGCGAGCCACACCGCGGCTTTGCCGATGTCCTCCGGCTCCCCGATTCGGCCATAGGGGATGAGCTTGAGCAGCGCTCTCGCCTCCTCCGGATCGGACCAGACGCTCTTGTTGATGTTCGTCTTGATTGCGCCGGGTGCGATGCCGTTCACCCGGATCTTCTTCTCCGCCACCTCCTGGGCCAGGCTTTTCATCATCAACATGATGCCGCCCTTCGAGGCCGCGTAATTGACATGTCCCGCCCACGGAATGACCTCGTGCACCGAGCTCATGCAGATGATCTTGCCGCGCGCCTTCGAGCGTGAAGACGCTTCCTGGGCAAGGAATTGTCTGATTGCCTCCCGGGCGCAGAGAAACTGGCCGGTCAGGTTGACGTCGATCACGGTGCGCCATTGTTCCAGCGTCATCTCGGTTACCGGCGCGTCGCGCTGCAGGCCGGCGTTGGCGATCAGGATATCGAGCCGGCCGAACGCATCGATAAGCTGCGAAAACATCCGCCGCACGGCGTCCTCTTTTGACACATCGGCGGCAAGCACGACCGCATGGCCGCCGGCCTTGATGATATGCTCAGCGATCTCTTCGGCGCCTTCCCTGCGGTCGAGGTAATTGACCCCGACCTGCGCGCCTGCCTGTGCCAGGGCGATCGCCGTCGCGGCTCCAATCCCCGAGCTTGCCCCGGTGACGAGCGCGGTTTGGCCAGAAAGCAGGGTTGGGCTGTTTGATGGCATGCGAGCCTCGCATTCCCCGCTGAAGGGTCAGTGCAGCAGCGCGGGATGAGATGGACAGCTCAACTGTGCTGGGGACGCTGGGGTTCCCGGGAGACAGCGGGATCGGCCTATTTCGTTCGCCGCGACTGAATTGGAGTGCCGCGCTTCTTGTTATAGGCGTGAATATGCACGGTCTCCCATACGTCGTTCACGTGATAGGGGTCACTGCGGACAAAGGCGTCGACCACCGGCCGGTCCTTGGCATCGATCACGAAGATGCTGCCGACCGGCGTCTCGCCGTCGTCGGCAACGAGGGTTCCGGCCGTTACGACATCGACGTCGTGCTGTTCGGCCTGATCGAGATGAATGCGGTGCGCGCGGTAGAATTTGGCGCGTTTGGATATTCCGCCACTGCGGTCGAGTGCATGGATCACGAAGAGCATGGGCGCCCCTCCAGCTGTTGCTCAGACTTCAATGAAAACCTTGTCGTCCTCGACGACGGTGCGATAGGTCTTCACCGGTACCATGCATGGCGGCGAGACGACCTCGCCCGTCTTTATGTTGAACTGTCCGTTGTGGAAATTGCACTCGACGACATCGTCCTCGATATAGCCCTCGGACAGAGAGCCCGGACCGTGGGTGCAGGCGTCGTCGGTGACAAAGAACTCGCCTCCCACATTGAAGACCGCGAGCACGAGATCATCGCGCTCGACGCGCAACGCGGCTCCGGGCGCGACATCCGAGGTGCTGCATAGCTGGATCCTGCTCGGCATCCCGATCCTCCTGCTCGATTTCTGCCCGATCGCTCACCACGATCGGATTGCACGCCGCGCAAACGGCAGGGTCGAGCGCCGCTTTGATGCCGATCTCTGGTCCGATGCCGCCGGGATCGCCAGTGGCAATGGCGATCTTGGGCTTCTCGCTTATTCCCATGGCATCAGGGAAGCATGAATGACATCCGGCACTCCCTGGCCGCCCACAGACCTGATGGCGAGATCGACGTCCTTGAGCCCGAACTTGTGGGTGGTGATTCTCTCCAGCGGAAAACGCCGGGATGCGAGCTGCGCCAACGCGAGCTCGCAGGCGCGGTAGCTATGGCCGCGTGCGCTCTTGATGGTGATGAATTTCACCGTGACCTTCCCGACGGGGAAGTTGGGAAACTCCGCCATCTCTCCTTGAATGACGATGGCACCGCCCTTGCGCTTGAGGGCTTCGACCCCAAGCAGGATGGGAATAGTCCCTGCTCCGGCGGTGCAGTCGAGCGCTACATCCACGCCCTTGCCGCTTGTGATCTCCATGATGCGTGCAAGCGGATCCTCTTTTTGAACGTCGATCACGTAATCCGCGCCGAGCGCCTTGGCCACCTCCATGCGGGCAGCGTCTTTGGAGGTGCCGGTGACGATAATGAGCGAGGCACCCGCCTGCTTGCAGATCACGGTCTGTGACAGGCCCTGCTGACCCGGGCCCTGAATCAGCACCGTCGAGTTGTATCCCACGCCGCCGTCGAACAGCGACCATTCGACCCCGTTCGCCATCGGGGTCACCAGTCCGGCCAGCTCCGGCGTGACCCCCTTGGGCACGTGGTGCACCACCGCGTTCCAAGGCAGGTACACATAATGGGCAAAGCCGCCCCAGAGGTGAGGAGCCTTCTCGGCCGAAGTATAACCGTAGCGGATGGCATCGGGATTGTATCGCCAATCCGTATTCTCGCAGTGACGATACTGGCCGAGATGGCACCACTCGCATTTGCCGCACGCGACGTAGTGCTCGACAAAGACGAGGTCGCCCTCCTTGAACCCCTTGCGCCGGGTGAACTCTCGACCTGCTTTGGCGATGATGCCGATATTCTCGTGCCCCATGATGACCGGGCTCTTCGTCGGCGGCGTCTTGTAGAGCTTGACGTCGGTGCCGCAAATGCCGGCGACTTCCATCTTCATCAAGGCGGCATCTTCCGGAATGTCCGGCATCGGAAATTCGCGGATCTCCGTTCTGCTCGGCCCCGTTCGCACCGCCGCCAAGACCTTCTCCACCACCGCGGAAATCCTCCGATGACAATCAGCTTGGCACTGATATGGCGCATTGCGCCTGTGCGCGCCACATTGGATGAGGGTCACGAGGCTACACCATGCTGGGGCCACTGAAACAGCATCCCGAAAACTTCGTCGCGATCGATCGGGTGAAGGAGTGGACGCGCAAGCGCTTCAAGCTTGCCGGGGATGCGCCGATTATGGTTGCGGAAGTGGCCTGCGGTTTGCCGGGCTGCCCGCCGCTCGAGACGGTGGTCGTGTTCTGGGCAGGGGACGACCAACGCCACCAGTTCAAGCTGTTCAAGCCGGTCGACGCGGTGGTGGCGGAGGACCTTCCGCCGGCCTGGATGAAGAACGCGCTGATCGCAGTTGATGGGATGGGGCTCGAGTGCTGCTGAGCCTCGCCGGCCGTTGACGGCACTGCGCGCGCTTGCTTGCCGATGCCAGGCGCAATGCCTACTCTCAACCCAGATACATGCTCTGTAACGGAACAACTCCATGCTCAGGAAAGAACAAAACGAGCTGTTGAGCCAGACCGGACCCGGGACGCCGACGGGCCACCTCTTCCGCAGCTACTGGCTGCCCGCGCTCATGACCGAGGAGCTGCCCAAAAACGACTGTCCGCCGGTGCGTGTCAAGATTCTGTCCGAGCGACTGCTGGCCTTTCGCGACACGGACGGCAGGTACGGGTTGATCGACGAGTTCTGCGCGCATCGCGGAGTGTCGCTGTGGTTCGGACGCAACGAGGCATCCGGCCTGCGCTGTGCCTATCACGGCTGGAAATACGACGTGGCCGGCCAATGCGTTGAAGTTCCTTCCGAGCCGGCGGAAAGCGGCTTCTGCCGCAAGATCAAATTGAAATCATATCCGCTGGTTCAACGCGGCCCGGTGCTGTGGACCTATATGGGGCCGCTGGAGAAACAGCCGCCGTTGCCGGAATGGGAGTTCGCGACCGTTCCCCCCGCCCAGACCTTCATCTCCAAGCGGCTGCAGGAGTGCAACTGGCTGCAAGCCATGGAGGGTGGCATCGATTCCAGCCATGTCTCCTTCCTGCATCGCGGCGATTTGAGCTCCGACCCGCTGTTCAAGGGCGCCAAGGGCAATCAGTACAATCTCTCCGACATGCAGCCCTATTTCGAGGTGGTGGAGCAGCCTGGTGGCCTCTACATCGGGGCGCGGCGCAACGCCGAGAACGGGAATTACTACTGGCGCATCACGCCCTGGGTCATGCCCTCATTCACCATGATCCCGCCGCGCGGGGATCATCCCATCCACGGCCATTTCTGGATCCCGATCGACGACGAGAATTGCTGGGCCTGGAGCTATGATTTCCACCCCGTCCGCGCACTGACCAGGCGCGAGGTGGATGCCATGCGCGACGGCGCCGGCGTGCACTGCAAGTACGTGCCGGGCACGTATCGGCCGCTCGCGAACAAGGACAACGATTATCTGATCGACCGCGCCGCGCAGAAGGCCGGCAAGACCTTCAGCGGCGTTGCCGGTTTTGCCATGCAGGATGCCTCGCTGCAGGAGAGCATGGGTCCCATCTGCGATCGTACCAAGGAGAATTTGGTCTCGACCGACAATGGGATCATCATGGCGCGTCATCGCCTGATGCGCGCGGCCAAGGCGCTTGTCGAAAAAGGAACCGTCCCGCCTGGCGTCGATCCGGCACATCACCGGGTGCGCTCGGTATCGGTGGTGCTGCCGCCGGACCAGGCGTTCAAGGACGCCGCGAAGGAAGCCCTCACCGCCCGTCCCGGCATGGCCCAGACGACGGTGTGAGATGCAGCTCAAGGCCGTCACCCGGACCCAAGGCAACAACCAGACGCTCAAGGACGGCAGCGTCAAGCCGCGGACCTTCGCCTTCGCCTTCGTCGAAGTGCCGGTCCTGATCGACGCCTTCCGTCGCATGGTGCGCGGGCTCGAGTTCGACATCTGCGAGATGGCGATCACCACCTACATCTGCGCCAAGGCGCACGGCAAACGCATGACTGCGGTACCGGTGTTCCTGGTGCGCGCGTTCCATCATGGCGCCATTCTGGTCAACACGCGCGGCGGCATCCGCACGCCGAAGGACCTCGAAGGCAAGCGGGTCGGGGTCAATCGCGGATACACCGTCACCACCGGCGTGTGGGCGCGCAGCATCCTGCAGGAGGAGCATGGGGTCGATCTGCGCAAGATCACGTGGGTGCTTTCCGGCGACGAGCACGTCGAGGAATATCGCGCGCCGCCCAACGTGGTGCCGATCGAGAAGGGAAAGAAGATGGCCGACATGCTCGCTGCGGGCGAGCTCGCCGCTGCGATCGGTATCGAGGCGAGCTCGCCTGACGTGAAGCCGATGATCCCCAATCCGCTCGAAGCGGGGCTTGCGGCACTGCGCCGCAACGGCCACTACCCGATCAATCACACGGTGGTGGTGAAAGACGAGCTCCTGGCCAAGCATCCCGATCTGGCTGCGGATGTGTTCGGCGCCTTTGCCGAGGCGAAACGCCGCTATGTCGAGCGCCTCAGGGCGGGAAAGATCGAGAAGCCGACCGAGGTCGATGAGTTCCATCGGCGGGTGATGGAGATTACCGGCGACCCGCTCCCTTACGGCATTGCGCCGAACCGCCGCGTCATCGACGAGCTGATCCGCCATGCGCTCACGCAACGCATCATCACCAAGCCGGTGGCTGCGGAGGAGCTGTTTGCATCCGGTACGCGCGAGCTGGCGGGATAGGCTTGCATGGCGGATGTGGTTGCGACCCATCGGCTCACGCATGCAGCGAGCTTAAGGATGCTCGCAGCCGGCGTTGCCAAGGCGGAGGAGATCGGCTGCAAGGTCAGTCTCGCGGTGGTCGACCAGAGTTGCCGGCTCATTGCTTTCCTGATGATGGATGGTGCGCGGCATTTCTCCATCATTACCACCCAGAGGAAGGCGATCACGTCGGCCTCGCAGCATCAGCCAACGGGTTATATATTACGCCCCCGAGGAGAACGCTTTGAGCATGACGGTGCGCATGGGCGACTTCACCAACGTGCCCGGCGGATTTCCGATTGTCGTGGGCGGCGAGGTGATCGGCGCCGTCGCGGCGGGCGGCGCCAAGATCGAGCAGGACGTGATGGTGGCCAAAGCCGCGCTCGCCGCGATCGAGGCGGCGGGGTAGGGCTCGTTCTCTTGCTCACCCCTTGATCTGGCGGCCGGCGCGCACGTCCGCGATCAACGCCGTGAAAGCATCGAGGCTGATCCTGGCAACATTGGCGTAGGTCTCGGTTTTGGCATCGATCCATTTCTCCCCATAGCCGATCGCGGTGTGCGCGAGCCTGATGCGGGCATCGAGCCAGGGTCCGCCGCCAAAGCCCCCGATCACAGGAATGGAGACCGCCTTGACGACGGCGGTTCCGGCCATCGGCCCGGAATTGGTGAAATCGAGGAGCGAGGCGCCCGCGGCTTCAAGGAGCTTTGCCTCCTGCACGAGCTTTGCCGTCATTTCGGCGGTCGCCTGCGCTTGCGGCGAGGCCTGGGCGCTGTACGGGACGCCGTATCGCAACGCAGTCTGCGGGGTGAGCCCGAACTGGGCGAACACAGGAATGCCTGCGCGCACGATCGCGCGCACCGCATCGGGAAATTCGCTGGCCGCGTCGAGCTTCACCATGTCGGCGCCGCCCTCCTTTACCAGGCGGATGGCAGCGCGGACCGCGCTTGCCGTTCCCTCCTGCAAAGGACCGAACGGAAAATCGCAGCTCACGAGCGCGCGCGCCACCCCGCGACGCACTGCTTTACAGACCACCAGCATCTCCTCCATGGTGACTTCAAGCGGGTTCTCGTGCCCCCACAGATTCACGCCTACCGAATCTCCTACCGAAACGATATCGACCCCGGCCCGATCCGCGATCCGCGCGATCTGATAATCCCAGGCGACTACGCCTGCGCTCTTCTTCCCCTCGCGCTTCATATGGGCGAGCTCGATGACCGTCACTTTGTCTCTCACGTGATTCTCATCAGCTAACGCATTTAAGCCCGCAAAGTCTCAGACCGTGCTCGGCGCTAGTGTGCAGACATTGAACGCGCGCACCGGGCGGTGAAAGCCTTTGAGCAGCAGCTCGCCAGCGGGTTCCGTGGTGGTCGAGGCCTCAATCGTGGCTTGCACCTTGGGATCGATGAGGATTTGACCGTCTTTCGCATCCGCGCACAGGCGCGCCGCCAGGTTGACCACGGTGCCCACCGCTCCATAGTCGAAACGGCCCTCGAAGCCGATGCGGCCGAGCGTGGCGTAGCCATGCGCTATCCCGATGCCGAAGCCAAGGTCGTAGCCTTGCTTGCGCCATTTCGAGAGGAGAGCTCCGACCTGCTCGCGCATCTCGATCGCCATTTGTACGGCTTTCAGATTGGGGTCCGAGCAGGGCAGCGGATCATTGAACAGGACCATGATCGCATCGCCGGCAAAGCGCTCGACCGTCCCCTCGTGCTTGTGGATCAGGTTGCCGAGCACGGAGTGATATTCGCGCAGCACCGCCATCACCTCCTCGGGCTCGGTTGTCTCGGAGAAGGCGGTAAAGCCCCGCATGTCGCAGAACAGCACGGTAATCGCGCGCCGGTGGCTCTCGAGCACGCGGTCATCGCCTGATGACAGGATGAGGTCGGTGACCTGCGGCGAAAGGAACCGCTTGAGGCGGCTCACGCGCTCGATCTCGCAGAGCTGCTGCTCGACACGCTGCTCGAGAGTGCGATTCCATGCGGCCAGGTCGGCGGCCTGCGTGGCCACCTGGTCGTGCAGCCGCTTGCGCTCCAGAGATGCACCCACACGGGCGCGCAACAAGGTGGGATTGAAAGGCTTGGGCAGATAATCCTCGGCGCCGAGCTCAATGCAGCGAATGACGCTGTCCATATCGTCGACAGCCGAGATCATGATGACCGGGATGTGCCGGAGCTTTTCGTCCTGTTTCATCTGCTCCAGCGCCTCGTAGCCGTTCATGTGCGGCATCATGATGTCGAGCAGCACGAGATCGAACGGCTTGCTGTGCAAGAGCTCCAGGGCTTGTCGGCCATCAACGGCCGTGGCGACGTTCGCATACCCCTCGCGCGACAGGCGCCGGGTGAGGGCGTATCGATTGTCCTCGTTGTCGTCGACAACGAGGAGTGCCGCTTCTGCCTTGTTCACGACGTGCTCCCCGCCGGCGCAAGCGCGCGGATCTTGCCAAGCAAGCGGCTGATATCCACCGGCTTGGTATCGAAATCGTCGCATCCTGAGGCGAGCGCCTTTTCCTGATCGCCAGGCATTGCGTGCGCTGTGAGCGCAATGATCGGGATGCCGCTCGTCTCGGGTGCGCTCTTGATGCGACGCGCAGCCTCCCACCCGTCGAGCACGGGCAGGCTTAGATCCATCAGCACAAGATCGGGTCTTTCGCTCGCCGCCAGAGCCACGCCCTGTGCGCCGTCGCTGGCGATGATGACCGTGTGGCCGGCCCGCGTCAGGCGGCTTTTCAACATATAGATGTTGTCGTCGTTGTCCTCGACGTAGAGAATCTTCATGCCCGCCCCGCGATTCTCGGCTTGACCCATTTGCTGAGCTCGGTTGTCAGCCGGCGCAGCATCTCATCGGGTTTGCTCTTCTCAATGATGCGCTCGACGCCGCCGTTGAGCCGGTCGCGATCCGCTTCCGTCAGGTCCTTGGCGGTGATGATCACGACCGGAATATCGCGCCTTTCGCCGCGTGCTCGGAGCTCGTCGAGAAACTCGAACCCGTTCATTCGCGGCATCATCAGATCGAGAATGATGACATCCGGCCGCGAGGTCGAAAGCGAATCGAGCGCGATGCGCCCATTCTCCGCCTCGGTGACGTGCCAGCCGATCGGCTCCAAGGCTTGGCGCACCCCGCGGCGCACGACGTCGTCATCGTCAATCAGCAGGACGTGGCCGGCGGAGGAGCCGCAGATGTGTCGCAATGCCTCGACGAGCTTGCTCCGATCCACCGGCTTGACCAGATAGTCGGCAGCGCCCAGGGCATACCCTCGATTTTTCTCCTCCACGATCGTCATCAGCACGACCGGAATGCTTGCCAATGCCGGATCGCCCTTCATGGCTGCCAGCACGGTCCAGCCGTCAAGGTCGGGCATCATGATGTCGAGCGTGACCGCAGCGGGCCGCAACTCGCGGGCCAGCCGCAGTCCGTCCTGGCCTCCCTTTGCCGTGGTCACCGCGAAGCCTGCCCGCTCCAGGTGGCGCGCCACCAGCTCGCGTACAGTGGGATCGTCGTCCACCACCAGGATGCGCGGCGCCTGCGCTCCGTCTGGACCGGAATGGGTGCGGCCGGGTTCCGGTCCCGCAACGACCTTCGCCTGCTGGTTCTCCACTATGCGCGGCAGGCGAATGGTGAATGTTGAGCCCTCGCCGGGCGTGCTGTCGACCGTAATGTCTCCGCCCATCATCCGGCAGAAATGCCGGCTGATCGCGAGCCCGAGGCCGGTGCCTCCGTATTTGCGGGTGGTCGATGAATCCGCCTGGGAGAACTCTTGGAACAATCTCCCCATCTGCTCCGCGTTCATTCCGATTCCGGTATCCGTCACCGCAACAGTGATCCACTCGCGCCCGTCGCTCGGCTCGCGGCGCGCAGCGACGGTGACGGTGCCGTTTTCGGTGAACTTGTTGGCATTGCTCATCAGGTTGAGCAGCGCTTGTCGGAAGCGAATCTGATCTGCGTGGATCGTGCCGACCCCAGGTTCGCAATCCACGACAAGCCGATTGCCGTTCTTGGTCGCGAGGGGTTCGATGGTCTTGACCACATCCTCGATAAGCGGAGACAAGGGAAACGACTCCAGGTGCAGCTCCATCCGCCCGGCTTCGATCTTGGAAAGATCGAGAATATCGTTGATCAGAGCGAGCAGATGGCGCGCGGCGCGCAGCACCCGATCGAGCGGCTCGATCTCGTCCTCCCGTTTGAGATCGTGCGCGTCCTCCAGCAGCATCTCGGTGACGCCGATAACCGCGTTCAATGGCGTGCGTAGCTCATGGCTCATATTGGCGAGGAACTGCGACTTGTGCTGGCTCGCCACCTCGAGCTGACGGCTTTTCTCGCCGATCTCGCTGAACAGCCGGGCGTTCTGGATAGCCAGCGCGGATTGCGCGGCAAAAGTCTGGAGCAGGTCGACGGTGCTGGCGGGAAACTCACCGGGCGCTTTGCGGCGGACTATGAGGGCACCGACCACATGTCCGAAACGCATGAGCGGCACTACCAGCCGCGCCCGGTACCCTGCGCGCAGGATGGTTTCGTTGATGGGAGTGGCGGGCAAATCGCGCAGATCGGCCTGCTGACTGGGTTCGTGCGCCTCAGTCAACAAGCCGACCGCCTCGGAAATTTCGGAATGCATGTTGCGGACCGCCGCGATCAATTCATCACTCATGCCGAAGGTGGCCCGGAGCTGGAATTCTCGCTGCTGCTCGTCCAGGACGTAGATCGCGCCTGCTTCCGTCCCGGAAATCTGCGTGGCCTTGGCGACGATGGTGTCGAGCACCGTTTCCAGGTCGAGGCTGGAGTTGATCGCCTGGGAGACCGCACCGAGCGCGCGCAGCTCCTCGACCGAGCGCGCGAGCTCCGTGGTGCGCGCGCGGAGCTCGTTCAACAGGCGCACGTTCTCGATGGCGATGACGGCCTGACTGGCGAAATTGGTGACCAGCTCGATCTGTTTGTCGGTGAACGGCCGTACGTCCTGACGATAAATGGCGATCGCTCCGACCAGCTCGTTCTCTTTCAACATTGGCACGGCCAGAAGGGTACGCGCGCCGCCGATATCGGCCAAAGCACGTAGCGGTCGCGCACCTCTGATATACGCGGGCTCCTTCGTGATGTCGGCGATGTGAATGAGCCGCTTTGTGCGGGGAAGCCGAGCAAGCGGTACATCAGGCTCAGGTCGCAATGTGATATCACGTGGCCGCTCCTCGGCGAGCGCGGGTGGCACGCCATGCAGCGCGACAGGTCGAAATCCCCCGTCTTCGAACAGCCACAGCATCCCGTACTTGGCCTCGCAGAGCTTGGTCGCGTTCTCCAGCATGGCGTCAAATACCGGCTCGAGCTCGCCAGGCGAGCTGGAAATGACGCGCAGCACATCGGCGGTGGCCGTCTGCTGCTGCAGCGATTCGCGCAGCTCGTTCAGCAACCTGGCATTCTCGATGGCAATCACGGCCTGGTTGGCGAAAGTCTTCAAAAGCGCCATCTGCTTGTCCGTGAGCGGACCGGGCGCGAGGCGGTTGACGCTGAGCACCCCGATCGCGGCGTCCCCGCGCAGCATGGGCATGTGGGTCGCCGCCCGGTAGCCGCTGGCCAGGAAATTTCGGATGCCGCTTGCCATCCCGGGCGGCGCATTCGCGGCATCTGGAACGTCCACGATACTGGCATCGAGAATGGCGATCCCATTCATGTAATCGCGCGAGAGCGGGATTGGAAACCGGCGCCGCAACGCCTCGGCGCGGTCCGGATCCGGATCGGCAGCGGCCACGGCCCTCACCTCATCTCCGTCCGCGAGCGTGATCATGATCGCGGCGTTCGGAAAGAGCTTGAGCCCACTCCGCACGATAGCGTCGAACACCGGCTGCGTATCGACAGGAGAGCTGCTGATAACCTTGAGCACGTCGGCAGTAGCAATCTGCTGCTGCAAGGATTCGCTCAGCTCGCGTGTGCGCGCCTGCACCTCGTCGAACAGGCGTACGTTCTCGATCGCGATTACCGCCTGGTCGGCGAAGCTGGAGACCAGCTCGATCTGCTTGTTGCTGAACGGGCGAGCTGTATTTCGCTGCAAAACAATCACGCCAATCGGAGTTCCCTCTCGCATCAGCGGAACGCCCAAGAGCGTGCGAAATCCACCAATTCTTGCCCGTTCAGTCACCTCATATTCCGGATCGGCGACCACGTCGGGAATATGAATGCTTCTTCCCTCCAGCACGGCGCGACCGGCTACCGTGCCCCGGTCCCATGGAAGAATCGGATGATTTTCCACATACGCCCGATAGTCGGAGGTATAGCCGTAGTCGGCAGCGAATTGCAGGATCCCCCCTTTCGGCCGCATGATTGCCGCCATTTCCGCGTCGCAAAGGCGCGCTGCCGATTCCACCAGCGTGTTCAGCACGGCGGGCAAATCGAATGTCGAGCGGCTGATCACCTTGAGCACATCGGCGGTGGCGGTCTGCTGCTGCAGGGATTCGCGCAACTCGTTGAGCAGCCGGGTATTCTCGATGGCAATGACGGCCTGGTCGGCAAAAGTCCTGACCAGCTCGATCTGCTTGTCGGTGAACGGTTGCACCTCGAGCTTGTAGAGAATGACCACACCGACGAGCTCGTCTCCCCGGAACATGGGCACTCCGAGCTCCGTCCGTATGGGATCGACATCGTGCAGCGCGTAGGTGTACTCGGGGTCCGCCTGCAGGTCGGCAACGTGGACAATCTGTCGTTCGAGTGCGACTCTGGCGGTGACGGTGTGTCGGCCTGGCCTGATGGGGTGGCCCCTGATGAAATCGATGAGTTCCTGCGAACAGTTGTAGAAGGCGACGCCGTGATAGGAATCGCCGTCATATCTGCAAATGACCCCCCGTTGCGCCTCGCATAGCCTCGCCGCGGTCCCGATGAGGGTGTCCAGCACCGTCTGCAGATCGAATGCCGAGCGGCTGATCACCTTGAGGACGTCGGCGGTAGCGGTCTGCTGCTGCAGAGATTCGGCGAGCTCGTGCGTGCGCTGCTGCTCCGTATCGAACAGGCGCACGTTCTCGATCGCGATCACCGCCTGATCGGCGAAGGTCTGCAATAAAGTGATCTGGGCATCGGGGAAACGTCCGATCTGCGCACGGGCAACCGCGACTGCGCCGATCGGATTCCCGTCATGCAGCATCGGCACTGCGAGGATGCTGCGGTAACTCACTGCGCCGGCGAGAGCGTGACCAAAACTGCCGTAGGCGGGATCGACCAACACATCCGGAATATGCGCCGCCTCGCCGTGCAAAACTGCGCGTCCCGCAGCCGTGCCCTCGTCAACCGGGAGTGGAAAGCCTTGCCTGAAGATCTGCAGTCCCTGCGAGGTCAGGCCATGGCTGGCGCCAAAACGGAGAAGTTCGTTATCGAAGCGTACCACGAACGAAAACTGGCCGTTGCACAACCGCACCGCCCTTTCGGCGATGGCATCGAAAACGGGCTGGACGTCTCTCGGCGAGCCCGAAATGAGGCGCAGAACTTCGGCGCTCGCCGCCTGCAGCTCGCGCGCTTCGGCTAGCTCGTGCTGCGCTTGCGCCAGCTGGTCTCCCAGATGGGCATGTATGGCGTGAGACATCGAACGTCCTAAGCCGGTTGCAGGCGGCTCATCGCGGCTCAACTGAGAACCTACGCGACACTGTCGCTCGCCTCAATGGCTCCGGGACTGCCGACAGCTCCCGCTTCGGGCCGTCATCCTTCGAGGCTCGGCGCGCAAAGAACGCGCCGAGCACCTCAGAGTGATGGTTCAAGACTGTCACTGCGGCGCATTAGCTTGTACGTCGCTCACCGGATACCTGCGCGCATGAAGCTCTGCACGAACTGGCGCTGAAACAGAAGGAAACCGACGAGCAGCGGGGCGGAGGTCATCAACGTCGCCGCGCAGATCACCGACCAGTCGATGCCCTGATCGGTCGAGGCGAATACCTGCAGCCCGACCGTGAGCGGGCGCGCCTCGACCGAGTTGGTCACGATCAGCGGCCACAGGAAATTATTCCAGTGGTAGCTCACCGACACGAGCGCATAGGCGAGGTAGACCGGCTTTGCGAGCGGCACGTACACGCGCCAGAGCACCTGCAAGGGGCCGGCGCCCTCGACCCGCGCCGCGTCATCGAGCTCCCGCGGCACGCTCTTGAAGGTCTGCCGCAGCAGGAAGATGCCGAAGGCGGAGGCGACGTACGGCAACGCGATCCCCGGAATGGTATCAACGAGGCCGAGCCAGGACATGGTGCGATAGTTCTCGACGATAAGCACGTCGGGCATGATCATCAGCTGAAGGAGCACAAGCGCGAAGGCGAGCTCGCGCCCGACAAACGCGAACCGGGCAAAGGCGTAGGCCGCAAGCGTGCACAGCACCAGCTGGCAGGCGAGAATGAGCGTCACCAGCACGAAGGTATTGAGGAAATAGCGCGCGAACGGTGCCGCGTGCCACGCCTGAACAAAATTCTTCAGCGTCAGTGGGGCCGATGCGACGAATCGCGCCGAGAATTCGGCAGGATGAAACGCTGTCCATACCGCGTAGAGAAGCGGGAGCAGCCACAGCACCGCGAGCAGCCAGGCCGCTGCTGATTCGAGCGCACCGCCGGCACCATGCAGCGCATAGGGGATGGGCTGCGCACGCGCGGTCATCGGTAGTGGATCCGCCGGTCGAGCAGCACGTACTGGCTCAAGGCGACGGCAGCGAGCAATGAAAGCAGGATCACGGTCAGTGCCGCGGCGTAGGTGCTGTCCCAGTATTTGAACCCGACCTCGTAGACGTAATACAGGAGCAGCGTCGTTGCGTTGTCGGGGCCGCCGCGGGTCATCACGATGATGTGGTCGATGGTGCGGAACGCGTTGATCACGGCGTTGACCAGGACAAACAGCGTCGTCGGCATCAACAGCGGGAACTGCACCCGGCGAAAGAAGGTGAACCGCGATGCGCCCTCCAGCGCCGCTGCCTCGGCGAGCGTAGGAGAGATCTGCTGGAGCGCGGCGAGGTAGAAGATCATGAAGAACCCCGCTTCCTTCCAGATCGCCACCACGATGACGCAGGCGAGCGCGGTTTCGGGGCTGCCCAGCCAGTTGTGCGCCCGCGCGCCGAAGAGCGACAGCACCTGCTCGAGAAGCCCGTATTGCGGGGTGTAGAAGAAGAGCCAGATATTGGCGACCGCGATCATCGGCAGCACGGTGGGCGTGAAATACGCCATGCGCACCGCCGCGCGTCCGACGATACGGTCGTTGACCCAGATCGCCATGATGAGAGCGAGCGCAATCGAGATCGGAATGGTGCCGAGCGCAAACATGAGATTGTTGAGGAGCGCCTGCCAGAACACGGAGTCGCTGAGCATGGAGCGATAGTTGTCGAGCCCGACGAACGTGCTTGCGCGACGCAGCTTGGGGGTGGACCAGAAGCTGTCGACGAAGGTTGCGAGCGCCGGCCAGTGGGTAAACAGGGCGAGCAACGCCATCGCGGGGAGGAGCAGCAGCCAGCCGTAGAGGTTATACGCGCTCCGCCGCATGTGTTCGCCCTTGTAGATCCTATGGGTTTGGGTGGCGGGTGGTCAGGAGGTAGGTTTTCCACCATTCGCAACCCTAACCTCGAGGATCGAGATGACGAAGCTCAATCACACTGACACACCCGCCGCCCCCGAA
>Ga0073928_10005200_pt1 | contig 18447 bp, 16 predicted proteins | sample PaiPotPPA55metaG_FD_76969 | JGI IMG/M metagenome (GOLD analysis project Ga0073928, IMG submission 76969) | Iron sulfur acid spring bacterial and archeal communities from Banff, Canada, to study Microbial Dark Matter (Phase II) - Paint Pots PPA... ... | reverse complement strand
TCCTCGGCGCGAGCATTTTCGGCAGTCCGGCATCGCCCCGCCTCGTGCTCTTGCCCGTGATCCTCGGGATTGCCGCGATCGTTGCCATGCTCGGCAGCTTGATTCCGTTGAGGAGGGCGGCGCGCTTTAATCCCGCGCCGATCCTGCGAGGCGAATGATGTTCGCGCGCCTGCTCTGGAAACTTCTCCGCGGCAGCCGCGGACGCCTCGCGGTGGCCATGATCGGCCTCATCAGCGGCGCGGCCGTGATTTCTGCGCTGCTCAATCTCGAGCTCGATATCGGACGCAAGCTCTCGCAGGAATTTCGCTCGCTGGGCGCAAACATCGTGATCGCACCGAAACCGTCAGCACAAACCGGCGCCGGCGCGGCATCGCTCTTGAGCGAAAACCCTATCGAGAGCGGTGAAATCGCACGCGGATTGGCGGCGGTCAATTCGCCAGACGTCGCCGCGTCCGCGCCTTACCTCTACATCGTCGCGCATCTCGCGAACGTTCCGGTAGTCGTCGTCGGCACCTGGCTTGACCAAACACCCAAGCTCGACCCCACATGGAAACTCGACGGAGAATGGATCGCATCGCGCGACGATAACCAGCATTGCCTCGTCGGCCGCAACGCAGCTCGGCAATTCCACCTCGCGTCCGCGAGCCAGCTCGATCTGACGTATCTCGCCCAAAATGCGAGCTGCACGGTGGCGGCCGTTTTTGATTCAGGCGGAGCCGAAGACAATCAAATCCTCGTGAACCTGCCGGTGGCGCAGCATCTCGCCGGCATTCAGGGCGCAATCAGCCTTTGGCAGTTGAGCGTCGCCGGCTCGAGCCAGGCAATCGCCAAGTACGCGCAGCGTCTCCAGACGCAGTTCCCAAGCCTCGATGTCCGCCCAATTCCGCAGGTAACGCAGGCGGAAGGTGACTTGATGGGCCGCATCCGACTCCTCATCGTCGCCACCATCGTGCTGATCCTCGTCCTCACTGCATTGTGCGTTCTCGCAACGATGGCGGCCCTCGCCATGGAGCGCCGCGCGGACGTTGGCCTGATGAAGGCGCTCGGCGGCTCAATTTCTCGCGTCCTTCGGCTCTTTCTGGCGGAGGTCGGAGTTCTCGGCGCCGTCGGTGGATTGCTCGGATGCGCCTTGGGACTGCTGCTCTCGCGCTGGATGGGTCAGCGCGTTTTCGCGGCGTCAATCTCGCCGCGCTGGGAAGTTTTCCCGCTCACAATTATTCTGATGATAGCGGTGGCGCTCGCGGGAGCTCTGCCTCTCCGGCTGCTCGGGAGAATAAAACCTGCCGTGATTTTGCGAGGAGAATAGTGGCGCCTCTCGTCCAAATCGAAAATCTGCGCAAGGAATTTGGCACCGTGCGCGCGCTCAACGGCGTCTCCTTCACCGTGGAAGATGGCGAGTGGATCGCCATTATGGGGCCTTCCGGTTCCGGCAAGACCACGCTGATCAATATTCTCGGTGGCCTCGACTCTCCCACCGCCGGCGTTGCCGTCGTCGACGGCACCGACGTCGCGCGCCTCGATGAAACCGGCCTCACGCGCTTCCGCGCAGAAAAAATCGGCTTCATCTTTCAGCAATTCCATCTCGTCTCCTATTTGACCGCTCTCGAAAACGTGATGCTCGCCCAATATTTTCACAGCACCACCGACGAAGGCGGAGCGCGCGCCGCGCTCGTGCGCGTCGGCCTCGCCGATCGAATTGAGCATCTTCCTTCGCAGCTTTCGGGTGGCGAGCAGCAGCGCGTTGCGGTCGCGCGCGCCCTGATCAATCATCCCAAGCTGATTCTTGCCGACGAGCCCACCGGCAACCTCGACGAAGCCAACGAGGAAACCGTCATTCGCCTGTTCCAGGCGCTCCACCAGGAAGGCCACACCATCCTGATGGTCACGCACGATCCCTCCATCAGCCGCCTCGCGGACCGCAAAATCGATCTCGCTCACGGACGCCTCGTGAGCATCAGCACCCTTTCCACGGAGGAAGAAGCGCGAAAGTAATTCTCGTCGCGACGCCGATTTCGAGCGATCCCACTCCGGCAAAGCGCCCTTGAAGGCCAATCTCCTGATTGGCGGCTCTTGCTGTCCCAGATTGGTCTTTTGCCCAGCATCCCTCTAAAATGGGAATTGCCATGCCCATCCCCATCGACGTTCGCAAAAAGCCCATCAGCGTAAAGGTGCAAGTCTCCACCGGCGAAGGCGCTGAAATCACGTGGTCAGACGGCCACACCAGCCGTTACGATTTCCCCTATCTTCGCGAACATTGCCCTTGCGCTCTGTGCAACGACGAGCGCGCGAAAAAAGAAAAATTCCCCGGTGCGGCGCCCACTCCCTCCAGCGTTCTGCCGATGTTCAAGCCCTGCGTGAAAGCTAAATCCGCCACGGCGATAGGGAACTACGCCGTCCAGATCGAGTTCACCGACGGGCACGCCACCGGAATCTTCAGCTTCGAGCACCTCCGCGAGATTTGCCCCTGCGAAGCCTGCGCCCGCGAATTTCGCTCCGTCTCCGCGGAAACACCAGCACACGACCACTAGCAAGGCCGCGTGGCTCCGTCGACAGGGCGACGCCTAGTTACACTCTGGTTTAGAAAAGCGTTCTCCGCGCTTTCCTTTCAAGCTGATTTCAACATATAGTCTTTTCCCGCGTCCCAAGAGCGTATGGCATCTAACTCCACGGGTTCGTCTTCTCAGGGTTCGCCTCGCCCAGTCGTGAAAGTCCTCGTGGCCACCACGGCCATGCTGGCGTTCATTTCTTTCTGGCGCGCGGCTGCCATTGTCCTCAACGACCTCGCCTCCTCCGCCTATTACGCCGGCGGCGAGGCCGAGCAGTTTATCGGCAAGACCGCCCCTTGGTTCATCTTGGGCATCATGCTGTTCTCCTACGCCGTGCGCTCCGTTTATGTCGAGAGCTGCAGCATGTTCGTCCGCGGTGGCGTGTACCGCGTCGTAAAAGAAGCCCTTGGCGGTAACCTCGCGAAGTTCTCCGTTTCCGCGCTGATGTTCGACTATGTGCTCACCGGCCCAATCAGCGGCGTCTCTGCGGGGCAATACCTCGCAGGCGTCATCAACGAGCTTTTCGAGAAGGCTCATCTTCACATTCATCTCGACGTGAACACCGCTGCCGCGGCAATCGCCATCACCATCACGCTCTATTTTTGGTGGGAGAACATCAAGGGCGTCCCGGAATCGAGCGGCAAGGCGCTGCGCATCATGCAGCTCACCACCATCATGGTGGTGGTCCTCATTGCCTGGTGCTGTTACACGCTCTGGGTTCGCGGCGGGCAGCTCCCCCCGATTCCCACTCCTCAGAACATGAAGCTCGACAAGCAATCCCTCGGCTGGCTCAACGGCTTCCAGTGGGCGCACGCGCTCACGTTGATTGCCATCCTCGTCGGGCTGGGACATTCGGTGCTCGCCATGAGCGGCGAGGAATCGCTCGCGCAGGTCTACCGCGAAATCGAGCATCCCAAACTGAAGAACCTGAAGAAAGCCGGTCTCATCATTTTCGTCTATAGCCTGGTTTTCACGTCCCTCGTTTCGTTTTTCGCCGTGATGATCATTCCAGACGGGATTCGTTCGCGTTACAACGAGAACCTCATCGGCGGCCTTGCGATGCATTTGGTGGGGAGTTTTTCGGCGCGCCTGGCATTTCACGTCTTCGTTGTGGTGGTGGGAACGCTGATTCTCGCCGGCGCCGTCAACACCGCGATCGTGGGCTCCAACGGCGTTCTGAATCGCGTGTCGGAAGATGGCGTGCTCACCGACTGGTTCCGCCACCCGCATCCCCGCTTCGGCACCACCCACCGGATTATCAACATGATTGTGGTGCTGCAGATCGTCACCATCCTTGTCAGCCGCGGCGACGTCACCTTTCTCGGCAACTTATATGCGTTCGGCGTGATCTGGAGTTTTTCGATGAAGGGTATCGCGGTGCTCGTGCTTCGTTACACCCACCCGCAGGACCGCGAATACCGCGTGCCGCTCAATCCCGTGATTTTCGGAAGGGAAGTCCCGATTGGACTCGGCTTGATCACGCTGGTGCTGCTTTCCATCGCGATCGTCAACTTGTTCACCAAGCCTGAAGCGACGATCGCCGGCCTTACCTTTTCGATTCTGCTCTTCACCGTTTTCGAAATCTCAGAGAAACGAATGCACCGGCGCCAGGCCGGCGCCGCCCACGTTGAGCTCGACCAGTTCAATCTGGCTCCCGAAGGGGAACTTACTCCGGCAAACGTCGGAGTGCGCCCGGGCAACATCCTCGTTCCCGTCAGCAATTATTACGCGCTCTATCACCTCGAGGCTGCCCTTCGGCGTGTCCGGAGTCAGGACGCCGATATCGTTGTGCTGCACGTTCGGCTGCTGCGCCGCGCCGCCTCCGGCGAATACGATTTGGCGCCCGACCAGTTGTTCAGCACGATCGAGCAGCTTCTCTTCACCAAGGTGCTGGCCATCGCGGAGAAAGAAGGAAAGTCGGTTCGCCTCGCCGTGGCTGCCGCCAACAACCTGTGGGAAGGCATTTTGCGCGCCGCGGAAAATCTGGAGTCCAGCACAGTCGTCGTCGGAAGTTCCTCCAAGATGTCGGTCACCGAGCAGGCCCGCTCGATCGGCTTGGCGTGGGAGACCATGGTGGAACCGCGGCCGCGCGTCACGCTGGAAATCTTCACTCCCTCCGGCCAGGAGCAGATTTTCTATTTGGGTCCGCATGCGCCGCGCCTGACGCCCAAGGAAATCGATCTGCTTCACAACATCTGGCTCAAGTTGAGCGACAAGCTCCCCGGCACCGAAATCCATCATCACGATATCGTTCACTTCGCCCTCGACGAAGTTGAGCGCGAAATCTCCGAAGGCCAGGGCGACGCCGTCCTCGAACGCCTCCGCCAGCACCTCCAGGCGATCGCGGACCGCCGCCAGGCCCCCTAGCAGCCGCCGCCTCCACCAGCACGCGGTTGCCGCCACCTTGTGCGGGGTGAGGGGTCTGCTTTTCGGCTTTTCCGTTTTCTGTTTTCTCTTTTCTCTCTTCTCTTTTCCCTGCGCCCTCTTCCGCTCGCGAGCAGTTGACTCCGCTCTCCGACATTAGTACCTTCCTCCCGACATTCCCTTTCTGAGTCGGCCCAATTGAGCCCAATTGAGTTCGTGCAGCGGGAGAACACGATGGAAAAAATTCTGATCAAGGTGAGTTACTGGCTGGGAGTCGTCTGCATCGTGCTGGCTTTGTTGAGCAAGGCTCTCAACGCCATTGGCGTGGACTTTGCGGAGTTCACAACGCGAGGAAACGAGGTCGGATACCACAGTTTCGTGATTGGCGCCGTTCTCTTCTTCCTCATGGCCATCGCCACCGAAAGTTTCGACTCGTTCCACAAGCGCAACCCGTAGCCTTGTTTCACGGTTTGTACTTGGCCTGGCCGCCTTGGCGGGCAAACCCTGAGGTTGAAAAAGTTTCAGCGTTTGTCCGAAGCTTCAACGGTTTGAGGGTGGAAGCGCGGACTTTCAGTCCGTGCGAAAGAATCGCCACCAAAATCACATGGGCTTTCATTTACGCCGCCGTGTTCCGTAGTTCATAGCCGATCGCGATCGCTAATAGATGAGTTTGAGTGAGAACTGAATCTGCCGCGAGTTGCCTGCCGTTTTGCTGATTTCGCCAAAACCGGATCCGCTGAGGATGTTCGCCGGCAACCCCATGTTGACGATGTTGAAAAGGTTAAAGAACTCGGCGCGGAATTGCAGGTCCACGCGCTCGGCTCCTCCGCTGCGCCGGCCAATGGGCGTGTCTTTGATGAGAGCGAAGTCGAAATTGTAGTAGGCAGGTCCGCGGAAGCTATTGCGTCCCAGGGTGCCAAACCTTCCTTGGTTCGGTCCTGTGCCGCCAGACACGTGGATAGGAATGAGGAAAAAATCCGTAGCGTTGTTGGCGCCTTGGCCGAAGTAATCCTCACGGTTTTGCCGCGCAGTCGACAGATCTGGCTTCGCGATCTGGTCGGGTCGGTCCACCCCGTTTGATCCGTAACCTGTCTGCTGCAGGCCCGAGTAGACCGTGAATGGCAAGCCGGAGCTGATGCTGGAAATGCTGAGCAATTGCCAGCCGCCGGTCACCTTTCTGCTGACGGAGCTTAGGAAGCCAACTTTCTCCACCTGCAGGTCCTGAATGACGCTCAGGCCAAAACCACGAGTCACATCAAACGTCGACGGGCCTTTTTCTGGATGCGTGTCGAAAGGATTTTGGGAGTAACCAGACGTTACCGCACCCGTCGATCCCGTTCCGCCGATTACTTCGCTGGTGTCGTCAATCGACTTGCTCCACGTGAAGCTGGCCTGAATGCCTGGACCGCCATGGACGACCGTTCCCGAGAGCGAAGTCTGAAATGCGTGATACGTGGAATGAGCGTCGTCAAAAATCACGTTTTCCACGCCGAAGCCGCCAGTGACATTGCCTGAGCTGTCGAACTGTGTGTACGGAGCGAATCCGGGGCTCGCACCGGGATAAGCGTTGGGAAACCCGTAGCGCGGCAGCTTTTCGGCGGCCGTTCCCACATAACTTGCATCCGCGGTGAGGCTCCCAATCTTGCGCTCGACCCCGGTCGTCCAGGTGAACAGCGTGCCGTTGCCAAAGGAACGATCGATCGCGCTTAAACTGAGTGCGCTCACGACGTGGCTGGGCGTCAGCGCGGCAATGTCCTGCTCATACCGGTTCACATCCATCACCGTATTCGGAGGAACGTCTTTCGGGTTCCCCGAGGCGAAAATGTCCACTCCCTGCGGCGTGTACACCCTGGGCAGTTGCAACGGAGTGATTTGGAAACCGTAATTGATTGGTGCACCGGAAGCCGCAACCAGCCGGGGATAGACAACGAACGGCGTCGAACCCGTAAGAAAGTTGTCCTGCCAAATGTTCGGCGGAATCACAGTGATGGCGCCGCCCGCGTTGAACGATAAGTTGTTCGTCGCTTGCCATGACGTTTGCACGCGCGGGCCAAAACCGTTCCAGTTCGTCTTGTATCCCGGTTGCGGATTCACCACGTACTCCTGAGTGCCGTTTTCAGTGAGAAAACCTCCCGTACGATGCGCTCGCTCCGTGATTGGTGTGTAAAGCTCCCATCGCAGTCCGTAGTCGACCGTCAGGCGCGGCGTCGCCTTCCACGTGTCCTGCGCCCAAACGCTGTAGTTGTTCCGCGAGACGGCTGCCGGGCCGATGTGCGATCCGTTCGAGAAATAAGGCGGGGCTACCGCCGCGGTATACACAAACGCACTCCCGGAAAGAAAGGCCGACAACGTGTCGGGCAGCGCATCTCCGACGGCAATGTTGTGCGTCCCGCTTTGCGAGCTGATTGCCTCGGTGGCATAGGCCGTGCCGCCGCCGAAGTCGTACTCGCCGTTCGGGCTTATTCCGAAGTAGGTTGTGTCTCTGTTGAGGCGCGCCTCGAAGCCGGCCTTGAACGCGTGATTTCCAGCCGTGTACGCCACAGTTTGGCGGCCGTGGAACAGGTTTCCGTAGGCCTGCATTACCGTTCCGCCCGCTGTATTAAATCCTTCGTAGAGACCGTCGTTGAATTTCGCCGCTGGATCGGTGTAATCGGCGGTGGGAAATCCCGGCGTGGAGCGTTCGAAGCTCAACAACGATTCCAGGATCAATCGCGGCGACACTGTGTGCGTGTACGAGAGGGCCACGTTGCGTTGCCTGTCGATATACTCAACGTCGAATGCTGGATCGATCGCGGTCTGATCGGGATTCGTCGTAGGTCCCGTCAGGTTGTCCATCGTGAATCGCCCGAAGAATTGATCGTTCGACGAAATCTTGTGATCGATGCGCACTGAGAACTGGTCCGCTTTGGTCACCACTTTGGACGCGGTCGCATAAGTACGGTCGCCATACGGACCGGCCGGATCATTCCGCATCGGATACCGCGCTAAGATCGCGACAATACTTGGATTCACCGGGACGGTCAGCGTGTCGGTCGACCCATCCGGGTAGGTTACGACGTCAATGCCGGTCCGCTCGGCTGGCGTGGGCACCGGCATCACCTGCGTCGTTCCCAGCACCTGACGGAAACCCTGGTACTCGATGAAATAGAAAGTGCGCTCTCGGCCGTCATACACCTCGGGAATGTAGATTGGACCCCCGTTGGTAAACCCGAATTCGTTGCGCCGGAAAGGTGGAATCCTGCCGGGATACGCCGGCGTGGGGTGATCGAAGTAGTTGCGCGCGTCGAACGCCGAGTTGCGCACGAACTCGAAGACCGAGCCGTGAAAACCGCTGGCTCCAGAGCGTGTGATGATGTCGGTGAATCCGGAAGCTCCGCGTCCCACTTCAGCGGGCATCCAGCCGGAAACGGACTTGATCTCTTCCACCGCATCCACGTTGAAGTTCGAGAACGTGGAACCACCCATCTCCGGATCGCTGATGTCGGCGCCATCCATGGCGAAAGTCGCCTCAACGCCGCGCTGGCCATCAATGGCGAACTGCGCAGTGAAGTTTGTCGCCCCGTTTGTGTCTGTCATCGTGCCGGCGGCGAGCAAGAGTAGCGCGCTGAAGTCGCGCTTGTTCAGTGGCAGCTCGCTGACGGCTTCGCTCGAAAGTTTCTCGCCTCCCGTAGTCTGGTCCGCCTCGAGCGCCGCCAGGGTAAGTTCGCCGCGTCCCGAGAGAGTCAGCAGCACGGGCGGACTCGCGGCCGTGACATAAATCGGTCCGGCGTACTTGATTTCGCGGTCGCTGGTTCTCACCGTCAGGCGATATTCCCCGGCAGGTAGCGCCACTTGGAAGTGTCCATCCGAATCTGTGATTCCCTCGATTTGGACGCGGCCAGCGGCCAAACGAACGATGGCGCCAGGAATAGGCGCGCCCCCTGCGTTGCGCAGCACGCCACGCCACTGAGGAGTGGCGGACTGGCCCCAACTAGCGCCCGAACTGGTGCCCCAACAAGTGACCGACGAAACGCAAAAAAGAAACAGCGAAATCCAGGCTGCATAGGGGAGCCGTTTCTGGAGAGTACTGGACTTCCTAGACCATGCAGAGTTGCCGGACCTCAAGGACCCTCCAAAACTGTGTCACACATATTTTCTAGTACTGGGTCTTGCAAACATAGTAATTTTATGATAGCCTGCAGCCAGAGGCTTGGGAAATGACCGGCAGAGCGGGCCACATTCGACGCTTCAAAGCACAGTACCAACCCTCACCCCTCGCTTTACTTTCGCCCCCGGCCCGGAATCCTAATAACGAAACCGCGATTAGAAATCGACGCAAATGATTGAAAACATTCACCAGCCACCCATTCTAATAAGCAAAAGGGAGGGGGGTCTATTTTCGCAAAAGCGAAACCAAGGCGAACACTCTCTGCGAGCCGTTGCCCTGCCTGGCCTCCCTGCCTCCTGTCTCTGTGCGCTCTGTGACTCTGTGGCTAAACTTACTACCGAATCTCCGAGGTGCAATTCGGGCAGCGCGTGGCGGCCAGCGGAATCTGCGTGGCGCAATAGGGGCACTCCTTGGTCGAGGGAGCGGCCACGGGCTTCGGTTTCCAGTGGTTCACCATGCGCACCAGCAGGAAGATGGCGAATGCCACGATCAGAAAGTCGATGATGTTGTTCAGAAACATTCCGTAGTTGATGGTGGCCGCGCCCTGTGCTTTCGCTGCCGCCAGGGAGTCGTAGTGTTTCCCCGAAATATTGATAAAGAGATTCGAGAAATCCACCTTTCCGAGAATGCGTCCGAACGGCGGCATCAGGATGTCGCTCACCAGCGACGTGATGATTTTTCCGAACGCCGCGCCGATGATGAAACCCACAGCCATGTCGAGCACGTTTCCTCGCATCGCGAATTCCTTGAATTCTTTGAACATTTTTTGCGCCTCCGTGGATTTAAGTTTGAATTGGCTCCGTTGACTTCCCAGGTCTACGCGCCGTTCCTGCCACCTTGTCATCCCGAATCCCCGCGGTTTGTGCGGGGTGAGGGATCTGCTTTTCGCTTTTGGAGACCGCTTGACTAGGATCTCAACAAAGCCATTTGAATTTCCGTTGCGCTTTCACGTCGCGCGCAGAAACAACGCGGCTCCGGCGATCCCGCGAACCGCGAGCACGCCGCCCGCGATCCCGAGCAACACGTTCGCGTGCCCAAGCGAAAGAAGCGGAATCGCTATGAGCAGGACTCCCACGATTCCCATCGACGCGGCGCGCACGCCTGCCTCGAGCTGTCCTGTGTTGGGCGCGGGTCGTAGCCATGCCCGCGCCGCCCAAAATATGAAAGCCACGCCCAACAGGATCAGCACAACCGGCCGCGATGGAACCACAATCGTCCGCGTCAAAGCAATCAGGATCAGCAGCGCGCCGAGCAACAGAATGATGAATTCGCTGAGTAAGCCAAAAAGCTTCTCCGTTGAGGGCATCGCGGCCTTCCTCGAGCGGATTATCCATCAGGGAGCGCGGGCGGCGCAAACTGCCGGACGCAATGCGCCCGAGACTGGCGTACATCAAGTGGAGTGTTACAATAGCGTGCTTTTCGACGCTTTTGGGTGCCGAAACTTCGCTCGCGCCGCGTCATCGAATAGACATTGAATAGTTGAGGAGACGCAATTGGAAAAGGTCATCATCATCGGCAGCGGATGCGCGGGGTTGACCGCTGCCATTTACGCGGCGCGCGCCGATCTGAAGCCGCTCGTACTCGACGGCTATGAGCCCGGCGGCCAGCTTGCGCTGACCACCATGGTCGAGAATTTCCCTGGTTTCCCGGAGGGAATCCTGGGGCCGCAGCTTATCGAGAACGCCCGAAAGCAGGCGCAACGGTTTGGCGCGGAGTTTCGCACGGGAGCCGTCACCTCAGTGGATCTGAGCGGCCCGCCATTCAAGATTGTCGCGGGGAAAGAGAGCTTCGAGTGTGAGGCGCTGATCGTTGCGGCAGGGGCCTCCGCGCGGATGCTCGGCATCGAAACAGAAAAGCCGTTGCTGGGCTTTGGCGTTTCCACCTGCGCCACCTGCGACGGATACTTTTTTCGCGACCGCGACATTCTGGTCGTCGGCGGCGGCGACACGGCGATGGAAGAAGCCACCTTTCTGACGAAATTTGCCAAGACCGTCACGATCGTTCACCGGAGAAATGATTTTCGCGCAACGAAAATCATGCTCGATCGAGCTCGCGCGAATCCCAAGATCGTCTTCAAGACGCCTTTCGTCGTGGATTCTGTCGACGACGTGGAGAAGAAAGCCGTCGAGATGGTTACGCTTCGCAACGTGGACACGAATGTGACCGAGAAGATTCCAGTCGAGGGAATGTTCGTCGCCATCGGACATGAGCCGAACACGAAAGTCTTCAAAGGACAGCTCGACATGGATGAAGCCGGATACCTGCTCACTCACGACGGGCCCAAAACGAGCGTTCCCGGCGTTTTCGCGGCGGGCGACGTTCAAGACCACCACTATCGTCAGGCGATCACGGCTGCGGGTTCGGGCTGCATGGCGGCGATGGACGCCGAAAAATATCTTGAACGCCAAACAAAATGACTCCGCCCGGCGGCGGCTCCTGTAGCGCGAGAGGCCGCCTCGCGGCATAATCCGGTATGCATGCCAACTGAGCCCGCCGCCCCATCCGTCCGACTTCAATTTCACCCGATGCGCTCGCTGCTCCTGCATCTTTCCGCGAGCAAGCGATTGGCGCCTGTGATCATGAATCTCGGCGTGAGCCGCCGGGTGGCCCGGCGATTCGTCGCCGGCGAAACGCTGGAAGATGCCTTTGACGCCGCGCGCGCTGTTAACCAAGCATTGCAATTGGCGAGTCTCGATCTTCTCGGCGAGAACGTCGACGACGCAGCAGGAGCTCGCCGAACGGCAGAAGGCTACCTCACCGTCTTCGATCGCATCGCGCAGGAAAAGCTCGATGCGAACGTTTCCCTCAAGCTGACGCAATTGGGCCTGGACCTGGGAGCTCCGATGTGCGAAGAGCTGCTCGACAAGATTGTTGCGCACGCGGCGAGACGCTCGAATTTCGTCCGCGTCGATATGGAAGGGTCAGCCTATACGCAGCGGACGATCGACATCGTTAAGCGCGTCCGTGCGAAATATCCAAACGTCGGCACCGTCATGCAGTCGTATCTCCACCGCACCGAGCAGGACGTTCGCGACCTGCTGGACGTGGGCTGCCGACTCCGTCTTTGCAAAGGCGCTTACAGCGAGCCTCCCGAAGTTGCTTTTCCGAAAAAGGCGGACGTCGATGCAAACTACGTGAAGCTCATGAAAATCCTGCTGCCCAGTGGGATCTACCACGGAATTGCAACGCACGATCCGGCGATGATCGAAGCCACGAAGACGTTTGCGCGAGAGAAGAATATCGGCCGCGAGCAATTCGAGTTTCAAATGCTTTACGGCATCCGGACGGATCTACAGAAGCAACTTGTCCGCGAAGGATACCGCTTGCGCGTCTACATTCCGTACGGCTCGGATTGGTTCCCGTACTTCATGCGCCGGCTCGCCGAGCGTCCGGCCAACCTCACGTTCTTCCTGCGCAGTCTTTTGCCGAGATCTTCGTGAATGCCTTAGGCCTTGCGGCAGACGGCCACGCCGTCGCGCAGAGGCACGATTACGGGGAACAGATCCTGCGAGGAATAAATTTGCTTATTGAATTTTTGGATGGCGCGAGTGTTCGCATCTTTCGCGGGCTTGGTCACGCGTCCCGACCAGAGGACGTTATCGGTCACGAGCAGCCCGCCGCTGCGCAGCCGTGGAACCGCTTTTCGAAGCGCGGCCGGATACTGATGCTTGTCGATGTCGATCAGGATCAGATCAAACTCGCCCGGAATCGTGTCGATCAGGTCCAGAGCGTTGCCGGTGAGCACATGAACGCGGTCTTGCACGCCCGCGCGTTCGAAGTGCATTCGCGCCAACGCGGCGTTCGCCGGATCGCCGTCCGTGTAGTAAACCTCCGAACTTGCACCGGCGGCGCTCGCAAACCACATCGTCGAGTAGCCAATCGCGGAGCCCATCTCGAAAATCCGCTTTGCGCCCGAGATCTGCGTCAGAAGATGGAGTAGCCTCCCGCAAGCGGGTCCGATGATCGGCACGTCGTGCTGCCTCGCGTACCGCTCCATGGAGGTGAGCACGGCATCGCGCTTCGGCAGCAGGTCGTCGAGGTAGGTCTCCACTTTCTTGTCGAGGATTCCGGGCATCGTCCCTCCTTCGCAGAACGATTCTATCCGATCGTGTCGCCGGTCTTAAGCGTGTGAATTTCCAGGCCCGAAATGTCCTCCGTGAGTTCGCGCAGCCGATCTGGCCGCCCCGTCAGCATAGGGAATGTGCCGAAGTGCATCGGGACCACATGATGCGCGCCCAGCAGGCGAATCGCCAACGCCGCTTCGCGGGGTCCCATCGTGTAGTGGTCGCCGATGGGCAGCATCGCCAAATCGGGCGAGTACAGGTCGCCGATCAGCTTCATGTCTCCGAAAACCGCCGTGTCTCCGGCGTGGTACAGAGTCAGTCCCCCCGGCAGGCGAATGACGTAACCGCACGCTTCGCCACCGTAGACGATTTTATCGCCGTCAGTAATGCCACAGGAATGGACGGCGTTAACCATCGTAACTTCGATCTCGCCCACCTTTTGTGCGCCGCCTTTGTTCATGGAGCGCGTGTTTTCGACGCCCTTTGATTCCAGCCATGCGCAAGTCTCGGGAATTGCAACGATCTGGGGCTTGAACTTCTTGCCGAGTTCGACTGCGTCGGCGATGTGATCGAAGTGGCCGTGTGTGATGAGAAGCGTGTCAACTCTTTCGACATTCTTGAGCGGTTCCGGACACATCGGGTTTGATTTCACCCAGGGATCGACGATGACGACTTTTCCGCTGGGCGTCGTAACGCGAAAGGTAGCGTGGCCGAGCCACGTCAGCTTGTTCCCTCGAGTCTGTAGCATGATTGCTTTGCCTCCGAGCAGAATCAGAATGAATAAGAGCGGTGGCTACTGCGGGGCGGTGGGCGAGCCCGAGGTCGCGAGAATCACACGGATTCCTTGCTCGAATGCAGCACGCGGTTGCTCGCCGACGAAGTGGCCGGCGATGCGCCCATCGCGGCCGTAGAAAATAGTCTCCGGCATCGTTCCGGACCACGCCGGGTTCACGCCCGGATAGAAGGAATCGACATCGATCCCTGGCTTCTGCCGGTAGTTGGGGAATCCCGGTTGATACTTGGCAAGAAACCGGCGCATGAGATGAATCTCCGCGTCGTTATCCAGGCTGACGCCGAACACCGCGAGGCCTTGAGGGGCGTACTGTTTCGCGAGGTCGACGATCATGGGGAATTCGTCGCGGCACGGTTCGCACCACGTCGCCCAGAAAGTGACCAGCAACGGTTTCCCGTGGTATTTCGCGAGCACCTGGTCGTAGCCTGTCAAATCGATCAGCGGCAGGTCCACCGAGGTTGCGGTTTTATGAGCGCTAGAGCCGGCTTTAGCGGAGCTTGTCTGGGCAAGTGGAGTGTTGGCGGTAGCGAGGGCCAGAACCATCCCGGCCATGAGCCTAATCCAACTCTTGCGGGAAATAAGCGCGTTAGATTTCATCACGTTGCCATTCTATCGGTCTTTCCCGGTCTCCGGCAACTTCGCGGCTGCGCGCCGACCGCTTGTCCGTGCTAGAATTTGATGATATATAAAATGGTTTCGGGGTTGTACGATAGAGGTTGCTGGACCCCAGGAACACAGCCCGTTTTTGAGGAGAAACCCTAATGGCTTACGTGATTGCCGAGCCGTGCATCGGAACCAAGGACACCGCCTGCGTGGATGTCTGCCCCGTGGACTGTATCCATCCGCGGAAGGACGAGCCTGACTTCGCGGCGGAAAAGATGCTCTACATTAGCCCGGACGAATGCATCGACTGCGGAGCGTGTGTTCCGGTTTGTCCCGTAACGGCCATTTTTGCCCTTGAGGACCTGCCGGAAAAGTGGAACAGTTTCACGCCCATCAATGCGGACTGGTACAAGAACAAAAAGGCATAGCTGGTTCGGCCTCCGAGCGAGCGGCTCGCGCCTGTGACGATGGCATCGTAAGCGCGGCGGGACATGCGTTCCGCCGCGCTTTTGTTTTTCCTACTTTCAGTGGCACGGCCCGCATGGAGATTCGAATTGATTTGCCGGGAGTGAAGCTTGGAACCGTCGAAGCGGACGATGTGCGCGTGGTCCTCGTCGAGACCGAACTCGCGCGACTCATGGAACGGGTCTGTGAGCAAAAGCGGCGAGAGTTCTCCGTGGAGAGCCTGCCCAACGCGGAAGCAATCCGCAGCGTCCGTGGAATGTTTCGCGAGTGGGGTATGGACCCTTCGAAATACCGTCCGTCCTCCGAAGCACTTTTGCGGCGCGTCGTTCAAGGGAAGGGGCTTTATCGAGTTTCGAATATCGTGGACATCGGGAATCTCGGCTCGATCGAGACTGGGTGGCCTTACGGGTGCTACGACCGTTCGCGAATCCGTTCTCCGGTTTTGTTTCGTCACGGCGCAGCGGGCGAACGCTATGAGCGAGTCGGCAGAGAAATGTGGCACCTTGAGGGGAGGCCAGTTATCGCGGATGCAGACGGCCCTTTCGGCAGTCCCGTCAGCGATTCGACGCGCAGCATGATTACGGAGTCGACTCGCGAAGCCCTCATCGTGATTTACGCCCCGGCAAGTGCGTGGGACGCATCCTTGGAATTGGCGACGGCGAAGGTCGGCGAGCGGCTTACCCTCTTTGCGAACACGGCTTCCGTTCGCTCCGGAATCTTCCGATAAATTTGGTAGTGAGTTCGTCTCCGATTACCCTGCTATACCTCCGCTGGCCGATGGGTTAGAGTCGGTGGGTCGGCACGTTCGTTAAGAATGGTTTGGCTGGAGAATAGGGTCGGGGCAAAGCTGCTTCCGAACCACACGCTACCGGTTGCGCGATTCCAAACGAATCGGGTGTCCGAATTTGAACATTGGCTGTCGAAAACGAGCATCCCACGCGAAGCAGCCCATGCTAAGTGATTTACAATGTGGGTCTTCCTGTTGGCACGCTTGGTGCTAATAAATGCCGGGGGAGAAGAAACATGTCATTTCTTCGCGATCTAAGATTGGCGTTCCACTCGTTGTTGCGCAGCAAAGGAATTGCGATCATCGTGATCCTCACGCTGGCGCTTGGCATCGGGGCCAACGCAGCCATCTTCACGCTGGTGCGGGGCGTGCTCCTCAAGCCGCTGGTCAACCGAGGCGAGAACCGGCTCATCTACATCCGCCAGAGCGCACCCGGTCTCGAGGACGACGACTCAACGTTTTCCGTGCCCGAAATCAAGGATCTCGAAGCCAGTGTCCACTCAGTAAGCGAGTTCGGCGACTTCTCGACAATGGGCTTTACGATGGTCGGACTCGGTGAACCTCGCGGAGTGCAAGGTGGCGTCGTCGGGGGCACCTATTTCGAGGTTATGGGCCTGCACCCTGTTCTCGGCCGCCTGATCGGACCTCAAGATGACGGTCCGAATGCGGCCGGCGTCATCGTACTCACCTATCGTTTCTGGTCCACCGTTTACAAAAAAGATCCTAATGTGATCGGCAAGACCGTTCGCCTCAGCAGCATTGGCGATCGTTCGGCCACGGTGATCGGCGTCCTCGAACCCTGTGTGCCGTATCCCGCGGATACTGAAATCATCGGCAACATCGTCACCAGTCCGCATCATCTTTCTGCCACGATGGTCACCGGCCGCGTCCATCGGATGACCGAACTCTTCGGACGGCTTGCTCCCGGCGTCACTCTCGACCAGGCCCGCACTGAGTTGCGCACGGTCTACGCCTCGATGCAGAAGGATCACGCCGAAGCGTATCCTGATAACGGAGGCTACCGCATCGACGCGAGGATGCTGCGCGACCAGATTACTTCCGGTGCGCGTACCGTTCTCCTAGTCCTTCTGGCCGCATCCGGCCTCATCTTTATCATCGCTTGCTCGAACGTAGCCAATCTGATTCTTGCGCGAACCGTACGGCGCGAGGGCGAACTTTCGATCCGCGCCGCGCTGGGCGCAAGCTCAGGCGCGCTGCGCCGGATGCTGTTAGCTGAAAGCCTTTTGCTGTGCGGCGCTGGCGCGGGACTTGGCGTGATGAGCGCACAGCCGTTGGTCAGCATACTGGCTCGGTATGCTTCACGATTCTCCGTTCGCGCGCTGGATTTGACGGTGGATTCCAGCATGCTTTGGGTGGGAGCGGTTCTGGCAGTACTCGCCGCAGTGATTTTGGCGTTTGTGCCTCGTCTGCCGTCGCCCGACTCGTCCAGTGGTTTGAATGTGGCGAGCGGCAGCGTGCGGATCACCAGCAGCCCAGCCGGCGCCAGCACGTTTTCGCGGTGACGCAAATCGCCGCATCTTTTGTGCTGCTGGCGGGCGCAAGCATGTTGGTCACTACGCTCATCGCACTGCAAAAGACGCAGCCCGGCGTCGACACGCGTCACGTTCTCGCGGTGGACGTTCCGGCGTTGTCGTACGGAAAAACACCTCAGCAAGTTGTCGATTTCTATAAGGAATCGATACGACGCATCGATGAGTTACCAGGTGTCAGCAACACCGCGTTCGCCGTGATTGCTCCCTGGCGCGATGCCAACAACTTCGGTGTGGGTCTGCAATTCTCGGGTGATGGTCACGTCCATGGCAAAGACGATCCTCGCGCGCAGTGGCGTACGATCTCTCCGGGCTTTTTCGCCGCGCTCGGCGTACCCATTCTTGCGGGCCGCGATTTCAATTCCTTGGATGACCAGAATCGAGAGCCCGTCGTTATCGTCAGTGAGACTCTTGCGCAACGCATGTTTCCTGGTCAGGACGCGGTGGGCCGGCATGTCTATTGGACCGATCCCGTGTTGGAGTTCCTTCCGGGCACTGAGGGCGAGAAGGCACGATTCAAGTCGCCACACCGCATCATCGGGGTCGCCGCCGACGTTGATGACGAACATATCGTCCCTGCGCCCACATCCGCCGTCTACGGCACTTTTGCAGACTCTCCGATGTTTGGCGGTCACCTCTTCATCCACACCAGTGCAAATCCTTATTCGCTGGTAACGCCCGTCACGCAGATTATTCGCCAGATGTCCGCCGACGAACCCGTTGAGCATCCCGCCACTCTCGAAGACATCCGCGCTCAGGTGCTTGCGCCAGACCGTTTGAACTCGCTGGTGTTTGGCGTGTTCGCCGCGGTCGCATTGCTGATTGCTGTCGTTGGCGTCGCGAGCGTCCTGGCGTTTTCGGTTAGCGCGCGGACGCGGGAATTCGGCATCCGCCTGGCGCTCGGGTCGCAGCCGGAAAATATCCTTAGAGGCGTTGTCGCGGAAGGCGCGGTGATGGCTGCGGCCGGCATTCTGGCGGGCGCAGCAGTGGGGTTCGTCGCGGCGCGATTGGCGGCCACGTATTTCTTCGAGATGAAGATGCCGGGCGCTTTACCTGTGGTTCTCTCCGGCTTCGTCCTTCTCGGTGCTGCGATTATCGCGTCGATGCTGCCGGCGGCACGCGCCGCGC
>Ga0073928_10005199_pt1 | contig 18448 bp, 19 predicted proteins | sample PaiPotPPA55metaG_FD_76969 | JGI IMG/M metagenome (GOLD analysis project Ga0073928, IMG submission 76969) | Iron sulfur acid spring bacterial and archeal communities from Banff, Canada, to study Microbial Dark Matter (Phase II) - Paint Pots PPA... ... | reverse complement strand
CGGCAAGACATCACTGCTCGATTACATCCGCAAGGCCAACGTGGTCGCAGGCGAGGCCGGAGGCATAACTCAGCACATCGGGGCGTATCACGTCTCGCTCCCCAGCGGACGCTTGATCACTTTTCTCGACACGCCGGGCCACGAGGCCTTCACGGCCATGCGCGCACGCGGTGCGCAGGTCACGGATATCGTCGTGCTGGTTGTAGCGGCAGACGACCAGGTCATGCCTCAGACGGTCGAAGCTATCTCGCACGCCCGAAACGCTGGCGTGCCGATGATCGTGGCGATCAACAAGATCGACCTGCCGGCAGCGAATGTGCCGAAAGTGAAACAAGATCTGCTGCAGCACGGCGTAGTGCTGGAGGAGTTTGGCGGCACGACGTTGGCGACCCCGATTTCGGCCAAGACGGGGAAGGGCATCGGCGAGCTGCTGGATCAGATCCTTCTGCAGGCCGACATTCTCGAGCTCAAAGCCAATCCCCATCGACGCGCGACCGGAGCGGTGATCGAGGCCCAGCTCGATCCGGGCAAGGGGCCGGTCGCGACGGTGCTAGTGGAAAACGGCACGCTGCATGTGGGCGAGGACTTCATCTGCGGTCTGTACGCCGGGCGCGTCCGCGCACTGCTGGACGAGCGTGGGAAGCACGTCAAGGAGGCCGGCCCCGCGATTCCAGTTCAGGTGTTGGGCATCGAAAAGGTGCCCACGGCGGGCGATATCCTCGTCGTCGTCGAGGACGCGACCGACGCTCGGGAGACTGCCCAGCGCCGCGAGCGCCTTGATCGCGAGGCGCGCAACCGGCGGACCTCTGCCCGCGCCGGTGTGACGCTCGAGGACTTCATGGCGCAGACGACGACCGGCGAGCTTCGCGCGCTGCGCATCGTCATCAAGGCCGACCAGGGCGGGCCAGCTGAAGCTCTCGCCGATGCGCTGGCGCAGCTTTCGACCAGCGAGGTCGAAGTGCAGGTGGTACACCGCGGGGTCGGCGCCGTGACAGAGAGCGATGTGCTGCTGGCCAAAGCGTCCGGCGCCATCATAGTCGGATTCCACGTCCGACCCGACAACAATGCGCGCGCCAGCGCCGAGCGCGAAGGCGTGGAGATAAAGCTGTATCGCATCATCTACGAGGCGGTGGCGGACGTCCGCTTGGCGCTCGAGGGCTTGTTGCGCCCGGAGCAGCGCGAGGTGGTGGACGGCGAGGCCGTCGTGCGCGAGCTGTTCAAGGTCGCCAAGATCGGAACGATCGCCGGAAGCTTTGTCAGGGCCGGCGTCATCAATCGAGAAGGACGCGTGCGTGTCGTGCGCGACGCCGCCCAGGTATACGATGGGCGAATCGCGTCACTGCGCCGGTTCAAGGACGACGTGCGCGAGGTGCGGCAAGGGTTCGAGTGTGGAATCGGGATCGAGAACTTCAATGACGTCAAAGTGGGTGACGTGATCGAAGCGTATCGCACCGAGGAAGTTGCCCGTACATTGCCGCCGGCATCCGCCTGAATTGCTCCAGGCGCACAAACCAACATGGCGCACGATAGTAGGCGGCCAGACCGCGTCGCGGAGGCCATCCGCGAGGAGATAGCAACCTTTCTCGCGGAAGATGTGAAGGACCCGCGAGTGACGGGGCTAGTCACGGTGACGGGAGCGGAAGTCTCCCGTGATTTGCGACACGCCCGCATTTTCGTGACTGTGATGGGCACCGAAGCGGAGCGCGCTGAGACGTTCGAAGGGCTGGCCCACGTGGCGGGATATTTGCGCTCCCGGGTGGGGAAGGCGCTGCGACTGCGGCTCGCGCCCGAGATCACGTTTCGCCCCGATGAAAGTGTCGCGTATGCTGCCCGCATCAACGCGCTGCTCGAGCAGGTCAAGCCTCGCGGCGAGTCGGCCTGACGCTCGGCTCGCTCTAGTGGCTGACGGGTTGCTGCTGCTCGACAAGCCGCCCGGCATCACGTCGCATGACGCCGTTGACGTATGCCGCCGCGCCTACGGCGAACGCTCCGTTGGGCATCTCGGCACGCTGGACCCGTTCGCGACGGGGCTGCTCGTTCTTCTCTTCGGCCGCTCGACCCGACTGGCGACATTCCTCCGTTCAGATCCCAAGGTGTACGAGGCGACGATCCGATTTGGAGTGGAGACGGACACGGACGACGCGCTCGGCGCGCCGACGCGCACGTCAGCGCCGCCAGCTGTGGCCGCAGTCGAACAGGCCGTGATCGCATTGACGGGCGCTATTGAGCAGGTGCCACCAGCTTATTCCGCCAAGCAGGTTGCCGGGGCACGGGCGTATGCCGCCGCTCGACGAGGGCGGCCGCTCGACCTGGCGCCGGTGCATGTCCACGTGCACTCATGGGAGCTTCGCCAAGTACGAGACCCAGCCTCGGTCGCGGAGGTGGACGTTGCCGTGACATGCGATGGCGGCACCTACGTTCGTGCGCTCGCGCGCGATCTCGGACGACTTTCTGGCAGCGCCGCTCACTGCCTCACGCTGAGGCGGGTGCGCGCTGGAACGTTCGACGTTGGGAACGCCACTTCGCTCGCCGACGTGCGCGAGAAGGTGCCCCCGCCGCCTCTTCGCCCGCTTCGTGTGACGGTCGATGGCTGACGAATCGATGGAGTCGGGCCTTCCTTCGAACGTGTCCGGCACGATCGTGACCGTCGGGACGTTCGATGGCGTTCACCGGGGACACCAAGCCGTGCTCGCGAGACTGGCCGAGCGCGCGGAAGAGACCGGGCTGGCGAGCCTTCTCGTCACGTTCGAGCCGCACCCCCTCGAAGTCGTGAACCCGGCCGCAGCGCGGCCGCTGCTCTCGGTCGGGCCAGAGAAGTTCGAGGTGCTTGCCGAGGGAGGCATTGAATATTGTGCCGTGCTGCCTTTCACTCCGACACTCGCGCGCTACGATGCCGAGCAGTTCATAGAGCTCGTCCTGCGCCGGCGATTTCGTATGCGCGAGATGCTGAGCGGTTACGACAACGGTTTCGGTCGCGGTCGCGCGGGCGACGTCGAGACGGTCAGGGCGGTCGGAGCGCGCCGCGGCTTTCGCGTGGATGTGGTCCCACCCACGACGCTCGACGACGGCCGTCCGATCTCGTCGACCTCGATCCGTCGCGCGGTAGCGGGCGGGGACCTGCGAGGCGCAGCGCTCGGCCTAGGTCGGCCCTACTCAGTCAGCGGGCACGTGGTGGAGGGCGACAGGCGCGGCCGAGCGCTCGGATTCCCGACGATCAACATTCCGTTGCCGTCGCCGCGCAAGCTGCTGCCTCCCGAAGGCGTGTACGCGGTCCGAGTTCAGACCCCGCGAGGCCCACTCGGTGGCATGCTGCACCTCGGGCCTCGCCCCACGTTTGGCGATCCGAAGGTGACCATCGAAGCGCACCTGTTCGACGCCACGGGCGATTGGTACGGCGCGTACGTTCGCCTGGAGTTCATTGCTCGTCTGCGCGAGATACAGACGTTCGACAGCCCCTCGGCGCTGACCGCGCAGATGCGGCGCGACGAGCAGAACGCGCGCCGAGCTCTGGCGGCGGCGCTGAGCGGCGCGGCCGAGCGAGCCAGATGAGCGCGTTGACTGAATTGCGCGGCACGGATAACCTTTCGGGCTGCCAAATGTTATGCGTCTTCGTGCGGCGCCATGGGTAGTCTTCGGTACCGGGTTGCCGCCATCGCCGCGGTCACGGCGCTCTCGTTGTGGGCGCTTTTTCCTCGCACGGTCATCGAGCGCGCTCGCGGGCCCAATGGCGAGTTCCTCTACAACCCCGACGGCTTGGAGCGGCTGGACACCACGCGCCGCATTCCGATCAAGCGCGGGCTCGACCTGCAGGGCGGTACGCACCTCACCCTCGAGGTAGACGAGTCCAAAGGTGCTATTCCGAACAAGGCTGACGCGATCGACCGCGCGCTCAAGGTCGTGCGAACTCGCATCGACCAGTTCGGGGTCGCCGAGCCCGTCGTGCAGAAGGCCGGAAATGACCGCATCGTCGTCGAGTTGCCGGGGATCGACGATCAAAAGCGCGCGGTGAGCGTCGTACAGCAGTCAGCCTTCCTTCAATTTCAGATCGTCGACAAGACGCAGGCCCTCGACAAGGCGATTCCGCACGTCGACGCTGTGCTGAAGTCGAAAGGACTCGCGGCCACCACGCCGCGGAACGGGGCCGCGGCCGCGCCCGCGCCCAACGCAGGCGTGCAGTCCTTGTTCTCGACGCCCTCGGACACGGTCAAGCCCGACACCGGGAAGGCCGCGACATCCGCCTCAGCTCGCAAGGCCACGTCGCGCGGGACCGACAAGGCTCGGGCTGCCCCACAGAAGGGCGATACGGCGCGCTCGCGCGCTGTTCCAGCGACCAAGAGCGAGAGCGGCGCCAGTGACACTGGTGCACTCGCTGGAATCACGGGTGGACCGTTCTCGCACCTAGTGCAACAGGGCCAGGGCCCGGGCGAGTACTTTGTGGCGCAGTCCGATGTGCCTACGGTGCAGCGGTATTTGGCCCTGCCCGAAGTGCAGGCAGCGCTGCCGCCGGGGAAGGTCGTCCGATGGGAGAGCGACACCGTCTCGATCGGACAGCGGGCCTACCGAGCGATGTACGTTCTCGACGCGCGACCCATAATCACCGGCGAGTATCTGATCGATGCCCAACCCGCGAGCGATCCGATCGAGGGAACCAAGGTCGACTTCCAGCTGAACCGCGAAGGGGGCCGTCGATTCCAGGAGGAGACGGCGAAACACATCAAGGACTACATGGCGATCGTGCTCGACACGTTGGTCATGGGCCGGCCTCCCATAATTCAGAGCGCGATTGGAAGCCGCGGGCAGATCACCATGGGCGGACGCGACCTCCAGGCCGCGCAGGACCTAGCCCTCGTACTGCGCGCAGGCGCACTGCCAGTGCCACTCAAGGTCGCGGAAGTGCGGGCAATCGGGGCGAGCCTAGGCGCCGACTCCGTACGAAAAGGCGTGACAGCCGGACTTATCGCGATCGTGCTCGTGATCGTGATCATGGCCGGTTACTACCGAGGCTCCGGTCTTCTCGCCGTAGGAGGACTCGCGCTGTATGTACTGTACACCTTGGCGGCGCTCGCGACGTTTGACGCAGTGTTAACCCTGCCGGGGCTGGCGGGATTCGTGCTGTCTATTGGCATCGCGGTCGACGCCAACGTCCTGATCTTCGAGCGCATTCGGGAAGAGCTGGATCGAGGCAAGACGCCGCGTACCGCGATCGATGAAGGCTTTCGTCACGCCATGACGGCGATCATCGACTCGAACGTCACCACAGTACTCACGGCGGCCGTTCTGTATCAGTACGGATCGGGACCAGTGAGGGGCTTTGCGGTTACGCTGATCGCGGGCATTCTCGCCTCGATGGTCACGTCGATCTTCGTCGTCCGCGCGTTCTACATGATCTGGCTAGGCCGGGCGCGAGCCCCACAAACCATCTCCATATAGTCATGCTCCGCATATTCCATAACACCTCCTACGACTTCATCAAACCGTGGCGCATCATGGTCGGCGCGACGGTCGCGTTCATCGTGGTGGGAATTGGATCGCTCGCACTTCGCGGAGTGCGCTACAGCATCGACTTCACGGGGGGCACGCTCGTCCAGCTGCAATTCACTCAGCCACCGGACGTCGGGCAGCTACGCTCGGTTCTCGACTCGGGCGGAGTCCGGGGCGCCGAAATTCAGTCGTTCGGCTCGAATCGCGACTTCACCGTGCGCGCGCAGAGCGGCACGCGCGCCGCCGGACCCGGCGGCGGAGCCGACAGCGTGGCAGCACGCATCGAAACGGTGCTCGCGAGTCATTACGGGCGCCCGAATTTCCGGGTGGTTCGTACCGAAGCCGTCGGACCCAAGGTGGGGAGCGAGCTGCGTCGTGGCGCCCTTGTCGCCGTTCTCATTTCCTTCGTGGTCACGCTGCTATACCTGGCCATTCGATTCGAATGGCGATTTGGAGTTGCCGCCGTGATCGCCACTGCGCACGATATCCTCACGACGCTAGCGTTCATCAAACTCCTGGACCTGGAAGTCTCCCTGACGGTGGTCGCCGCAATCCTGACGGTCATCGGGTACTCGCTCAATGACACGATCATCATTTTCGATCGCGTCCGGGAGAATCTCCGCAAGAAGCGCAAGGAATCGCTGTACGATACCCTCAATCGGTCGATCAACGAGACGCTGCCGCGCTCCGTCATGACGCACGCGACCGCATTTGCGGCTACGTTCGCGCTCTGGCTTTTCGCTGGCGAGGTCATTCGGCCCTTCGCCTGGGTGATGGGATTCGGTATTGTGACGGGAACGTTCAGCTCGATCTACGTCGCCGGCCCCGTCCTCCTATGGATCGAACGGCGGTACCCACGGGACGTCGGAGTTCGCGGGCCCGCGCGCAACGGCGCCCAGCGACCAGCTAAGCGCCCGGCGGCCCAGGCGGCAAGCCTAAGGTCTTAAGGGCGCGGCGTGCGCGCGCCGGAGGCCAGCACGCCTGTCGTGCAATTCATCGACAGTCATGCACATCTCGCCGACCCGGCGTTCGACTCCGATCGAGACGCGGTCGTCGAGGCGGCGCGCGTGGCGGGAGCCCTGGCGATCGTGTGCATCGGAGCGTCGCACCACGACGCGGGCGTCGCGCTGGCGCTCGCGGCCCGATATCCGACGTCAGTCCAGAGCACGGCAGGCGTGCACCCGCATGACGCATCAACGTATGACGCCGCGCGGGATCTCGAGTGGATCCGTGCAAGCCTCGACGCGGGCGCCGTTGCCGTCGGGGAGTGCGGACTGGATTATCACTACGACCACGCCCCCCGCGACCGGCAACGCGTTGCGTTTCTGGACCAACTTTCGCTGGCGCGTGAGACGGGCCGCCCCGTGGTCGTGCACACCCGGGACGCAGAGGCGGACACTCTCGCGATGGTTCGAGATGCTGGTCGAGATGGCATCCGAGGCGTGCTTCACAGCTACACCGGCGGCCCGGGGCTTGCGGAAGCCGCCGTGGAGGCGGGATGGTGGGTTTCGTTCAGCGGCATCGTCACCTTTCGGAACTGGACTGGCGACGACGTTGTCCGGGCTATTCCGGCTGAGCGCATCCTCGTGGAGACCGACGCGCCATACCTCACGCCCGTTCCGGTTCGTGGACGCCGTAATGAGCCCCGGTACATTCCCCACATCGTCGAGCGCCTCGCCGTGGTCCGGGGAACTTCAATCGAGATAGTTGGCTCGCAGCTGACGGCGAACGCGCGTACTTTCTTTTCACTTCCTTAGGGGGCAGCACGTGGGCACAGTACCGTCCGACATCGAAATCGCGCAGGCGGCGCGCCCACGGCCGATCGTGGACGTTGCCGCCGACCTAGGCCTGGCCTCGGACGACCTGGATCTCTACGGAAAGTACAAGGCCAAGATCCCGCTCGATGTCACCGAGCGCCCGACGCGCGGACGTCTGGTCTTGGTGACTGGGATCAACCCAACGGCGGCGGGCGAGGGTAAGACCACAACCGCGGTGGGGCTCACGCAGGCCTTTCGCCGCATGGGTGTGAACACCGCGCTGTGCATCCGCGAGCCAAGCCTCGGGCCAGTGTTCGGCGTCAAAGGCGGCGCCGCCGGCGGCGGCTACGCGCAGGTAGTTCCGATGGAGGACATCAACCTCCACTTCACGGGAGATTTTCACGCGATCTCCAGTGCGCACTCGCTGTTGTCGGCGATGCTCGACAACCATCTGCATCAGGGAAATCCCCTCAAGATCGACCCTCGTCGCATCACTTGGCCACGCACCATCGATATGAACGACCGGGCGCTGCGTCAGGCCGTGATCGGCTTGGGAGGCGCGTCCAACGGCGTACCGCGCGAAGAACGCTGGGTAATCATCCCCGCCAGCGAGGTCATGGCCATCGTAGCGCTCGCCTCCGACACGGCCGACCTCGAGGCGCGCCTGTCGCGCATCATCGTCGGCTCAGCAACTGGAACCGAGCGTAAGCCAATTCGCGCCGGCGACCTCAAGGCGGCTGGCGCGATGGCGCTCTTGCTCAAGGATGCGATCCGGCCCAACCTCGTGCAGACGCTCGAAGGTGGGCCTGCCTTCGTTCACGCGGGTCCTTTCGGGAACATCGCGCATGGCTGTAACAGCATTCTCGCCACCAAGGCTGCCCTCGCGCTCTGCGACATCGTTGTGACCGAGGCAGGCTTCGGCTCCGATCTGGGAGCCGAGAAATTCTTCGACATCAAATGCCGCTTCGGGAATCTCAAGCCCGAGGTAGGCGTGCTGGTCGCGACCGTGCGCGCACTAAAGCTCAATGGCGGCGCTAACAAGAATGATCTGAAAAACGAGGACCTGGCGGCGCTGGAGCGTGGCCTGCCCAATCTCGAGAAGCACATCGAGAACGTGAAGCAGTTCGGCGTCCCGGTCGTGGTCTCCGTTAACAGGTTTACGACGGACAGCGAGCGCGAGCTTCAGGCAGTGGCCGACCGCGCTCGACGTGCCGGGGCGCGCGTGGCGCTTAACGAGGTGTGGGAAAAGGGCGGGGAAGGCGGCCTGGAAATGGCGAAAGAGGTGCGAGAGCTCCTCGATGCCGGCGGATCGCGCTACGCGCCGCTATACCCCACGTCGATGCCTATCCGCCAGAAGATCGACACGATCGTAAAAAAGGTGTACGGCGGCGACGGCGTGGACTTCAGTCCCAAGGCGGATCGGACGATCGATTACCTGGATTCCATCGGACTGGGCCAGACGCCGATCTGCATGGCCAAGACCCAGTACTCGCTCACGGACGATCCCACAGTCTTCGGAAGGCCGTCGGGGTTCCGCATCGCCGTGAACGAGGTCTACCCGGCGGCCGGCGCGGGATTCGTGGTCGCTCAGGCAGGTGACATCATGACGATGCCAGGTCTCCCCAAGGAGCCCGCGGCCGAGCGGATGGCCATCCGGCCAGACGGATCGATCGTGGGCCTTTTCTAGACTGAGCATGGACCCCCCGTCGTACGCCCCCAAAACGGTTGCGACGGCCGCAGCGCCGAACGCGATTGGACCCTACTCTCAGGCCACCATCGCGCAGGGTTTTGTCTTCACGGCCGGACAGATCGCCATTGACCCGAAGACGGGCCAAGTGATCGAGGGCGACATTACGAGACAGACGGAACAGGTGCTCGCCAATCTGGGCGCCGTTCTGGCTGCGGCCGGCTCAACTTGGAAGAACGTAGTGAAGACAACGGTGTACCTGCGCCACATGACAGATTTCCCTGCCATGAATGACGTCTATGGTCGCGTTATCGGCGACGCGCGCCCAGCTCGATCGACGGTGGAAGTATCGGGTCTGCCGCGTGGAGTGCTCGTCGAGATCGATGCGGTCGCGGCCGTGGCCTCATGACGGTAACGGTTAGCATGGGCGTCGCGTCAGCACCCGAGACGGCAATCCGGTTGACGGAGTACGCCCGCTGTGCCGGGTGCGCGTCGAAGATGGGCCCAGGCGATTTGTCAACCGCTCTGGCCCCGCTCGTGGCGAGTGACGATCCACGTCTTCTGGTCGGGCGTGAAACGTTCGACGACGCGGCGGTCTTCCAACTTTCCGATGATCTCGCGCTCGTGCAGACGGTGGATTTCTTTGCGCCGATAGTCGACGATCCCTACACGTTCGGCCGCATCGCGGCCGCGAACGCGCTGTCTGACGTTTACGCCATGGGCGGCGAGCCGCTCACGGCTCTCAACATCGTTGGATTCTCGACCGACAAGCTGCCGTTGCACGTCTTGACCACGATCCTGCGCGGCGGGCAGGACGCGGTACACGAGGCCGGAGCGGTCGTCGTCGGCGGGCACACGGTACTGGACGAAGAGCCCAAGTATGGCCTGGCGGTTACCGGGCGCGTCGATCCGCGCCTAGTGCTTACCAATGCGGCGGGCCAGCCCGGTGACCGCCTCGTTCTCACCAAGCCAATTGGTAGCGGCATCCTGACCACCGCGATGAAGCGTGGCCAACTGAGTCCCGACGAGGCGGGTCCGGTGATCACCGCGATGACGACGCTCAACAGAGTGGCCAGCTGCGCGGCGCGCCAGCTTGGCGTACGGTGCGCTACCGACGTCACCGGCTTTGGGCTACTCGGCCACGCATCACATATCGCGCGCGCGAGTCAGGTTACCATCGCCATTTCCGTAGCACGCGTCCCAATCTTCCAGGGCACCCGCGAGGCGTGGGACAGGAACTCGCGCACGGCGGGTGGAGAGCGCAACGCGCAGTATGTCAGCACGATGGTCGACTGGGGGCATGCGTCTGATTTCGAGCGGGCGATGCTGGTGGATCCGCAGACGTCCGGGGGCCTCCTCGTCGCGATCCCTCCGGCTCGCGTGTCGGAGTACCTTTCCGCCGTGAGCGGCGCGATTGACATTGGTGAGATACGCGCGGCCGGCCGGCACGCGATAGTGCTCGAGTAATCGCGACCGCCTCGGGCACGCCCTCACCGATCGGTCGACACTAGCGAATCGGCGCAAGGGCGAAGGCTGGGAGACATGTACGTCATGCGGCCGCTGTGGAGGGACAGGCAGAGCGGGTCGAGGGGGGGGCGGATAGGGCCTGGTGGCCTTCTTGGTCTTCAAAACCAATGCGACCCGCCGCTGGCGGGTCGGGTGGGTTCGATTCCCTCGCGCTCCCGCCACATCGCCCTGGCGCGGGGCGGCATAAATGCCGCCCCTACGCGCTTAATTCCGGCTCTTCTCCTTGCGCTTTCTCTCGCGCCGCTGTCTCACGCCCACGCGCAGCAGCAGGACAGCGCGCGCGCCGGCATCTCTCCACAACGAGGCAGCGGTGCGGCTGCCCGGACGGCGGCACGAGACTCCCTACGACCGCCAATTTCCCCCGTGCGCGCCATGCTTTACTCGTTCGCGTTGCCCGGGCTGGGACAGGCGAAGCTCGACCGGCCGTACGCGGCGGCATTCTTCTTTTCGATAGAGGCGGTCTCGATCGCGATGGCGCGCCAAGCAATCATAGACCGCAACTACGCTGCCCATCATGTTGGCGATAGCGTCGTCAGCACTTACCAGGTGGACTCGACGACCGGCATTCCCGTTCTCGACTCGACTGGACACGTAGTCCCGCAAACCTTCGCGTACAACCGCTACACGAGCGATCGATTGGGCGCGCGCCGGCTGCACGTCGAGGATTGGATCGCGGCGCTGATATTCAACCATCTTTTCTCGGGCGCTGACGCGTTCGTGGCCGCGCAACTCTGGGACCTCCCAGGCCACGTGCAGCCACCGAAATTCGAGGCATACCGAGAGCCCGGACCGCGTGGTCGGACAATCCTCGCGGTTTCCGTCGCTGCTCCGCGATGACGCGCGCGGGTTCGGGCTCCCGTGCACCCATTGGCGTATTCGATTCCGGCCTAGGTGGACTGACTGTCGTGCGCGCGCTAATGGCCCGGATGCCGCACGAGTCGTTCTTGTACTTTGGCGACACGGCACGTGTGCCGTACGGTCCCAAGAGTCCAGAGACGATTCGGCGGTATTCTCGAGAGATCACGACGTATCTCCGCGACGAAGGCGTGAAAGCGGTGGTCGTGGCGTGCAACACCGCGACGGCGCACGCACTGTCAATGCTGCGCGATGAGCTGTCGATACCTGTCATCGGCGTCGTGGAGCCTGGCGCGCGCGCAGCGGCGGAAGCAACTCGGACGCGTCGTGTCGGCGTTATCGGTACGGCGGGCACGATAGGTTCCGGGGCCTACGAGCGCGCTATCCACACGCGGCGCCCGGACGTGCAGGTAGTCGCGCGAGCATGTCCGTTGTTCGTACCGTTAGTGGAAGAAGGATGGCTCGACACGCCGGCCACGCGCTTGATTGCGCGGGAATATCTATCGCCCCTCTCGGACGACGGCATTGATACGCTGGTGTTGGGATGTACCCATTATCCATTGCTTCAATCGGTGATCGCCGAGGCGATGGGAAGCAGCGTTCAACTCGTGGATAGCGCTGACGCAGCGGCGGCGGAGACGGCCGCGGTGCTATGCAAGGCTGGCCTGGCGGCCGCCGAATCAGCGCGCCCGACGTCCCGTTTCATTGCCAGCGACGCCCCCGAGCAGTTCCTGCGCGCTGGACAGCGTTTTCTCGGAGCGGCGATCGAACGCGTCGAGACAGTGACCCTCGGGTGAGCCATCGGCTCGCGGATCCCAGGCGCGAAGCTCCACGCGCTTCGTGGTCACGCGGAGATATGTCGGCGACTCGAGCCAGCTGCCAGAGTTGGCATAAACGCCGCCGCCCGGGGCGCGCTCCAAGGCCGGCACGTGAGAGTGACCGAAGATCACGAGGTCGAGATCCGGGTTACTCGCAAGCCGCTCGAGTGCGACCGCCCGAAGCCCCGCGCCGCCGTCTTTCGCGCGTGTGGTGCGGCTGGCATGTGAGCTGCCGGCGGCCAGGCGAGTCGCGATATCCGGATGCACCCAGCGAAACGCCGCGATCGCGAGTCGATTGCGTAGCACTGGCCGGATCACCCGGTAGCGCAAGTCCTCGCGTCCGCGCAGGCCGTCTCCGTGCTCGATGAGAGCTCGCCAGCCTGCGATCGTCCCTGCCCACGGGCCCGCCTGGTAGTCGACGCCGACATCACGACGGAGTACGTCGCCGCCCCAGCAATCGTGGTTGCCCGCAATCCAGAGAATGTCGACGCCCCGGGCCCGAAGGTCGGCGAGCGCGGCGAGCGTTCGGAACGCGAGGCGAGGAATCACAGTGCGCCACTCGAACCAGAAATCGAACAGGTCGCCATTGATCACCAGCGACCGCGCGTGGTCGCGAGCGTGGGCCAGCAGCGCGAGCAGCGTGTGCTCCGCCGGAGCATTGTGCGCGCCCAGGTGGATGTCCGAAATGACGTAGCACGGTGACTCGCCCGCGTGCACGCGTGGAGTTTAGCGGTCGGCGGGTCGCGAGGCTAACTTCTCCCGGCTGATGCACGTAACCGAATTGCGCGTCCGCTACTCCGAAACCGACCAGATGGGTGTCGTGTATCACTCGAACTATCTCATATGGTGCGAGATCGGACGTACGGATTTCATACGTGCACTGGGCACGCCCTATTCCGCGATCGAGCGCGAGGGCGTCGGGCTTGCGGTCGCCGAGGCCACGCTGCGCTGGCACGCTCCGGCGCGTTACGACGACATCGTGCACATCGCCACGGAGCTAACGGCGGTCAAATCCCGCAGCATCACCTTCGAATATCTTATCACGAATGCCGACAGTGGCGCGCGCCTCGTTACCGCGAGCACGACCCTGGTGTCATTGGATCGTGATGGCCACGTCACCGCGTTGCCCGCCGAAGTTCGGGCACGATTGGCGAGCGCCATCCCGTAAGCAAAGGAACCTGAGACCACCCGCGGCTCACGCGCGTACGTTATTGCCGGCGGCAGCGCTCGGCGCGTGCATTGGGGCGTGCACCGTGGCGTGCAGCGGGCACGGAGCAGGCGCACCCCCTGCCCCAGCGCGCGCCCAGACCATGACTGCTCTGGACGCGGACACGTTCGCTGGATTGCTCGCGATGGCCGACGCGCGGCGTGTCGACAGCGTCTTGCTCAGCCGAGCACTCACTTCGGGCTCGACCCCGGTCCGCGTGGAGGCAATCTTGGCCGCAGGGGAGGTGCGAGCGTGGACATTCGTCCCCAGGCTTCGCGATGTGCTTCGCGGAAGCGATACCGCCGCGGCCGCGAGTGCCGCGTTTGCGCTCGGCCTGCTGCGCGACTCGACGAGTGTCTCCGCGCTCGGCGACGCCCTCGCGCAGCGTGGACTCACGCAGCCCAGCGTGAGCTCTGAAGCCGCGTGGGCACTAGGCGAGATCGGAGAGTCAGCCCGAGCACCGATCGAGAAGGCGCTTTCCTCGACCCCTCCGCTGCCGGCACCCGTGCTCGCATCGGCGCTTTACGCCGCGGCCGCGCTGCGACCTGTTCCCGTGGAGCTGGCGGCGCCGCTGGTGGAAGCGCCAAGCGCCGACGTGGCTCGGGCAGCCGCGTATGCCCTCTCGCGGTCTCGCGCACCGGAGGGCGCTCGCGCTCTTTTGATGCTGGCGCGATCGGACGATGCTGTTACCAGAGCATACTCGGCACGCGGCCTGTCGAAGCAGGCCGCCGGCGATTCGCTCGCGCCGCAAGCCATTGCCGCTCTCACGCCGCTCGCCACCGACGCCAATGCTCACGTGCGTGTTCCCGCCGTACAATCTCTCTCGACCTACGGCGCGGCCGGCTACTCGGCGGTGACCGCGGCTCTGACGGACCCGGATGAGAACGTTCGGATCGCGGCCGCGGCCGTGCTTGATCGCGTCCTGGCAGGACGTCCGCGCGCGGACTGGGAGCGCGCTTTTGCGGCGGACACGACACTGGCGTACCGCGCGAACGTATTGGGCTCTGCGCTGCGCGCGGGCGTGACTTTAACGGCGATGGATCACGACAATCCAGACCGCTGGCAGCGACTCGGCGACTGGCGGTACCGCGCGGCCGTCGCCCAGGCGGCGACCGGCACCTCTGTCGAGCGCCTGCGAGACATCGCTCTCCCGCTTGCGAACGATCCCGACGGACGTGTTCGCACGGCCGCGTATACCGCGTTTGCGCCAGCCGTGGACACGGTGCTTCCGCCGAACGTGCATCCGTGGCGCCGCCAATTCATGCGGTACGCGCTCTCCGACGCCGATTTCTACGTTCGCGCGACGGCATTGAACGCACTCCGGCGGACCGCGGCCGCCGGCGATGTGCCCAGCGTACTTCGCAGCTACGCGCTGGCTCGGGCCGATAGCCAGGATGATGCGCGCGTCGCCGCGATCGCGATGCTGGCCGCGGCCTGGCAGCACGACAGTAGCCACTTCACGCCCGAAATGCGGCGAGCGGTCGCCGCGTTACCGCAGGCTACGGATCCTTTGGAGATCGCGAACACTCGCGGTGTATCGCTTTTCTCAACGTGGCATGACGATGCGCCGCCGCCGCACGACGCCGAATGGTATCGCACGGTCGTCGATTCCGTAGTCGTGCCCGCGCTTGCGGGACGGGCCATCCGGGCAACGATCGAATCAGCCCGGGGACCTATCGTGGTGGAGCTTTTCGGACTCGACGCACCGCTCACTGTCGCCAATTTCGTGGCCCTTGCGCGCGAGGGGTTCTACCGGGGAACGACCTTTCACCGAGTAGTCCCAGCATTCGTCGCGCAGGACGGCGATCCCCGGGGCGACGGCAACGGCGGTCCGCCGTATACCATTCGCGACGAGTTGAATCGTCGTCGGTACCTGCGCGGCGTGCTCGGGATGGCGCTGTCGGGACCTGACACGGGCGGCAGCCAGTACTTTCTCACACTCACGCCACAGCCGCACTTGGACGGTCACTACACCTCCTTCGGACGGGTCGTGCAGGGCTTGGACGCGCTCGACCGCGTCGTCGAGGGAGACTCCATCGAAGACGTCCTCGTCGAGTGAGTCTTGTAACCTCGGCTCGCTCACTGCGTGCGGGTGCCTGGGCGGCTACAATCGCGCTCGTTGGCGCGATGGCCTGCGTGCCCCCGCGGGCGCTGCCACTCAGCGGCATGCCCACCACGATGCATCTGCCCTCTGCGACGCTGCACCCCGGGCATGAGCGGCTAGTTTATCGGTGGCGGTACCACGATCAGGACGTTGACGCCATGGGGGACGGATCGGCTCGATTGGCGGCTCCAGACAGTGCTCGACTGGATTTTGTGGTCGACCACGGGATGGGTGGCGGGTATGCGTTGCTTTTTGGCGATACGCTCGTTGCTCCCGCGACAGGGACTTTTCGGCGGTATCTCCCACCGGTGCCGCTGCTATGGGCTGGTGTGGGGAGGCTGGCCGTCCCTCCAGCGTTGGATACCGTGGTTCGACTTGACGGCGACACGCTGCGCGCCGATATCGGCGCGTCGGCGGCACAAGCAGCCATGGCACGTGGGGGAAAGTCCGGGCCCGTATGGCGTGTTGCCTTTGTGGCAGGGCAGCTTGTAGGATTGGCTCGCCTCACTGGCGGCAGGGTGCGCGAGCTGGTCATGCGCAAGCCGGAGACTGAAGGATCAGGGGACGGAGAGGTAAGGTATGAGGCGTTGGGCGGACGTCGGACGCTGACTTTGACACGGGTGCGGAGTGAGGCAGTTCCTGGGTTCGACGCGGCGATCTGGCATAGACGCCGCTGACGGCAGTGCGACTGGCGCGCGGCGCGCGGTGGTTGCGCGCGGCGTCCGGGCGCTCATGTGCGTGCTGGCAGTGTCGATGTCGCTTGCGACTGCCTCCTGCTGGCGGTATGGATTCGCCGGAGGGGGGCTGCCGTCACACGTGAAGTCGCTGGCGATACTGCCATTCGAAAATCAGACGGCAACGCCGGAGCTGCAGAAACAGCTGTGGGACGCGATGCGGAGTGACGTAAGTTCGCGGCTGGGAGTGCACGATGCGTCCGAGAGTCGCGCGGACGCAGTGCTCAAGGGGACTATCCTGAGGTATGACGTCGACGTGCCGGTTGGGTATAGCGCCACAGGCGGCCGGATCCAATCGTCCGCGGTGAGTCCCACGGAGCGCAAGCTCGAGCTCGCGCTCAACATCGAGATAGACGACCAGACGACCGGCAAGGTGCTGTGGAAGCGCGACGGGCTCGTGGCGGACGGCAACTATCCCGAAGGCGCGGAGCTCTCGGGGCGCAAGCAAGCGATCAAGACTGTGGTCCAGCAGATAATCGAGGGGGCGCAGTCGCAATGGTAGCTTCGCGCCGACGCGGGAATGTGCGGCTCGGGTGCGTGCTGGCTACGGTCGTCATCGGTGCCCTCATCTACTATGGAAGCCGCATTGGCGCGATGTATTGGCGATACTACCAGTACGAGGATGCTTTCAAGCAGCAAGCCCGGTTCGCGGCCCACCACACGGACGGCGAGATTAGGCGCTCGCTGCAGCAAATGGCCGACACCCTCTCACTTCCAGACGGCGCGCGGCACATCTATTTGAAGCGCAAGGAGCACCATATCCTGATCTGGAACGAGTACTACGACCGGATCGATCTTCCCTTCTATACGCGGGATTTTTACTTCAACCCGCAAGCGGAGTTCGATTTCTGACCTGGCGGGACCCGGCGACGAAGATCATGTCCCGGCGCGCAGCCGTCGCCTGGCGCAAAGCACGGACCGGCCGAGTCGCATTCACAAACGGTGTGTTCGACCTGCTCCATCCGGGGCACGTCGACCTGCTGATTGCGGCGCGCTCGCGCGCCGATCACCTCATAGTTGGCATCAACAGCGACGCGTCAGCTCGCCGGCTCAAGGGACCTACGCGCCCGGTGCGCTCCGAGGCCGACCGGGCATATGTGCTGGCGGCTCTCGCGGCCGCGGACGCCGTGGTCGTCTTTGATGAGGACACGCCTCTGGAGCTCATCACGGCGCTCGCGCCGGACGTCCTGGTCAAGGGCGGGGACTACACGGAGGCAACGATCGTAGGCGCGCCACAGGTGCGCGCTCGGGGTGGGGACGTCATCGTCGTGCCGCTCACGGCGGGACACTCGACTACCAGCATCGTGCAGCGGATTCGCGGAAGCGAGACAGCGGAAGACGCGTGAGCCCGCCCGTGCTGGTCGCGACCCGCAGCGTCGGCAAGCTGCGTGAGCTTGCCGCGCTTTTCGCGGGACGAGGGTTGCGGGCGGTGGGATTGGAGGAGTGGGGGCTCCCGTACGACGCTGACGAAGACGCCATCGAGCGTTTTGAGACATTTGAGGAGAACGCGGTCGCGAAGGCGCGCTATTTCTATGAAGTGAGCGGCGGGATTGCGACCGTGGCGGATGATTCGGGGCTGCAAGTGCCGGCGCTTGGCGACGCGCCAGGGGTACGCTCGCGTCGGTGGGCGGGCGACGACGTCGCCAACAACGCAAAGCTCATCTCGTCCTTGTCTACGGAGAGCGACCGTCGCGCCAGGTACGTTTGCGCGGCTGCGTATGTCGATCACGACCGGGAGCTCTTCCGGCGCGGCGAGGTCGAGGGAACAATTGTGGACGCGCCACGTGGGACGAATGGATTTGGGTATGACCCATATTTCTATTCACCCGAGCTGGGACGCACGTTTGGGGAAGCGACTGTAGAGGAGAAGGCAAGAGTTAGCCACCGCGCCCGCGCGTTTCGGGCGCTGCTCGCGGATCTGCACGTTTGATCGCGGCAGACGCTCTGTATAGGTTTCCAAAATTCGGGGCGTAGCGTAGCCCGGTATCGCGCCTGCTTTGGGAGCAGGAGGTCGCCGGTTCAAATCCGGCCGCCCCGATTGCCATACAACGACTTCTAGGATGAGAACATGAAAAAGTCGGGCGCGAGCCACGGCCAGTCGGCATCGGAGCTCATCTCGAAAAGAATCGCCGAACTCGGGGACTGGCGCGGGGACACCCTCAGCAGAATGCGCAAGCTCATCAAGGAAGCAGACCCGGACATCGTCGAGGAGTGGAAGTGGGTCAAACCAACCAAACCCGGTACCCCGGTTTGGTCGCACAACGGAATCATCTGCACT
>Ga0073928_10005198_pt1 | contig 18450 bp, 18 predicted proteins | sample PaiPotPPA55metaG_FD_76969 | JGI IMG/M metagenome (GOLD analysis project Ga0073928, IMG submission 76969) | Iron sulfur acid spring bacterial and archeal communities from Banff, Canada, to study Microbial Dark Matter (Phase II) - Paint Pots PPA... ... | reverse complement strand
CGTAGCTGTAGTGATTCAAATCCTGGACCATGCGCGCGCCCACCAGCAGGGAATCGGTCACCGTCCACGGCCGCGGCGTGTACTTCAGCAGGCGGAATTCCAGCGAAAGCCGGTCGCGATGCGCTTCGAGAAACGCATTCACTCCCCGCGCGTAAGCGTCAAAATAAGCCCGGTCGCGTGTGGAGATATTTTTCTCCGCCGCTTCCGCCGCGATCCGCAGCCCCAGAATCCGCTGCTCGCGGTCCATCTTCACCGTGTCCTCGCCAATCACTTCCGAAAGCTCTCCCGCAGCGGCCCGCCGCATCATGTCCATCTGCCACAGCCGGTCCTGTGCGGTCACATACCCCTGGGCAAAAAACAAGTCTTCGAGCGTAGCCGCCTCAATCGTCGGGACGCCGCGCTCGTCGCGCACAACGCGCACCTTGGATGAAATCCTCGGCACCGCGACGCTGCCATCCAGTTGCGGCAGAGCGGAGCGCGCGATCGAGTAGAGCCACCAGACGCCAGCGATGAGCGCCACCAGCAGCACGCAAACGGCGTAGTACAGGATCCGTAGCGCAGGATTGCGCCGACGAATTTCCGGCAGGGAAGTAGCGACCGACATATCCACGATTGTAGGGACGCTCTCTGCCCCTGACAACAGCAGGCGGCAGCGGTTGCATCACCACCGATCGCCGCGCGTGAGTTTCTGCGCCTCGCAAGAATGCGCCGAAAGGCAAGTCTCTTGTTCGCGATTATCTGCGAGCCAGCTTTTGGTCGTGGGCGCGGGCGGCTTTGCGGGCGATCAGTAGAAATCCCTTGGCTGCAGCGTCCTTCTCGAGGGCGGTGAGGCGGATATGTCCGGCGGCAATCTTGCCCGATCCTGCTTCAATTTCGCCAAGCGCCAGGCGCGCTTCCAACTGATAACCCACATACTTGTGCTTGCTTGCGTCCGCTAGAACTGATTTCAGCTCAGTCTCCGCAGAAGCATTCTTGCCCAATGCGGCTTCGGCCCAGCTGGCCGCGATTTTTATCAGGAAGCGTGTTTCGAGATCCGGGCTTTTGGTAAGCAACTCTTTACCCGCATCAATTTCTTTCTGAGCATCCGAGGGTCTGCCCATGGCCGTGGGTTTATATAGAGGCGACCTTTGACAATGTGTACATCAATTGAGCGAGGTCCGGTGAGTTCCGAATGACGGGTGGGCCACATCAACATGAGGAGTGTAACGCGGGCTGAACGTCGATCGAATCAATCTGTGGGTGCTCCCGTTCTCGCGCCATTGATTGACATGAATCTGGCTTTTCAATAGGGTTGGAATCCGATGACCCGAAGCCAGCAGCCTGCATTAACACTCTTTGCCGTCGGGATGATCGGCCTGGGCATCCTTGCTCTGGTCTATGGCGATTTCGCGTTGGTGTGGCAGCCCGTCGCCCCATGGATCCCGGGCCGGACGGTTCTCGCCTATGTGGCGGGCCTGATCATGCTTCTAGGTGGTGTTGGCCTGCTTTTAAGAGCCACGGCGGCATGGTCGGCTCGCATCCTGTTCCCATATCTAATCGTCTGGGTCCTGCTGAAGGTGCCTGCTCTGGTGGTAGCGCCGCAGATGGAAGCTGTTTGGCTCGGCGTTGGCGAGCTTGCAGTGCTTCTGGCGGGAGGATGGATTTTGTTTGCCACGCTGGCCGGGCTGCGAGAGGGATCGCTGCTGAAATTCGCCACGGGCGAGAACGGCATCCGCATTGCACGTATGCTCTTTGCGGTTTCTCTCATACCGATCGGCCTCTCACATCTTGTGTATGTGAAGGAGACTGCTGAACTGGTGCCGACGTGGCTTCCTTATCGTGTTGGCTGGGCCTACCTGACCGGTGCCGGACAGATCGCCTGCGGTCTCGGCGTGCTGTTCTCGATCTTTCCGCGAGTGGCCGCGATGGCGGAAGCGGGCATGATAAGCCTGTTTACTCTTCTCGTTTGGGGTCCTGCGATACTGGCCGCCCCGAGGGCACGGCTGCCGTGGACGGCGTTCTTCATCTCATGGGCGATCGCGTCTGCCGCGTGGGTAGTAGCGCAAAACATCGCACCCAAGCAACCTGCCAAGCCGGATGTGTGACCGCCTGTCCCTACCCTGGCGACTGCGGGCCTCTGGCTTTTTCATCACAAACAACTGTGACGGCCGTCATCGACACAAATCCGAGCATGCGCGACAATTAACGAGCTGATTGGGTAGCCCGGAGGCGGGTTCGTTCAAACCAAGACGGCCCTCGAGCCTGCACCAAACCCATTCTCAGCGCTCTTTGAAAACCGAAACGGGAAGCAATCAGTTCTGCGGAGGCCTAAGTCCTTATTCCGGAATACTTTGACATAAGTTCTTATTTTTCAAAGACCGAAGGAGACAGGGGGGAGGGGGGCGGGGGTACCAGGTAGTAAACACAGGACAAAGCAGGATCAAATCGGGCCTCGAAGCTGGGAGTCGGTTGGCGCAACCCGCGCTTCGACCAGTATCATGTTGGAACCCTTGGCGTGCATTATCATCTTGAGTGTCAGCGCCGCCCAACATGCTGCAGAAGCGAATCGACGATCAGCCGACCATCTCGCGGGAGAACATCCGCGAGGCCGAAGGAATTTTCCTGCAGCATCTCCGTCGCGTCGGCTTGAAGCAGACCGAACAGCGCAACGCAATTCTGCGGACGTTCCTTGAAACTCGTGAACATCTCTCGATCGACGAATTGCACCGACTGGTCAAAAAAACCGACCCGCGCATCGGTTTCACTACCGTCTACCGGACGCTGAAGCTTCTGGCAGGTTGCGGACTGGCCAGCGAAGTCGCCTTTCACGACGGCATCGCGCGTTACGAACATCAGTACAACCGCCGCAGTCATCACCACATGGTGTGCACCGAGTGCGGCGCTTCGGTCGAATTTTTCTCGGAGGAAGTCGGAGCGATCGAGCGGGAGGTCGGACACAAACACCGTTACGTCACCACCCGCCACACGTTCCAGATCTACGGCGTTTGCGAAGAATGCCGCGATGCGAAGAAGACGAATGGACGCCGAATTGTCTAGTTCAGGAAAAAGTCCAGCAAATATTCCCGCGAATAGTCCGGAGAACGGCGCAGCGAATCCGGCGCAGGCTACGGTGAAGTGTCCTCATTGCGAAACCGTGATGCCGGCGAACGCGGCATTCTGTCCGGCATGCGGATGGTCGATGAGGCCGCTTCCGCCCGCGGAACGAGCGGTCGCGGTTGTCGCTTATCTCCCCTTGGTTCCTCCCGGAGTGCTCTTGTTGCTGCCGGCATTTCGCAATAACCGCTTCGTCCGCTTTCATGCCTGGCAAAGTATTTTGCTTTGGGGAGTTTTTTTTGTTTTGACCATCGCCGCACTCTTCCTTTCGAATGTCGCTGCCGCCATGGTGTTTCTGCTATTTGGACTTCTGGTTTCGCTGGCCATGTTGTTCCTGTGGATTGTTCTGTCGCTCAAGGCATGGCAAGGCGAGCGCTTCGAGTTGCCGCTATTCGGCGATCTGGCGGAGCGTCTGCCTTAGGTCTCTGCCGTTAGACATTCTCGCGCTCATCGTTGAAAATAATAAATTCACTTAATATCGCATAGGTATCCCAGGAGACCTCATTGAGCCAGCTTCAGCGCGTTAAGATCAGCGCTCTCGGCACCTACGTTCCGCCTCGCCTTCTTACCAACGCCGACCTCGAACGACTTGTCGATACCAATGACCAGTGGATCATGGAGCGCGTCGGTATTCGCGAGCGTCATCTCGTAGACAAGGGTGTTGCGACCAGCGATCTGGCGGTCGAGGCGGCGAAGAAGGCGCTTGCCGAGCGCAGCATCGACCCGTCCGATCTCGACGCGATCATTGTGGGAACGGTTACGCCCGACATGTTTTTCCCTTCAACCGCTTGTCTCGTTCAACACAAACTCGGCGCGAAAAATGTCTGGGGATTCGATCTCTCGGCTGCCTGCTCGGCGTTTGTTTATGCCTTGCAAACGGGAGCGCAATTCGTCGCTACCGGATCGCATAAGAAAGTGCTTGTGATCGGCGCGGACGTGATGTCGTCGATCATCGACTACACCGACCGCGCAACCTGCGTCATCTTTGGCGACGGTGCTGGCGCCGTCCTGCTCGAACCCGCGGAAGACGATTCTCTCGGCCTTATTGACTTTCTGCACGAAGTGGATGGATCCGGTGGATGCTCGTTGTATATGCCTGGTGGCGGAAGCCAGAATCCTTCGACTCACGAGACCGTAGACAAGAAAATGCACTTCGTTCATCAGGACGGAGCCGCGGTCTTCAAGTTCGCGGTGCGCAAGATGGCGTCGCTCTGCGAAGAGATTCTCAAACGCAACAACATCAAGGGCAGCGAGATCGATGCCTTTATTCCGCATCAGGCGAACAAGCGCATCATCACCGCGACTGCCGATCGTCTGAATATGTGTCCCGAAAGCGTGATCATGAATATTGAGAGTTACGGAAACACAACCGCGGCAACGATTCCGCTGGCGATGGAAACCGCGCGCCAGGAAGGCAGATTGAAGAAGGGAAGCCTGGTGCTGCTAGCGTCAGTCGGAGCGGGATTTACCTCCGGAGCTACACTCCTCCGATGGGCTTACTAGATTCTGACGGAGACGCGGCAAGCCGCGTCTCTACAGTTATTTTGTTGCCCGGTTTACTTGGTCGCCATTGCCCCGACTAATGACTCGATAATCTTGAATCCATCAATGCCGCCTAGTTCGGGTTCAGCGGCGCGTTCGGGATGGGGCATCATGCCGAGCACGTTGCGTCCGGGGCTGCAGATGCCGGCGATATTTTCGAGCGATCCGTTGGGATTGGCTTCTGGTGTGATTTCACCGTGGGGGTTCGAATAGCGGAAGACGATGCGATTGTCGCGCTTCAGTTCGGCGAGCGTCGCGTCATCGCAAAAATAATTGCCTTCCATGTGGCCGATGGGGATGGTCAGCACTTCGCCTTTGCGGCACGTGTTGGTAAACGAGGTCTCGTTGTTTTCGACTTTCACCTGCACCGGCTTGCAGACATATTTCAATCCGATGTTGCGCATCAGCGCTCCCGGCAGCAATCCCGCCTCACACAAAATCTGGAAGCCGTTGCAGATGCCGAGGACCAGTCCGCCCCCGGCGGCGAACTTGCGGACGGAGTCCATCACTGGGGAGAACTTGGCGATGGCGCCGGTGCGGAGATAGTCACCGAAGGCGAAACCTCCGGGGACGATGATGGCGTCGCAGTTCTGGAGGTCGTGCGAGTCGTGCCAGAGAAAAGTTACGGGCTGCTTGGCGACCTGCTGGATGGTCCAGAAAGCATCGTGATCGCAGTTCGATCCGGGGAAAATAATGACGCCAAATTTCATCGAAATCCTCGAGTTAAGCTAAGGAATTGTATCTCGAAAAAAGTTCTTTCTAAATTAGCCCTGGGGTACCCGGCGAATGAGCGGGAGCCGGACTGTTCGGCGCAGCTTCGGGCTGCGGGGTCTGGCCATTTTGGTCTGAGCCGTTATTGCCTGAACTCGATCCGGGGTTGAGATTGAAATGGTTGTCATCGTAGTTGGAGCTGTAGTTGGAGCTATGGTCCGAGTTTGGTGGTGTCGGGTAACTTGCCGACGGGTCGCGGTCATTGGACGAACTCGGGGACGAATCCGGTCTGTAGGGCGGCGGATTGTCAGACCAGTCGTAGCTGTAGTCCGGATAGTAAGAGTAAGCCGGCCACGGGGCATACCCGTAAGCGCCATACCACCAAGGATCCCAGCCAAACGCCCAAGTCGGTCCCCAATAAAAACCCCAGTACGGCCAGCCGACGCCGAAGCCCCAACCTCCCCAGCCCCACCCGCCTTCCCAACCGTGACCCCGCCAACCGCCTCTCCAACCATCACCACCCCGACCGAAGCCGGGCGCCCCACGAAGGGGTCCGCCGAAATTGGACGCATCTCTTCCTCCGTGCGACGCGATGCCGGACGGGCCAAAAGAATGCCAAGTGCCATCGGAACTTCCCGCGTTACGAGCGGCGAGGCTTGAGTTCGCCAATCCTCCGGAACTGCGTCCTTCGCTCAAACGCGCGGAACTACCGGCGTTGCCGAACGAATGCCACTGGCCATCGTTGATGGCGGCACGAACATTCGACGACCGATCTGCCGACGACCGCTCTCCTGACGAGCCAGCACTGCGGCGAGTTCCCAACCCGCTGCCTTGGTAGTGACTTCCTCCGCCAAGAGACCGCGCGCCGCCATCCAAGCCGCCACCACGAATCCCGCGATCGCCGCCATAAGATCCGCCGCCACCATGGAAGCTTCCGCCACCGCCATGAAAACCGCCTCCGCCTCCACCGTGAAAACCGCCTCCGCCCCCGCCGCTGCTGTGACCGCCCCCCCCGTGCTGAGCGAATGCGGGATTTGTCAGGAGTGCAAGACCGATGACAGAAGCAAATGCGATGAGAGATCCGCGAAGACCGACTGTGCTCATAATCTATACCTCCCCCTCGAACTTGGGAGCGCGCTTTCGAGAGAGCCTATTGTGAAAAGGACGGCGCCCTACTTTATGAGATTCTACTGCTAGGCACGAGGTTGCGCGGATGATATGTCAAATTAACGCTTGTTGTTTGGCGTCTCCCGGATGACAAGCCTCTGGAAAGATTGACTATGTGCAATAGCTCTATGGCGAATCCAGAGTTGCTGTGACCGCATGCGGCTGCCCCCACATGAGCAAGTTCTAATACTTCACGAGGGCCGCGAACGATTTGGGGTCAAGCGACGCCCCGCCTACCAGGGCACCGTCGATTTCTTCTTCTTCGGACTGGGCCAGGTGTCAGACAATTATCCCCGAGCTGCGGATGAGGAAAAGCGGCTTCTCTTGACATCCTCCTTTTATAGAACCAGCCAAAAAAGCTTCACCAAAACGCGTGGACGAGCATCTTAACCCCGCATACTGCGAGTCGATGGTGCATACATGCGTGCCGCAACCATGCCAGGATGTTCTGCTTTTGTGCTTCTCGCATCGAGCTTGCTGTTTGCGCAGCAGCAGTCCACAACTCCGGCGTCGCCGCCGCAGACGAATGCGCCGGCCCAGGAACAACCAACAAATCCGAACCCGCCTCCGAGCAATGAACCGGTGCGACCAACTGCGGTACAGCCGCCTACGGGACAACCGCAGGCAAGCGAGTCCGGGCAGCAATCGACAGCCGCTCCCAAAGCTCGCGAGAGTCGGAAAGCAGAGGCATGGCAGATCCTCGGAGACGCTTGCACTGCGGACAGAACGATTGCTCGCGTCACGGCGATCCGCGTTTTGGGGTTGATGCCGGACGATGCCAAAGCCCAGGGAATCGCGGAAAAGGCGCTCGCTGACGACAAACCGGAGGTAAGATCGGCGGCCGCAGCGGCGCTGGGCGATATGAAGTCGAGAACCAGCATCCCAAAATTGAAAAAAGCGTTGGACGACGACGATCCCTCGGTTGCCCTGGCGGCCGCCCACGCCCTTGACCTGATGCACGACGATTCCGCTTACGAGGTTTACTACGAAGTGTTAACGGGACAGCGGAAGGCGGGCAAAGGCTTGATCGCTTCGCAAACATCCATACTGAAGGATCCGAAGAAGATGGCGGAACTCGGCTTCGAACAGGGCATCGGCTTCGTTCCATTCGCCGGCGTTGGATGGGTAGCTATCAAGACGATCACGAAGGACGACACGTCCCCAGTTCGCGCAGCGGCCGCTAAGGTGCTGGCCAAGGATCCCGATCCGGCGGCGACCAAAACGCTGGCCGCCGCGGCGGGCGACAAGAGCTGGCTGGTGCGCGCAGCCGCACTTGAGGCTCTTGCCAAACGGGGAGACCCGTCGGTGCTCGACACGGTGAGCCTGTGCATGTCGGATAAAAAAGACGCAGTAAAGTACACCGCTGCCGCCGCGGTTCTGCGCCTCACGGCAATCAAGGAATCGGGTGCCGAGGTTAAGAAGAAGGGGATGGGGAAGAAGAGTAAGAAGTAAATCCCAAAGGGAAACACGAACGTGGAACCCCGACGCATCGGTGTCAATCGAGTTTCTCTTCTAGTACTTCACAATCGCCGCGAAGGATTTGGGATCGAGCGAAGCTCCGCCGACCAGGGCGCCGTCAATTTCTTCTTCGGACATAAGGGCGTGGGCGTTCTCTGGTTTGACGGAGCCGCCGTAGAGGATGCGGAGTTTGTCGGCGAATTCCTGGCCGAAGGATTCGGTGGCTTGGGCTCGGATGATGGTGTGGGCGTCGGCGGCCATCTGCGGCGTTGCGGTTTTTCCGGTGCCGATGGCCCAGACTGGTTCGTAGGCGACCACCAGGCTGACGGCCTTTTTCGCCGAGACTTTGTGGAAGGCGCGGAGACACTGGCGGCGCAGGACGTCGTCGGTGAGCCCGGCCTCGCGTTCTTCGAGCACTTCTCCCACGCAGACGATGGGGATGAGTCCGGCTTCGAGGGCGGACTTGAGCTTGAGGTTGACGGTGTCATCGGTCTCGCCAAAGTACTGGCGGCGTTCGGAGTGTCCGATGATGACGTGGGTGACACCTACGGCAAGCAGCATGGCGGCGTTGACTTCGCCCGTGAAGGCGCCATCCTTTTCCCAGTGGAGATCCTGAGCTCCGATGGCGACGTTCGAGCCCTTGACCGCATGGATGGCGGCATCCAGTGCAAGGTAGGTCGGGCAGACAACGATTTCGTCGCGATCGAGGCCGTGGACCAGAGGAAGGAAATCGCGGAAAAATTCACGGGTCTGGTCGGGGGTTTTGTACATCTTCCAGTTGGCGGCGATGAGTTTCTTTCTCATGAAGGACCTTTCTCGAAGATAGCGGAAGTTGCGTAGCCTATCGCTTTTCCGTCAGGGCTTCCACGCCGGGCAACTTTTTCCCTTCCAGAAATTCCAGCGAGGCGCCGCCTCCGGTTGAAATGTGAGTGATCTTGTCGGCTACGCCGGCGGCTTTGACGGCGGCTACCGAATCTCCGCCGCCTACGATCGTAGTCGCTCCGGCATTGTCTGCCACGGCCTCGGCAATTTTGAAGGTGCCTTTGGCGAAGGGCGGTAATTCGAAAACGCCCATGGGGCCGTTCCAGACGATGGTGCGGGCGCGGGCTACCTCTTCGGAAAAAGTCTCGATCGAGTGCGGGCCGATATCGAGAGCCATCATGTTGGCGGGGATGGGCTCGCCATGGCCGACGATTTTGGTCAAGGCGCCGGCTTCGACGCGGTCGGCGATGACGTGATCGGTGGGCAACAGCAACTTGAGCTTATGGGTTTTCGCCTGCTGCAGAAGATCGCGGGCGAGTGCGATCTTGTCCTCTTCGACCAAACTCTTGCCGACGGATTCGCCTTGCGCCTTGAGGAAGGTGTACGCCATGCCGCCCCCGATGATGAGAACGTCGACCTTGCTGAGCAGGTTTTGGATGACTCCGATTTTGTCGCTAACTTTGGCGCCTCCAAGGATGGCGACGAAGGGGTGCTCGGGGTTCTGCAGGACGCGACCCAGATATCGCAGCTCCTTTTCCATGAGCAAACCGGCGGCGGATTTCTGCACGAAGCGGGTGATGCCAACTGTGGAAGCATGGGCACGATGAGCGGTGCCGAAGGCGTCGTTGACGTAGAATTCGGCGAGCTTGGCGAGTTGCTTCGAAAAATGTTCGTCGTTCTTTTCTTCCTCGGCGTGGAAGCGGAGGTTTTCGAGCAGCAGGGCTTGGCCTTTCTCGAGCTTGAGCGCCATTTCTTCGGCTTCGGGACCAACGCACTGGGGGCAGAAGCCAACATTTTCGCCGCGCGACAGTTCTTTGTCGAGCAGCATGCGCAGACGTTCGGCGACGGGCTTGAGGCTCAGTTTTAGATTGGGCTTGCCTTTGGGCCGGCCCAAGTGAGACGCGAGGATGAGGCGGGCTCCGTGACGCAGAGCGTACTCGATGCTGGGCAGGGTTTCGCGGATGCGCGTGTCGTCCATGACGCGGCCGTCGTCGAGCGGGACGTTGAAGTCGACGCGCATGAAGATGCGATGATCGTTCAGCGGGAGATCGCGAATGGAAAGCTTGGACATGGAACACCCGTCGTTGGTCGTTTGCTGGTGGAGGGCCGGGCGCCCCGCCCAGCTGGACGGGCGAGACGCCCGTCCCTCCACGCTACCAGAAAAAAACTACAGGCCTTTGGCCGAAATCAGGCTGATCAGATCGCGGACACGGCAGGAGTATCCCCACTCATTGTCATACCACGAGATCACCTTGACGCAGTTGCCGCCGACTACCAGGGTCATGGGGGCGTCCACGATGGAAGAGCGGGAGTCCCCTTTGAAATCGGACGAGACCAGTTCGTTCTCCTCGAACCCGAGGTAACCCTTCAGCGGGCCTGACTCGGAGGCTTTTTTTAGGGCAGCATTGACTTCTTCACGCGTGGTCTTTTTTTCTACGAACGCGACGAGGTCGACAACCGAGACGTTGGGAGTGGGTACGCGCATCGCGAAGCCATCGAGTTTGCCGGCCAGATCGGGGATGACGAGCTTCAGCGCCTTGGCGGCGCCGGTCGAGGTTGGGATCATATTGATCGCCGCCGCGCGGGCGCGCCGCAAATCTTTGTGCGGGAAATCGAGAATGACCTGATCGTTCGTATAAGAGTGGATGGTAGTCATGGTGCCGCTGACGATCTTGAAGTTGTCGTTGACGACCTTGGCGATCGGGCCAAGACAATTCGTGGTGCAGGAAGCGTTCGAGATGATATGGTGCCTGGCGGGATCATACTTCTCTTCGTTCACGCCGAGCACGACGGTGAGGTCTTCATTCTTCGCGGGCGCGGAGATGATGACTTTTTTCACGCTGCCGCGCAGATGTTTGCGGGCGTCGGTGGCGTCGGTGAACCGGCCGGTGGATTCGATTACGACCTGAGCTCCTACGGAGTCCCAGGGCAGGGCAGCGGGGTCTTTTTCTTTAAACACCTTGATGACTTTGCCGTCGATCGAAATACTGTCGGCGCCGGCGGTGATTTTATGCGGCAGGTTGCCGAGGATCGAGTCGTACTTTAGCAGATGAGCTAGAGTCTTGGGGTCGGTGAGATCATTCACGGCAACGAAGTCGAGGTTCTTGTCAGCGAGCGCAGTGCGAAGAACGTTGCGTCCGATGCGCCCAAATCCATTGATGCCAATTTTTACAGCCACGATGCCTCCAAAAGAAGTTTTGATTGCCTAAGAAAAATCTGCAGGAACTTGGAACGAACTTTGATGGTAACAGGGTCGAGCAGCCAGCGTAAATGTCAGGCCGATACTGGCGTGATCTCGATACCGGTCTCGGTGTTGCGCCACAGGAAGGGGACACGGGCGAGCCAGTATTTTGCGTTGATCATCCGGCGGACGCGGGCAAACTCTTCCGGCGGCAGGATGCGGGCGGTTGCGGGGAATTCGGGGCCGGTGATTTTTCCGCGGACGGTGCATGGAGCGATCTTGACTTGCGGGTTGTTGCGGATGCGCTTGTATTTCCCGGTCTTGCTGCTCGTCATGAAGTAGAGTTTGTTATCGTCTTCGGCAAACCAGATGGGCGTGTACACGGCGACGCCACTTTTGCGGAAGGTGGCGAGGCTTATGTAACGCTGGCCGTGGATTTCGGCGGAGATCGAAGCCATGCGGATATTGTAAACAGGGGGCTGTTTTCGGGTGGAAGAATTACCGAGATAAAGCCCAAATGACTGATCCAATTGCTGCGCGGTCACATACAATAGCGGGCTGGACGTGAGCGAGACGATATGAACGAGTCCTGGAAGCGATGGGAGGGGCGTACCGTCGATGGGAGATTTCCGCTACAAAGCTACTTAGGTAGTTCCGATCACAGTGCCGTGTTCCTCACCGTTACGCAGCCCAGTGGGGACGATTCCGAAAAAGCTGCCATCAAATTGATTCCCGCCGGCGCGGTGGACGCGAACCATCAATTCCTCCGATGGAAGGCGGCCAGCGAACTGAGCCATCCGAATCTGATCCGTATTTTCGAAGCTGGACGCGGCCAACTGGATGGCACAGATCTGCTTTATATCGTGATGGAGTACGCGGAAGAAAATCTCTCGCAGATTCTTCCGGAGCGCGCTTTGACGGCAGAGGAGACGCGAGGGATGCTTGCGCCGGTTCTGCGGGCTTTGCAATTTGTGCACGACAAGGGCTTCGTGCATGGACACATCCGACCTTCAAATATTCTGGCGGTTGGGGACGAGGTGAAGCTGTCGAGTGACGCTCTGAGCATGGCGGGCGAGAGGAACAGCGGCGCGCGCGCGACCAGTGCTTACGATCCGCCAGAAGCGGCGACGGGAGCGATTTTGACGGCTGCCGATTCTTGGCAGTTGGGGATGACATTGATCGAGGTGTTGACACAGCGCTTGCCGGCTTGGGATCGAGCACGGATGAGCGCGCCGCAAGTACCGGCGGCTGTCCCGGAGCCATTCCGCGAGATTGCGGGACACTGCTTGCAGGTTGATACGGGGAAGCGATGGACGGTTGGGGAGATCCTTCATCGCGCAGAAGCGGATCAGGTACAAGCGGTGCGGCGGGGACCGGAGAGAGTGGAACCGGTGCGACCAGCGCTGAGGTCATCTCAGCCTGACGCTCGGACCGAAAAGACGGCTTCTGCGACAGCGATCGCGGCTCAACAGAAAGAATTTGCGAAATGGCCTTACTTGCTGGGGTTGGCGGCGGCGGTTGTGGTTGTATGGTTTTTGATGGCAAGACCGAAAACGGAGAGTGCTCCTGCGGATGATCAATCAACGCAAGGCTCCCAGCCCGCCGAGACGTCGACATCGCGGGAGGCAGCGCCGAGTCGGGCTGCGCTGGGAGATACGAACGCCCACACTGCAAGTCAAGACAATCAGAATGGTGTTGTGCGGCAGGTGATGCCGCAGGTTTCACCGAGCGCGCGCCGTACGATCCAAGGCACGATCAAGGTGCGAGTCAGAGTAGATGTGGACGCCGCGGGCAACGTGGCGAAGGCCAAGCTCGAATCCGCCGGGCCAAGCAAGTATTTTTCGCGCGTCGCAATGGAAGCTGCTCGGGACTGGAAATTTGTTCCGGCACAAGCGGATGAGTCTGGCGCCAGGGAATGGAGGTTACAGTTCGCCTTCAGCCGGACGAAGACGGGGGTCTCTGCGGTGGGCGCAAAGCGTTAGTGATGGCAGTCTTTAAGTCCAAGGATCGAGAACCGCTTTGAGCAGCGGAAAATCTGCAACGTTGCGGGTCACCAGCGTCAGTTGACGGGTTTCCGCTGTGGCCGCCAGGAAAGCATCCATCGCGCCTATCGGACGCCCCGCAGCCTCGCTGCGTGACACCGTCTTGCCCCAAGCCTCCGCCACTTTAGTGTCGACCGGCAAAATTCTGCTCTCAAATCGCAGCGGCAATTCATGTTGTAGCCACTGCTCCAGCCGGCTTCGACGCCTTCCCGCCGCCATGCGTTCCACGCCGTAATGTAGCTCCGCTAACGAGACGACACTGATGAAAATCCGATCCTCATCGGCCGATTCCATCCAACCGATGAGACCGGGATTGGGCCGCGCCTTGACCCATTCCGAAATCGCGTTTGTATCCACAAGGAAGCTCATAGATCAAGAGTTCATAGGTTAATCTTGCGGGGCCGTTCTTTTAGCCGACGGATTTTCAGACCCGATTCTCGCAGGGGAGATTCCGCAAAGAATTCCGCCAGATTGCCAACGCGTTTCGTCTTTCGTTGCCATTCCTCCACGCCAACGACTACCGCGGCCTCGCGGCCGTTCCGCGTAATGGTCTGAGGTCCATCGGACATCGCCCGCTCGATAATTTCACTGAATTTTGCCTTCGCTTCCGCCACGGTCCAGCTTTGCGAACTCATAAATGGATCCTCCAATTGGTTTGAAGGTTATTATGGTCATCATAGTCATAATGAACTGAAATGGCAAGATTCGTCCCGGAATGGAGGAAAATCCTTACCCCAGAGGACACGGGGGAAAGCTCGTGATTTGCAATCGACTCTATCAGGCTGAAGAAGTCCCCTGTGAACCTCTGTGTTCCCTCTGGGGAAGATTTTCGCCAGGCCGCTACGGTTTGCCGCCGGTGCTCATCTGCCGCCGCGCCTCTTCGCACGCCTGTTGCGGATCGCGTCCGGTGACTTGCTTGTACCAGGCGGGGTGGAAGGTCCAAGCCCAAGCTTCGCTTACGGCGCCGCGAATCATGGCCCCGAATGTGCCCGGCTCGCCGATCGTGCTCTGGTAGATGTGGATGAAAATTCCGCCAAGCATCACGATCGCGGAGACATCGTGTACGACATAGCTGATGGCGACGGCGGTTGCTCCGAACGTTCTCGCGCCCGCCCACAGGATGGTTCCGGTGATGATGTAGAGAACGCAGCCGACAACGACCTCCCAGAACAGGAGTTTTTGCCCGGCGTTGAAAAAGCCGGTTTCTGGGGGATCGATCTTTTCTTCGCCGGTGGCAATCTTCTTGATGTTGCGCATCCAGCGGGAATCGGCCGCGGTCCACAACATGGGCTCGAGCCAGTTCAGCACCTGGAATGCAAAGAAGAAAACGAAGGCGACACCAAAATATGGGTGCAAGGTGCGGGTGAGTTGTCCGCCGCCGAAGATCGGGGTGATCCAATGAAACAGCCAGGGGAGATAGAGGGCGAAGCCGGTGAACAGGGCGAGGAAGAAAAAGAGCGCGACTGTCCAATGCAGGACGCGCGTGTACACCGGATGGCGCAGCAACTCCCCGCGATAGACGGTGGTGTGGCCGACGGATTCGAAACTCTGGCGAGCCTTGTCGTCGAAACGTTCGACCGCGCTAGAGGTTGCCATTGGAATTTGTTCCATCCCTTTTCGGCGGTTCGGGTTGCGCTACGCGCGGACCGTTAATCGCGTGGTGGAAGACAATGCCGACAGCTCCTAACAATGCGAAGGCTCCGAGCACGGGTTTGAACAGCCATTTCCACACCGTGTAAGTCCAGGGGATCTGCGGATTTTTCGGCAGGTTGCCGTAGCGCTCGGGATCGGTGGCGTCGTGGAGTACGTAGATGACATGCGTTCCGCCGACGGATTGCGGATCGTAGACGCCGGCGTTCTGCCAGCCGAAGTTATCGCGGAGTTGCTTCGCGCGCTCCTCGGCGATGAATTTCATGTCGTCCTTGGAGCCGAACTTGAGACAGCCGGTGGGGCATGCTTTGATGCAAGCGGGTTCGAGACCCTCACCGACGCGGTCGGAGCAGAGTGTGCACTTGTAAACCCGCTTGGTCTCAGGATTGAAGCGCGGAATATTGAAGGGACAACCAGACACGCAGAATTCGCAGCCGATGCAGTTTTCCTGGTTAAAGTCGACGATGCCATTGGCGTACTTCACGATGGCGCCGTCGGCCGGACAAGCGGCGAGACAGCCGGGGTCGGCGCAATGCATGCACTGATCTTTTCGCATGAGCCACTGGATCGTGCCATCCGGGTTCTGGTGCTCATTGAACTTGATGAGGTTCCAGAAATTCCAGCGCGTCTCGGGCATCGTCTGGTAGGTGTTGTCGAAGGTGGTCAGACTGAAGGGCAAGTCGTTCCACTCGACGCATGCTACTTCGCACGCTTTGCAGCCGATGCAGGTGGTGGTGTCGACCAGTTTGCAGACTTCGAGGTCGCGCTGCATGCCTTGGCCGGCCGAGGACCCGGAATGGCCCGAAATCATTTCGGCTTGTAATGCCTTGCGATCTGCCATTTCCAGTCCTCACTCGCTAGTGCAGCGCCGGGCGTCCCGCCCGGCCTTCCAATTCGCGGCAGGACGGGCGAGGACGCCCGTCGCTCCCCTGGCTAAACCTTCTCAATCTTTACTAAGAAGCCTTTGAATTCTGGCGTAAATGCATTGGGATCGATCACCGTTGGCGTCAACTGATTCGCCAAAGTCCTTGCCGTCTTGCCTTCATCTTCTGCAATGCCGCGGAAGCCCCAGTGAATGGGGATGCCGATCTGGAACGTTTCCTTGCCATCGATCTTCATGGGCCGGATGCGGCGCGTGACCATGGCTTTCGCGATGTATTGGCCACGAATGCTCGAGACTTTTATTTTTTCGCCGCCGCGGATTCCCATGCGATCAGCCAGTTCGGCCGGAACTTCGACGAACGGTTCGGGCACGAGCTGGACGTTCATCGGATTATTTTTTGTCCAGTAGTGATAGTGCTCAGTTAGCCGATATGTGGTGCAGATGACATTGAATTCTCCGCCGGTTTTGGCGTACTTGTCCATATCGGTCTTATACGTTTTGGCGATCGGATTACTTGACTGATTCGGGTGCAGCGGGTTCGCGATGGGGCTTTCGATGGGCTCGTAGTGCTCGGGGAAAGGACCATCGTTGAGGCCGCCGAGCGGGACGAAGATACGTCCTATGCCTTCGGGATTCATGATGAAGGGACCCAAATGATCTTTCGGCGGTGAGTCGGGTTTGAAATCGGGGACATCGTTGCCCACCCAGGATTGTCTTGCTTCGTCCCACCAGATTTGGCGGCGGGAAGGATCCCAGGGCTTGCCGTCCAAATCGCACGAGGCGCGGTTATAGAGCACGCGCCGATTCGCCGGCCACGACCACGCCCAGTTGGGATAGACTCCGAGACCAGAGGGATCTTCGGTTCCGCGGCGCTGAATCATCGCCCCAGCCTCAGTCCATGACCCGGAGTAGATCCAGTTGCCGCATGAGGTGGTGCCGTCGTCTTTCAGCCATGCAAAGCCCGGGAGTTGCTGTCCGGCTTTGATGGTTACGTTCGTCTTCGGATCAGTGAGGTCCGCGAGCGCCTTGCCATTGATCTCTTTCGCGACCTCAGACAACGAGGGCCCGTAGGGATTCGTGTAGGCGCCGAACGTTGCGTGCAAAACCGGATCAGGGAACTTGCCGCCCTCTTTCTGATAGAGCTCGCGAACCTTCAGGAAGATGGTGGCGACAATGTCCTGGTCAAAGCGAGCCTGACCGGGCGGCGGCACAGCAATGTTTTTCCACTGCAGCCAGCGCGCGGAGTTCGTCATCGAGCCGTCCTTTTCGGCGAAGCCCGCGCCGGGCAGGCGGTAGACGGTGGTGTTGATCTGTTTCATGTCGTCGGTCGTGATGCCTGGAGCGCGCCAGAATTCGCTGGTTTCGTCGGGATAGATTTCGCAGACCACCAGCCAGTCGGCCTTTTTGAGAGCGTCGATATTCTTGTTCGAATCGGGGCCGATCATGACGGCGTTCATGCCGAAGGCGAACAGCCCTTTGACCTTACCCTCGTACATGTCGTTCCAGATATTCACCCAGGAATAGTTGCGGTCGACCTTGGGCAGGTAGTTGAAGGCGAAATCATTCTCCTTGGTCGCGGCCGGCCCGTACATCGCCTTCAGAAACGAGACGACAAACTTCGGCGTGTTCGACCAGTAGTTAAAGGACTCCCAGGGATCGGGCTTGGAGGCGGTGGGCGTGATTCGCTTGAGATAGGTCGCCAGGTCTGTGTCAGCGGGAGTCGGGACCTTCAGGTATCCGGGAAGGTTGTCGAAGATGCCCGCCATATCCGTGGCGCCCTGAATGTTGGAGTGGCCGCGGAGGGCGTTGACTCCGCCGCCGGCGCGGCCGATGTTGCCCATCAGCAACTGGAGCATGGCAGCGGTGCGGATGATCTGAGTGCCGAAGCTGTGCTGGGTCCAGCCGACCGCGTAAATAATGGTGGCGACTTTTTTCATGTCGCCATCTTTGCGGATGGAGGTGAAGAGGTCGGCGGCTTTGAGGAATTGATCTTGCGGGATGCCGGTGATGCGCTCGACCATTTCGGGCGTGTAGCGGCTGTACTGCTGTCTTAGCAGTTGGAACACGCAACGCGGATGCTGCAGCGACAGGTCGTAAGCCGTCTTCGGCGGGAGCAACGGAACAGGCGCGGTGCCACCTTTTGCTCCGGCAGGGCCAGCCCCCTGATTTCCGGCCGCTCCGGCGACATCCGTTTTTTGAGCGTGTGCCGCTTGGCCTTGTCCAACTGCGGGGCTCTGTCCGGTTGCCACCGCGACTCCCGTGTCTTTGGCAGTTCCTTCGAGGTTTCCGCCCTCTTCGTAGTTCCAGGTGGATTTGTCGTACACCTTCTTTTCCGGATCAAAGCCGGAGTAGAGGCCATCGTCGGGGAGTTTAAATCCTTCTTTAATGATGAAGGCGGCGTTGGTGTAGTTGACGAGGTAGTCCTTGGCGATGCGGTTGTTTTCGATGGCGTAGCGAATTACGCCGCCCAGAAAGGCGATATCGGCGCCAGCACGGATTTGCACATACATGTCCGCGTTCGCGGCGGTGCGAGTCAGGCGCGGATCGACCACGATGGTTTTCGCGTTGCGGTGAAGTTTGGCTTCAACCGCCCACTTGAAGCCGCAGGGGTGGTTCTCGGCGGGATTGCCGCCCATGATCAACATCATGTCGGTGTTCTTGATGTCGATCCAGCCATTGGTCATTGCGCCGCGTCCGAAGGTGGGCCCCAAACTGGAGACCGTTGGGCCGTGTCAAACGCG
>Ga0073928_10005197_pt1 | contig 18452 bp, 16 predicted proteins | sample PaiPotPPA55metaG_FD_76969 | JGI IMG/M metagenome (GOLD analysis project Ga0073928, IMG submission 76969) | Iron sulfur acid spring bacterial and archeal communities from Banff, Canada, to study Microbial Dark Matter (Phase II) - Paint Pots PPA... ... | reverse complement strand
GCGCCAGCAGGGACGGGACCTCGTTGTCGAACCCGTCCGCCAGCCGGGCGGCCGTGTGCACAGTCATCCACCGGTCGAACGTGGCGGGGTCGACCGGGCGCTGGCGTTCGTAGGCGCGCCGCCAGGTCCCGGCGAACCACCGGCGGCCGATGGCGTCGATCACCGCGGTCACGGCCGACGCGTTGGGGCGGGTCGCCACCTCGAGCAGCAGCATCGTGCGGGCGAGGTCGCCGGGCGGATCGCCGCGGGCGCCACCGACCCAGTCGATGATGACGGGCCCCCGCTTCCCGACCATCACGTTGCCGGGGTGGAAGTCGCCGTGGCAGAGCGCATCACCGTCGGGGAGCGCGTCGAGCAGCTCGAGCGTGCTCGCCCTCGTCTCCTCGGGGAGATGGGGCGCGAGCTGGATGCGCCCTCGCAGCCAGTCCCGGACCGCGGGGAGTTCGGGCGGCGCGGTCGTGGCGTGCAAGCGGGCTTGCAGCGAGCCGAGCTCCCGGGCCCGCCGGTGGAAGCGCAGCGGCCGCCGGCCCAGCTCGGTGAGCAGGTCGGTGCCGACGATCCGCTCCATGACGAGTCCGGGTCGGCCCTCGACCGCGATGACCCCGTCGACGGTGGGGACCGCGACCCCGGCCCGGCTGGCGGCGCGCATCGCGGCCGCTTCCCACTCGAGGCGCGGGCCGGCGTTCGGGTCGCGCAGGAGTCGGAGGGCCTGGCCGTCGCCCCAACCGAAGATCTCGGCTTCGCGACCGTCGCCCAGCAGCGGTCCTCGGTCCGCCGTCACGTCGGAACCCTACGGCCTCGGTTCCGCGGCCCGGGCCAGCGCGGCGTCGACCGCGGCGGCCGCCGCCGAGCCCGCGATCTCGACCGGCATGGTGTCGCGCATGGCGCGGCTCAGGATGAACGCGCCCTCGAGCATGGCGATGATCAGAACTGCGAGCTCGCGCCCGGTGGCGGTCGCGATGCCGGCGGCGGTGAAGTGCCGGCCGACGCCGGTGATCCAGCTGTCGAAGACTTCCGCAGTCGCGATGCGGAGAGGCTCGCTCGTGCTGGCCACCTCGAGGGCGACGGTCGCGATCGGACAGGCGTCGGCGTAGTCGGTCTCGCGCAAGACCTCGGCCGCGCCCGCGAAGAAGTCACGCACTGCGGCGACCGGGTCAGGCGCGGCGCCGGCGATCGTCTCGAACAGCTCGTAGTACATCTGGCCCGACCGGCGGATCACCTCGGTGCCGAGCTGCTCCTTGCCACCCGGGAAGAAGTGGTACAGGGACCCGAAGGGCGCGTTGGCGTTGGTGACGATCTGCTTCAGGCCGGTGCCCGTGTAGCCGTACTGGCGGAACAGCTCCGCGGTGACGTCGACGATCCGGTCCTTGGTGCTCGGCGGCATGCCTGCTCACCCACGCTCTCGGCTCGGTTTGCTCGGACCGGCCATGCTAGTTACGGTCGCCGCTAGAGCGATCTATCTAGTCCGAGCCCTTCAGGAGGCGCCGTGTACCGCTGGCTCGTCCGGAAGCTGGTCCGCAGGGTCGCCGCCCGGGCCCGGGCCGGCGACATGGCCCCCACCCTCGCCCTGTGGGCCGACGATGGGCACTTCGTGTTCCCCGGCCGCTCCTCCTGGGCGGCCGACTACCGCAGCCGCGACGAGATCGCGGCGTGGTACCAGCGGTTCGTGACGGCGGGCCTGCAGCTCGAGCCGCACGAGATCCTGGTGTCCGGGCCGCTCTGGAACGCGACGCTCTGCGTGCACTTCACCGACCATGCGTCGGCGCCAGACGGCACCCGGGTCTACGAGAACCACGGCGTGCTCTTCGCCAAGATGCGGTGGGGGAAGATCACGTTCGGCACCGTCTACGAGGACACCCAGAAGGTGGCCGACTTCGACGACTACCTCGTCGCCCACGCGTCGGGTTCCTGAGCCCCGCCGCGACCGCCGGGTCGCGGCGGCCGACCCGTCAGGCTGCGACCGGGTCGGCGACCGGGATCGTGATCCGCAGGATCCCGCCCTCGTAGCGAGTGTCGACCCGGGAGGCGTCGAGGGTGGGGCTCAGCGCGACGTCCCGGCCGAACACGCCCTGGGCGCGCTCCAGCTCGAGGACCTCGTCGCCGGCCTCGGGGGCCACGACCCGCTCGGCCCGGATGGCGAGGACGTCGTCGTCGACGGTGACGACGATCGAATCCGGGTCGACGCCCGGGAGCTCGCAGCTCATCTCGACGCAGTCGCCGCGCCGGATGGCGTCGATCGGGACCCGACGGGGCGTCGTCTCGCCGGCCAGGACCTGCGCGAGGAACTGGTCCCACTCGTCGAACGGGTCGTAGCGGATCAGCATCGTGCTCCTCGTCACCCCCCGCCCTCCTCAACGCCGACGCCGGCGGCCCGGTTCCGGTCCTAACCGTCGGCCACCCTCCGTGCACCCGGGCGCGCTCCTCGTGCCCGCCGGCGGCGGCGCCGTACCAGCGGCGGGTCCATACCCCGGGTCGGGCGCTGCCAGACTCGCTGCCCATGGACCGACGTGAGACTGGGAGCCCGTGAACCTCGACGGCAAGGTCGCCCTCGTCACCGGCGCCGCCTCCGGGATCGGGCGGGCCACCGCCGAGCGGCTGGCCTCGGAGGGCATGCGCGTCTGCGTGGTCGACCTCCACGAGGACGGCGGCCGGCAGGTCGCGGCCGACGTCGGCGGCACGTTCCACGTCGCCGACGTGGGCGACCCGGCGCAGGTCGACGCCGCGTTCGCACACTGCGTCGCCGAGCTCGGCGGCCTCGACGTCGCGTTCTTGAACGCGGGCATCGCGATCGGCCACCCCGACATCGAGGACCTCCCCGACGACGAGTTCCGGCGGATCATGCGCGTGAACGTCGACGGCGTCGTGTACGGCGCCCGCGCCGCCGTCCGCGAGATGCTGCGGGACGGGCACGGGGGCGCGATCGTCGCGACGGCATCGCTGGCGGGCCTCATCCCGTTCCCGCCCGACCCGGTGTACGACCTGACCAAGCACGCGGTCGTCGGGTTCATGCGCTCGCTGGCGCCGAACCTGGCGCCGAAGGGCATCACCGCCAACTGCGTGAACCCGGGGATGACCGCCACCGCGATCATCGGCGACGAGGCGAAGGCGATGCTCGAGGAAGCCGGATTCCCGCTGATGCCGCCGAGTCAGATCGCCGACGCCGTGGTGCAGGCGGTGACGAGCGGCGACACCGGGCACTGCTGGGTCTGCCAGCCGGGCCGGGAGCCTGTGCGCTACGAGTTCCGGGACGTGCCCGGCCCCCGCACCGAGGGAGCCCGGGGCCGGGTCCCGCCCGGCGTCCGGCCGCCGTCGGCGGCCCGCTGACCGCCAAACGGATGCCCGACCGGCGCACCGTTCTTCGTATCCTTTGTTCGTCTGCCGCCGTCCCCGACCCGGGAGCCTCCGTGAGCAACGTCAGTCCCGATGGCGGCGGTGAGCGCGAGCGCGTCCAGCCCGAGATCCTCGAGCCGCCGGCGGCGCCGGAGGCGGTCGCGGGCGGCGAGCCGGGCGAGCAGGTCACCCAGCCGACGAAGCTGATCCGCATCGCCTCGATGGTGCGGACGATGCTCGACGAGGTCCGGCGGGCGCCCCTCGACGATGCCGGCCGGCGCCGGCTGCGGGAGATCCACGAGCGCTCGCTGCAGGAGCTCGAGAGCGTGCTCTCCCCGGAGCTGCAGAAGGAGCTGTCGGAGGTCGTCCTGCCGCTGAACTCGGAGGCGCCGACCGAATCCGAGCTGCGCCTGACCCAGGCCCAGCTCGTCGGCTGGCTGGAGGGCCTCTTCCACGGGATCCAGGCGACGCTGTTCACGCAGCAGTCGCTCGCCCAGCAGCAGCTCGAGGAGATGCGGCGCCGGCGGGCGATCGAGGGGACCCCGGGCCTCGGGAGCGAGCCCGGGCCCAGCGGCTACCTCTAGTCCGATGTCGACCGCCGAGCTCTTCGATTCCGGCTGGTCGCCCACGTCCTGGCGCGACCGCGTCGCCGAGCAGCAGCCCGAGTGGCCCGATCGAGACGCGCTCGAGCGGGCCGGCGCCGAGCTGCGGACGCTCCCGCCGCTCGTGTTCGCCGGCGAGGCCCGCTCGCTGACCGAGACGCTGGCCGCCGCCCAGGAGGGTCGCGCCTTCCTGCTCGTCGGCGGCGACTGCGCCGAGTCGTTCCAGGGGTTCTCGGCCGACGCCATCCGCGACAAGCTCCGCGTGATCCTCCAGATGTCGGTGGTGCTGACGTACGGCAGCGGCGTCCCGACCATCAAGGTCGGCCGGATGGCGGGCCAGTTCACCAAGCCCCGCTCCTCGCCGGTCGAGGTGCGCGACGAGGTCGAGCTGCCCTCGTTCCGTGGCGACACCGTGAACGACTTCGCGTTCGACGAGCTGGCCCGCCGTCCCGACCCGGCCCGGCTCGTGCGCGCCTACCACCAGTCGGCGGCGACGCTGAACCTGCTGCGGGCGTTCGCGAAAGGCGGCTTCGCCGACCTGTCCCGCGTCCACGCCTGGAACCAGGAGTTCGTCGCCGCCAGCCCCCAGGGGCGCCGCTACGACGTGCTGGCGGGCGAGATCGAGCGGGCGCTGCGGTTCATGCGGGCCTGCGGCATCGACCTGCAGGGTGAGCTCGCGCTCCACCAGGTCGACGTGTGGACGGCCCACGACGCGCTGCTCCTCGAGTACGAGGAGGCCCTCACCCGGCGCGACAGCATCACCGGCGACTGGTACGACTGCTCGGCCCACCTCCTCTGGGTGGGTGAGCGGACGCGCCAGCCCCGCGGCGCGCACGTCGAGTTCCTCGCCGGGGTGCACAACCCGGTGGGCGTGAAGCTCGGCGCCTCGAGCACCCCCGACGAGGTGGTGGCGCTGTGCGAGCGCTTGAACCCCCAGCGTCGGCCCGGCCGCCTGGTGCTCTTCTCACGGATGGGCGCCGACCGGATCGGCGAGTCGCTGCCGCCCCTGCTCCGCGCCGTCGCCCTGGCCGGCCACCCGGTGCTGTGGGCGTGCGACCCGATGCACGGCAACACCTTCGTGCACGCCAGCGGGTACAAGACCCGGCGCTTCGACGACGTGCTGCGGGAGCTGCGGGGATTCTTCGCCGCCTGCGAGGCCGCCGACGTCCCGGCCGGCGGTGTCCACCTCGAGCTGACCGGCGACAACGTCACCGAGTGCCTCGGGGGCAGCGAGGAGGTGCTCGACGAGCACCTCGAGCGTCGCTACGAGACCGTGTGCGACCCCCGCCTGAACGCCCGCCAGTCCCTCGACCTGGCGTTCGAGATCGCGGGCCTGCTCCGCCGCTGACGAAAAGGCGGGCCCGGGACACACCAGTGGGCGCGCTCGCGCCGGAAGCGGCGCGACCATGGGGGTATGACGAACCCGGAGGGCGGGCTGAACGAAGGGCTCCTGGACGAGCTCTACGACCGCTACCGCCAGGACCCCGACTCAGTCCCGGAGCGGTGGCGGGCCTACTTCGCGTCCCCGCCGCCGGGCAACGGCGACGGGGCCCGGGCCCCCGCACCGCCGGTCGAGGCGCCGAGCCCCCCGGCCACACCACCCCCGCCGGTCGAGGCGCCGAGCCCCCCGGTCACACCTCCCCCGCCGGTCGAGGCGCCGAGCCCCGCGGTCGCGCCGCTCCCACCGCCGGCGCCGCCGCCCTCCACGATCGAGTGGCCGGTCGTGGAGGCACCCCTCGTCGAGGCGCCGGCGGCGACCGCCGCCGCGCCGCCGCCCCCGCCCTCGCCGGCGTCGGATGGCGACCAGCCCCAGGTGCTGCGCGGCGCGGCGGCCCGGACAGTCACGAACATGGAGGCGTCGCTCGAGGTCCCGACCGCGACGTCGGTGCGGACCGTCCCCGCCAAGCTGCTCGAAGTCAACCGGCAGATCCTCAACAACCACCTCGGACGCACCGGGCGCGAGAAGGTCAGCTTCACCCACCTCATCGCGTACGCGGTCGTCCAGGCTCTGCGCAGCTTCCCCGGCATCAACGCCAGCTACGACGAGCGCGACGGCCAGCCGACGATCGTCCGCCACGAGCACGTCAACCTGGGCCTGGCGGTGGACGTCACCCGGGCCGACGGGAGCCGCGGCCTGCTGGTCCCGAACATCCGGCACGCCGACGAGCTCGAGTTCGCTGGCTTCTGGCGCGCCTACGAGACGCTGATCCACAAGGTGCGCGACAACAAGCTCTCGCCCGACGACTTCGCCGGCACGACGGGGACGATCACGAACCCCGGGATGATCGGCACCGTGCACTCGGTCCCTCGCCTCCTGCAGGGCCAGGGCTTCATCATCGGCGTCGGCTCCATCGGCTACCCGGCCGAGTACGAGGGGGCCGACCCGAAGACCATCGCCGAGCTCGGCGTCAGCCCGGTGACCACGCTCACGAACACCTACGACCACCGGATCATCGGGGGCGCCGAGAGCGGCGAGTTCCTCCGTCGGATCCACCACCTGCTGGTCGGCGAGGACGAGTTCTACGACCTCCTCTTCCGCAGCCTCGACGTGCCGTACGAGCCGGCCCGGTGGCTCCACGACCAGAGCACCCTCGGCGACCGGGAGGCCAGCGACGAGAAGGTCATCCACGTCCACCAGCTCATCAACATCTACCGGGTGCGCGGGCACCTGATCGCGAACCTGGACCCGCTCGGCCGCACCGAGCCGCACACCCACCCCGAGCTCGACATCGCGCACTACGGGCTGTCGATCTGGGACCTCGAGCGGGAGTTCCCGATCGGGAGCCTCGGCGCGGGCCGCATCCAGGCCCGCCAGCTCGCGCTCCGGGACATCCTCGGCGTGCTCCGCGACGCGTACGCGCGCACGGTCGGCGTCGAGTACATGCACATGCAGGAGCCGGACCAGAAGGCCTGGATCCAGCAGCGGGTCGAGGGCCCCCAGGAACCGATCGACGCCGCCGAGAAGCGCCGGATCGTCCGCAAGCTCAACGCGGCCGAGGCGTTCGAGCGGTTCCTCGCCGCCAAGTACCTGGGCCAGAAGCGGTTCAGCCTCGAGGGCGCCGAGACCCTGATCCCGATGCTCGACACGCTCTGCAGCGCGGCGGCCGACGCCGGCATGCCGGAGCTGGTCATGGGGATGGCCCACCGGGGGCGCCTGAACGTGCTCGCCAACGTCCTCGGCAAGTCCTACGCCCAGATCTTCCGCGAGTTCGAGGGCGAGCTCGACCCGTCGAGCACCCAGGGCTCCGGCGACGTGAAGTACCACCTGGGCCAGGTCGGGAAGCACCGCTCGCCGTCCGGCCACGACGTCGAGCTGCGGCTGGCCGCCAACCCGAGCCACCTCGAGGCGGTGGACCCGGTCGTGGAGGGCATGGCCCGGGCCCTCGGCGACCAGCTCGAGGAGCCGACCGACGCCGTGCTGCCGGTGCTCGTGCACGGCGACGCCGCGTTCGCCGGCCAGGGCGTGGTCGCGGAGACGTTCAACCTGTCCGAGGTCGAGGGCTACGACGTGGGCGGGACCGTCCACGTGGTGGTGAACAACCAGCTCGGGTTCACGACCGCGCCCGAGTCGGGGCGCTCGAGCGTGTACGCGACCGACGTGGCCAAGATGGTCCAGGCGCCGATCTTCCACGTGAACGGCGACGACCCCGAGGCGTGCGTGCGGGTGACGCGCCTGGCGTTCGAGTTCCGGCAGGCCTTCCACAAGGACGTCGTCGTCGACCTGGTCTGCTACCGGCGCTACGGGCACAACGAGATCGACGAGCCCGCGTTCACCCAGCCGCGCATGTACTCGCTCATCGAGGGCCACCCGTCGGTGCGCCAGCTGTACACCGAGCAGCTCGTGCACCGCGGCGAGCTCACGGCCGAGGATTGCGAGGCCGCGCTGGCCGACTTCCGGGCCCGCCTCGACCGGGCGTTCGAGGAGACCCACGAGCCGCACGACGCCGGGTTCCCCGACGGTCACATGCTCGACGAGCCCGAGGTGTTCGACGGCTCGCCGACGCCGGCGACGGCGGTGGACCGGTCCGTCCTCGACGACGTGGTGCACGCGCTGACGACGTGGCCCGAGACGTTCCACATCAACGAGAAGCTGGCGCGGATCCTGCTCGCGCACCGCAGCGCCTTCGAGGCGGGGACGATCGACTGGTCGCTCGCGGAGGCGGCCGCGTTCGGCTCCCTGCTGCTCGAGGGGACGCCGGTGCGGGTGGCGGGCCAGGACACCCGGCGCGGCACCTTCAGCCAGCGGCACGGGGTGCTCGTCGACGCCGTCGACGAGACCGAGTACGTCCCGCTCGCCCACGTCGGCCCGCACCAGGCCCCGTACCGCCTCTACGACTCGGTGCTCTCCGAGTACGCCGCGCTCGGCTTCGAGTACGGCTACTCGTCCGTCGCCCCCGACACGCTGACCTGCTGGGAGGCCCAGTTCGGGGACTTCATCAACGGCGCCCAGGTCACGATCGACCAGTTCCTCGTCTCCGCCGAGGACAAGTGGGGCCAGCGCTCCGGCCTCGCCCTCCTGCTCCCCCACGGCTTCGAGGGCCAGGGCCCCGACCACTCGAGCGCGCGCCTGGAGCGGTTCCTCGCCCTCAGCGCAGAGGACAACCTGCGGGTCGTCTACCCGTCGACCGCGGCCCAGTACTTCCACGTGCTGCGCCGCCAGGCCCGCCTGACCCACCGCGTCCCGCTCGTCTGCCTCACCCCGAAGCGGTACCTGCGGCTGCCGCAGAGCCGCTCCCCGATCGAGGCGTTCACGCACGACCGGTTCCACCCCGTGCTCGGCGACCGGTCTCCCGACCTCGACCCGGCGTCGGTGCGGCGGGTGCTGCTCTGCACCGGCAAGGTCGGCCACGAGCTCATGGACGCCCGCGACCAGACGGGCGCGCCGGTAGCGGTGATCCGGGTCGAGGAGCTCTACCCGTGGCCCGAGCACGAGCTGGCGGCGGCCATCGACCGCTACCCGAACGCGACCCAGACCTGGTGGGTCCAGGAGGAGCCGGCGAACATGGGCGCCTGGCGGTACGTGCAGGAGCCCCTCGGCCGGCTCGTCGGCCCCGGCGGCCTCGACCACGTCGCCCGGCACGCCAGCGCCAGCCCGGCCAGCGGCAGCGCCAAGGTGCACGAGATGGAGCAGCAGGCGCTGCTCCAGGCCGCGCTCAGCGGCCTCTAGGTCAGCGGCGGCCGCCCCGCGGTCACGGCGACCGGGCCGGCGTGGGCGGCCGGGTCGCTTCACCCGGCTGCTCCCCGTCGACCGGCGCCGGCTGCCCGTCGGCCGGGATGCCGGCCGTGACCCACTCGGCCTTGAACTCCGCGTCCTGGCGATCCACGTCCTCGGCCCGGGCCCGGGCCGGGAGCCACCGCAGCACGATCAGCACGCCGATCAGGACGACCGCGGCGCCGACCCACGTCCCGGCCTGGAAGCCGTCGAGGAAGGCGCCCTTGGCGAGGGTCACGAACGACCGCGCCGCCGCCCCCGGCAGGTGGGTCGCGGCCTGCAGCGCGTTCCCGAGCTGCTGCTTGGCGTTGTGCACCACCGAGGCCGACAGGCCGCGGCCCTGCAAGGCGCTCACGACCTTCGAGCCGTAGAGGGACGAGAAGATGCTCCCGATGACGGCCACGCCGACCGCGCCGCCGACCTGGCGTGTGGTGTCGTTGACGGCGGAGCCGACGCCGGCCCGGGCGAGGGGCAGCGAGCCCATGATCGACTCGGTCGCCGGGCTCATCGTGAGCGCCATCCCGGTCGCGGCCAGCGCCATCCGCCAGGTGAGGTCGGGCAGCGTGGCCGTCTGGCCCAGACCCCCGAGCGCGATCAGGCCGGCCGCGTTGCACGCCAACCCCGCCGCGACGGTGAGCTTGGTGCCGATCCGCTTGACGAGATTCGGCGCCAGCGGCGAGATGACCATCATCGGGACCGCGAAGGCGAGCAGCCGCAAGCCCGTCGCGAGCGGCGAGTAGCCGAGCACGAACTGCAAGTACTGGGTCAGCAAGAAGATCGACCCGAACATGGCGAAGAACGTGATCGCGATGGCGGCGCTCGCCCCGCTGAAGCGCGGGTTGCGCCAGAAGCGCACGTCGAGCATCGGGTGGTCGACCCGGCGCTCCCACGCAAAGAACGCCGCCATGAGGAGTCCGCCGACCGCGAAGAAAGCGAGGGTGCGCGGCGCCGTCCAGCCGGTGCTCGGGCCCTGGATGACGGCGTAGAGCAGGGCGCTCAGCCCCGCGATGGACAGCAGCGCGCCGGGCACGTCGAGGCGAGGCGCCCGCGGGTCCTTCGAGTTCGGGATGAGGAGGACACCGGCCAGGACACCCACCGTCACGATGGGGAGGTTCACGAGGAAGATCGAGCCCCAGTAGAAGTGCTCGAGGAGCGCGCCGCCGGTCAGGGGGCCGAGCGCGACCCCGACCCCGGCTGTCGCCGCCCACACGCCGATCGCCTTCGGTCGCTCGCTCCCGCTGAAGACGTTGGTGATGATCGAGAGGGTGGCCGGCATGATCAGCGCGCCACCGATCCCCATGAAGGCCCGGCTGGCGATCAGCTGGTTGGGCGACCCGGCGAGCGCCGAGAGCAGCGAGCCGGCGCCGAAGATCAGGAACCCGGCCTGCAGGGCGGGCCGCCGCCCGAATTTGTCGCCGATGCTGCCCATCGTCAGCAGCAGGCCGGCGAACACCAGCGTGTAGGAGTCGACCATCCACTGCAGCTGGCTGTTGGTGGCGTGGAGCTGGCGGACGATGCTCGGCAGCGCGACGTTGAGGATCGAGTTGTCGAGCACGATGACGAGCAGGCTGAAGCACAGGACACCGAGGATCAGCCACCGCCGCTCGTGCGCTCGGGCCTGGACGCGCTCGGCGAGAGTCGTCATGCGGGTTCTTTCGGCATCAGGGTGGGGACAACCGGAGGCGGAACGGCGACATTCCGCGTCGGCGAACGCTACCCCCGGGCCGGCCCGCTCTCATCACGGAGCCGCCGACGCGGCGGACGGATCAGCCGCCGGCGGCGGTGACGGCTTCGAGCGCGGCCTCGACCGCGCCCGGCGAGGCGTTCACGAGCGGGCCCCGCACGTCCGGGGTCGGGATGAGGCCCTGGGCGTGCAGGACGCCCTTGAACACGCTCGGGTTCGGCTCCGCGAAGCCGGCCCGGGTGACCGGCAGCAGCGCTTCGTGGTGGGCGCGTCCCTCGTCGACCTTCCCCGCGAGCGCGCACTCGATCATCTCGACGTAGCGCCGCGTGCACACGTGCGCGGTCGCGCAGATCGCGCCGGCGCCGCCGAGGAGCACGAGCGGGAACAGCAGCGGGTCGTCCCCGCCCAGCACCGCGAAGTCGTGTGGCGCTTCGGCGAGCAGCCGGATGGTGCCGGTGTCGATCGAGCCCACCGACTGCTTGAGACCGACCACGTTCGGCGTGTTCGCCAGGCGCAGCAGGCCGTCGGTCTCGAGCGCTTGGCCGGTACGGCTCGGGATGTTGTAGAGGATGACCGGGACCGGGCTCGCCGCCGCGACCTGCTCGAAGTGGGCGACGATGCCGGCCTGGCCCGGGCGGAGGTAGTAGGGGACGACGCAGAGGGTGGCGGTGACGCCGCCGACCTGCGACAGCGCGGTGGTGGCGGCGATCGTCGCCTTCGTGTTGTTGGTCCCCGCGCCGACGATCACCTGGGCCTGGCGCTCGCGGCCGACCCGTGCGCACACGTCGATGACCGACTGCTGCTCGTCGGCGTCGAGAAGCGGCGTCTCGCCGGTCGTGCCGAGGGGCAAAAGCCCGGCCACGCCCGCGTCGAGGAATCGGTGTGCGAGGCCCTCGAGCGCTTCCAGCGCGACCGAGCCGTCGGCGGCGAACGGCGTGATGATCGGGATGTAGACGCCGCGCAACGTCGCGCCTTCGGCCACGACTCGAAGGGTAGCCTCCGCGCGAGTGTCAGACCTGTGGCGAATCGTGCTCACCGCGCTGTTCGGGGTGGGGACGGGCGTGCTGTCGGGCATGTTCGGGATCGGCGGGGCGGTCGTGTCGACGCCCGCCATCCGGCTGCTCGGCGCCACCCCGATCGCCGCGGTTGCGTCAACGCTCCCCTCGATCATCCCGTCCGCGATCAGCGGCGCCATCCGCTACGGGCGCGAACAGCTCATCGACTGGCGCATCGTCACCTGGACCGCGACCGCCGGCGCGGTGGCATCCGTGGGTGGCGCGCTGGCGACCGACGTGGTCCCCGGCGGCGGTCACCCGCTCATGATCCTCACTGCGGCGCTGGTCGGCTTCACCGCCTACCGGGTCAGCCGGCCCGTGGCGCGCGCCGAGCCGGAGCCGGTCGCGGCCGCCGAGGGACTGACCGACGCCGCGCCGGGCCTCGCCCATCCCGCGGCCGGGCTCGAGCGGGCCCAGTCGTGGCGCCTCGTCATCATCGGGATCGCCGCCGGCGGGCTCAGCGGGTTCCTCGGGATCGGCGGCGGCGTGCTCATGGTCCCCGCCTTCACGACCTGGCTCCGCGTCCCCATCAAGGTGGCGCTCGCCACCTCGCTCGCCTGCGTCGGCGTGCTCGCGATCCCGGGGATGCTCACCCACGCCGCGCTCGGCCACATCGACTGGCTGTTCGCGCTGCCGCTCTCGGTCACCGTGATCCCCGGCGCCCGCCTGGGCGCCCACCTCACGATCCGCAGCTCGGACCGGACCTTGCGGCTCCTCGTCGGCGTCGTGCTCGGGCTCATCGCGACCGCGTACGCGGTCGGCGAGGTGCTCGCGCTGTTCTGACGTCGGGCAGGCCGGCCAGCGTCCGGGCCCGGCCCAGCACCGCGTCGAGCATCGGCTCGGTCAGCCGGCCCGTGAACGTGTTCTGCTGGCTGGGGTGGAAGCAGCCCACGATCGTGAGGCGCTCGGTCGGCACCTCGACGCCGTGGCCGAAGCGCGGGCGCGGCCGCGGCAGCGCCACCTCGAGGTCAGCGAGCAGCCGCCACAGGGCCTGGTACGCGAAGGCGCCGAGCACCACCGCGACGCGCAGGCGGTCGAGGATCGCCAGCTCGCGCGCCAGGTACGGCAGGCAGCGGTCGCGCTCCTCCGGGGTCGGCGCGTTCGCGGGCGGCGCGCACCGCACCGCGGCGGTGACGTAGGCGCCGCGCAGGCGCAGCCCGTCCCCGGCCCGCACCGACTCGGCCCGGTTGGCGAGCCCGGCCCGGTGAAGCGCGCCGAACAGCCAGTCGCCCGACCGGTCACCCGTGAACACCCGGCCGGTGCGGTTCCCGCCGTGCGCCGCCGGCGCGAGACCAACGAGCAGGATGCTGGCGCGCGGATCGCCGAACCCCGGCACCGGACGAGCCCAGTAGGTGTCGTCGCGGAACGCGGCCCGCTTCGTGCGACCCACCGACTCCCGCCACTCGACGAGCCGCGGGCACGCTCGGCACCGCACCACCTCAGCGTCGAGCCGTTCGAGCTCGCCGGCGGTGCGCACTGTCGGACCGTATCGCCCTAACCTGCGCGCCCGTGCGGCTGCTGCTCATCGTCAACCCGACCGCGTCGTCGATGACGCCGCGCCGACGGGTTCGCATCCAGCACGCGCTCGGAGAGACCCATCGCCTCGAGGTGGCCGAGACGGTGCGGCGCGGCCACGCCACTCGCCTGGCCCGCAACGCGGCCAAGGAGGGTTTCGACGCGGTCGTCGTCGCGGCCGGCGACGGGACCCTGAACGAGGCTGCCAACGGGCTCGTCGGCACCGAGACCGCGCTGGCGCCGCTGCCGGGCGGGTCCACGAACGTGTTCGCCCGCACGCTCGGCATCCCGAACTCGCTGCGGCCCGCCACCGAGCTGCTGGTGGCCAGCCTCGCCGCCCGCTCCCTCAAGCGGGTGGGGCTGGGCGCCGGCAACAACCGCTATTTCCTCTTCCACCTCGGCGCCGGCTTCGACGCCGAGGTCATCGAGCAGATGGAGCGCCACGCCTGGCTGAAGCGCCGGCTCGCGCACCCCGCCTTCGCCGTGTCGGCGCTCACCACCTTCTACCGGGGCTACGACCGCGCCGACCCCACCTACCGGGTCGAGGTCGGTGCCGAGAGCGTCGGACACGGCTTCTTCGGCGTCGTGTCCAACACCGCCCCGTACGCGTTCTTCGGCATGCGTCCCCTCACGATCACGCACGAGGCCGGCCTCGACCGCAAGCTCGCGCTCACGCTGTTCCGGCGCCTCGAGACCCGGGTGCTTCTGCCCGCGGCGCTGTCGGCCATGCTGGCCGGGTCGCGCCTCGACCACGCCGACGCCATCGTGCAACTCGCCGACCTCGACAAGCTCGCCTTCGAGGCCATCGGCTCGCCGTTCCCGTGGCAGGTCGACGGCGACTACCTCGGCGAGGTCGAGCGGCTCGAGGTCCGGTACGAGCCCGACTGCCTCACCCTCGTCATCCCGGTCTCGGCCAAGGACCGGTAGGGCCCGCCAGTCGCCCCGCCCCCGAGCTTCGCGCGAGCGGGGATCTACAGTGCGCGCCGAACCACGGACCTCGAGGCGGCTGGAGGGGCGATGCGCAACCGCTGGGCGTTGATCGCGAGTGGGATCGGAACCGTTGGGCTGGCGCTGGGCTTCGGGGCCACGCTCGCAGGCGCCGACACGTCCAACTTCGGGACCGCCGGGTCCTCGACCTTCACGGTCCCGTCGAATGTCTGCTCGGTGAACGTCAACGCGGTCGGCGCCGCCGGCGGCTCGGCGACCAACTTCGGGAGCCAGGTCTCGACCGGTGGGGCGGGTGGCCAGGCGGGCGGCGCGGTGCCAGTCACGCCCGGCGAGCAGCTGGGCGTCAACGTCGGCGGCCCGGGTGCGAACTTCACCCCCGGCACCCTGACCAACCCGGTCGGCGGTGGCAACGGCGGCGGCGCAGGCGGCGGGACCGGGATCGACTTCGGCGCCGGTGGCGGCGGCGCCTCCGACGTGCGGCAGGCGTCCGGCGGCAGCGGCTGCGTCCCCGTGTGCCGCACGGCGACCCCACCCTCACGACCCGGCTCCACCCTCGGCGACCGGGTCGTCGTCGCCGGCGGTGGCGGCGGAGCCGGCCTCTCCGGCACCGCGACCGGGACCGGCGGCGCGGGCGGCGGCACCAACACCGGCACACCCAGCGGAGCCGGCACCAACGGCCTGACCCAACTCGCGGGCGGGGGCACCGGCGGGCAAGCAGGCGCCTCCGGCGGCGCGGCCGGCACCGGGGGCTCTGGCCTCGCCTCCGGCGCAAGCGGCACTGCGGGCACCGCCGGCCAGGGGGGCGCCGGCGGCAATGAAGCCGTGAGCAGCATCTCGGGTGCTGGCGGCGGCGGCGGCGGTGGCCTCGTCGGCGGCGGTGGTGGTGGCGGCGGTGGCGCCGTCCCCAGCCCCGCGGGTGGTGGTGGCGGCGGTGGCGGCGGCGGGTCGAACTTCACGGGCCCGACGGTGACCAACGCCAGCTCCGCGGCGGGCGTCAACCCCGGGGGCGGCTCGGTCTCGCTGTCGTTCACTCCCACCGCGCCAGCCGCGTGCGCCGTCGTCGCGGCGGCCCGCGTCACGGGCTAAGCCCGCGACTCGGCCGGAGACGGCCACTCGACGCCGAGGGCTACCGCCGGGATCGGCGGCGCCGCGGCAGTGTCGCGGTCCCGCTCCCAACGTGGCGCGTCGCCATGCCGACACTCCTCCGCGCGCTCGACCGCGCCACGACCACACGCCCCGTTCCGGCAGGATTGATGATCACTGGCCTCAACGCCCCAGGGCCTGGCGCGCCGCATCCGGCACATCGGTGATCAACGCGTCGACACCCACCGCCGCCAGACGACGGATCCGCGTCGCGTCGTTGACGGTCCACACGTGGACGCCGAGCGCCAGCTCGTGGGCCCGCTCCACCACCGCCGCCGCGACCCGCGAGAACCCGCGCACGTCCGGGTGCAGCGCCCGGTGGCCCCGCTCCGCGGCCAGCTGCAGCGCGTCCCGAGGATCGAAGCCCCGCAGCGTCAGCAGCCCGGTCGGCCGGGCCGGGTCCACCGCGTGGTACCGGTCGAGGACCTCGAGGTTGAACGACGAGACCAGCACGTCGTCGGCGCCGTCCCTCGCCGCCAGCCGCGCCGCGACCAGGTCGGCGATCCGGTCGTCGGCGTCGTAGCCCGGCTCCCCCGGCAGGTTCTTGAGCTCGACGTTCACGAGCGCGCCCGCGCACGCGTCCAGCGCCTCGTCGAGGGTCGGCACCTCGGGGCGGACCGCCCGCAGCTGGTCGAACGACACGTTCGCCAGCACCCCCAGCCGCCGGGTCGACGGGTCGTGGAGCACCACCACCACGTCGTCAGCGGTGCGGCGGGCGTCCAGCTCCACCCCGTCCGCCCCCAGCGCCAGCGCCAGGGTGAACGCCGGCACCGTGTTCTCCGGGGCCCGGCGCCGCGCCCCCCGGTGGGCCCACACCCGCGGGGCGGGGAGGCCGGCCACGCCCGGGATCGTAGAGGAGAGGCGCGAAACCCCAGGTCAGGCCCCTTGTGGATGACGGCACCGACCTCTACGATCGCTCCGCCCACCGGGCCCGTTGGCCCTGGGGCGGCGCGCCGGAGCCGGATGGCCCGGCAGCGGGGGCACGGTACGACGACGGCCGCAGGGCCGACAGACTGAGGACAGCACGTGGCGCTCACCTGGATCCGCACACACGACTGGGACGCCGAGGCCTGGCGGGGCCGCTCGGCGTGCCGGGACTCCGACCCGGACGTCTTCTTCCCCATCGGGACCACCGGGCCCGCCCTCGAACAGATCGAGACCGCCCGTCGGATCTGCACCGCCTGCCTCGTCACCGACGAATGCCTCGAGTTCGCCCTCGCCACCAACCAGGAGGCCGGGATCTGGGGCGGCACCACCGAGGAGGAGCGCCGCAAGATCCGCAAGACCTGGGTCGCGGAGCGGCGCGCCGGTTAGCCCCGGTCGGCCGCGGCGCCCCTCGGGGGCCTCGCGTCAGAGGGTCTGGAGCTCGACCCGCTCGGCCGGCTTCAACGGGACCCGCAGGCTGACGCGCGTCCCGTGATCGTCCTTCACCTCGAGCGAGCCGCCGAGCTCGCTCGTCACCAGTCCCTGCACGATCGACAGCCCGAGGCCGCGCGAAGACTCGAGCGTGAAGTCCGGCGGCAGGCCGACGCCGTCGTCGATGACGTCGATCGCCAGCTCCCCCGGCCGGCGCCCGAGCCGCACCCGCACGTGGCCCTCCCCCGCGCCGAACTCGTCGACCGGGAACGCGTGGTCGACCGCGTTCTGCATCAGCTCGTTCAACGCCACCGCCAGCGGGGTCGCGATCTCACCGGGGATCAGCCCCGCCTCGCCCTCGACGTCGAAGTGCAGCTGGAGCTCCGGCGTCGACACCGTCTCCTCGACCACGCGCACCAGCGGCCCGATGATCTCGGCGAAGTCGACGACGTCGGTCGTGTCCTTCGTCAGCGTCTCGTGCACGATCGCGATCGAGCGGATCCGCCGCTCTGACTCCTGGATCGCCTCCTGGGCCTCGGTGGTTCGAAGCCGCCGCCCCTGGAGGCGCAGCAGGGCCGCGATCGTCTGCAGGTTGTTCTTCACCCGGTGGTGGATCTCGCGGATAGTGACGTCCTTCGAGAGCAGGATCCGATCCCGGGTCCGCAGGTCCGTCACGTCGCGCACGAGCAGCATCGCCCCCGTCGAGCGGCCGTGCTCGAGCAGCGGGATGGCCTGGATCAGAACCGAGGTCTCACCCCGCTCGATCTCCTCGGTGACCGGCACCCGGAGCCGGAACGCGGTCTCGGCCGCGTCCTGGTCGAAGCCGATCTCCTCCAGCTGCAGCCCGTTCGTGTACGAGTGGATCCCCATTCGGTGCAGCGAGCTGATCGCGTTCGGGCTCGTGAATCGAATCTGCAGCGCCTCGTCGAGGATGATCACGCCGTCCGCGACCCGGGGCGCCTCCTCGAGCTGCACCTCGTCACGCGCGAACGGGAACGACCCTTCGGTCATCATCCGTGCGAACCGCTCGAAGATGTCCATGTAGATGCGCTCGAGCTCGCCCTGGCGGCGCCCCGACGCGGTCGGCGACTCCCGTGACACCACCGCGATCGGAGCGTCCTGCAGCATGAGGGGGATGCACTCGGTGCGGGCCCGCTCCGAGGATCCGAGCACGGTCCCGTCGCCGCCCACGATCTCGCGCTTCCGCCAGGCCCGCGCCACCAGCGGCCGCTCGACTTCCTGGACCACGGTCCCGACCAGCTCGGCCGGGTAGAGGGTCTGGCCGGTCACCGGCCGGACGTGGGCGAGCACGAGGAAGCGGTGCGCCTCCTCGCCCTCGACCGGCGCCAGGGCCAGCAGGTCGGCGAAGCACAGGTCGGCAAGGGGCTGCCACGACGCGACGAGCCGCTGCAGGTGGCGGAGCGCCGCGCCCTGCAGGTCGGTGTTGGCGTGGGCGAGGTCCAGCAGGCCGACGGCCATACGATGCTCCTATGTCAAGCGGCCTTCTCGAAGGTCGCCGGGTGCTGGTGGGCTCGGCTTTCTTCGAGGAGTCGCTTGTAGACGATGTCCGAGAGGCGACGGCGAAGGATCCGCAGCGCGTCCCGCTT
>Ga0073928_10005196_pt1 | contig 18455 bp, 13 predicted proteins | sample PaiPotPPA55metaG_FD_76969 | JGI IMG/M metagenome (GOLD analysis project Ga0073928, IMG submission 76969) | Iron sulfur acid spring bacterial and archeal communities from Banff, Canada, to study Microbial Dark Matter (Phase II) - Paint Pots PPA... ... | reverse complement strand
CTGTCATCACCGGTGACATCACCCAAATCGATTTGCCCAGCGGCAAACTCTCCGGCCTAAAAGAAGCACGCACCGTATTGGCTAATACCTCGGGCATCAGCTTCACCTATTTCAACGAGCGCGACGTGGTGCGTCATCGGCTAGTCCAGACCGTCATTACCGCGTACGAGTCCTTCAACGGTGAAGGGCCAACCGGTCCGCCGAACGCTGGCAATCCTGGCGATTAACGGTGTCCCGGCCCTTTTGGCGGGACATTCATATTTCGCATATTTCGATGAGACGGAATTTGGTTGATGAGGGCAGTTTTGCTTAAATCCGAGACGCCTGGTGCACGCCGTTATATACGCGCCGTGAGTACTGACGCTCGTGCATTGCTCAATTTGTTGTCACTGGATAATTGCGAGCTTTCGCTGGTGTTGACCGGAGACTCGCCTATCCGGAAGTTGAATCGTGCTTTTCGTGGGACGGATCGGTCCACTGATGTACTTTCATTTCCCCAACTGGATAACTGCGCAGCTGCCAGGCCTGAGTATGCTGCGGCGCATCATGAGACCGAGCCTGCGGCGCTTGGCGACGTGGTTATCTCGGTGGATACCGCCCTGCGCCAGGCGGAGCGGCTCGACGTTACACCTGAGTCGCGCTTGCGCGCCCTGTTGATTCACGGGGTGCTGCACCTGCTCGGCTACGACCACGAGAAATCGCGCGCTGATGCGCGGCGGATGTTCGCGCGGGAACGCGAACTCGCTGCCGCGCTGGCAGATGATAAAGGCTCTACCCGGATGTCTTCAGTAGCCCCCTTGCTGAAAACCTCGGAACCTCCCTGATGGCTCACTGCGCCCTTCAACTCCCCACGACCGCGATGCTGACCCATTTCACCCGCCGTTCCGCCGAGGGCGATGCGATGGACAACCTTGTCGCAATCCTGCGCACCGGCGTAATCCAGGGTTCCACCCGGATGGTGCGCACCAAGCGCGCTGTCGTGTGCCTGTTCGATGCGCCGTTGCCGGAACTCCACCGACTGTTGATGCGCAGCAATCGCCGTCGCTATGAACCCTTCGGCATCGCAATAGATAAGAGATATGCTTTCGCAATGGGCGCGCGGCCAGTGATCTATATGCCATGGTGCGAAGGCTGCCAATTGCTTGATGAGCAGGAGTGGTGGCGAGTGGTCGCAATCGATCTCGAGCAGACGCCTCCGCTGGATTGGACCTTCGAACGGGAGTGGCGCATTGCAGAGCAACTGCAGCTTCCTGAGCAAGGCGCCGTGGCTTTGGTTGAAACGTGGCGTGATGTGGATGACCTCTACGATCGCTTCGGAGGCGCTCCACCCTGCGCCGGTGTCATCCCGCTGAGCGACCTGTTCGGTTCCAATTGAAAATCTCGCCGAATAAATGGACGCGGCCGGGACTGGCCGCGCTGAGCGGTCTGGCGCTCGCGGCGGCGTTCCCGAAAATCGACATGAACCTGTGCGCCTGGGTCGCCTTTGTTCCTTTATTCTACGCGATGGAAGGCCAGTCGCTGCGACGCGTGTTCGGCTACGCATTGCTGCAAGGCTTTGTCTGTTATGTTGGCTCGCTCTACTGGGTTGTAATCGCATTGCATGACTTCGCCAGCGTACCAACCGTACTCGCAATAATGCCTATGCTACTGCTGGCGGCGATCATGGGGACGTACACGGCTGTGGCAATCTGGAGTGGCGAGTTCACAGCGCGGCGCCTCGGAATGCCAAGCCTGCTGACGATGCCAATTGCATGGACCGCGCTGGAATGGGTTCGCACCTATTTTCCGATTGGCTTTCCATGGAACCTGCTGGGTTACGCGGCGTACCGCAACGTCGAACTGATTCAGTTCGCGGAATTCACCGGGGTCTACGGGGTCTCGGCCCTCATCATGTTCTTCAATGTGGTGGCCTACATCGTAATATTCCAGGTCTATTCGCGGCGGATTCAGACCGTTGGTTTGGGCACCCTCACGGGTACGATGGCGCTGGCGTTGATTTTCGGTTCGTGGCGTATCCATCAGCTTTCGGCGACCGCACCCCAAGGTTCACTGAAGATAGCTATGGTTCAGGGCGATATACCTCAATCGCTCAAATGGGACCCGAAATTCCTCGAAACCAGCTTCGAAATCTATCGCATGCAAAGCGCGGCGGCGGCGCAGCAGGGCGCCGACCTTATCGTATGGCCTGAGGCCGCCGCCACTTTTTTCTTCCAGCCGGATGACCGCTATCCCGCCCGTTTCGCCGACGATGCGGCTTATCGGCAACGGCTGCTCGAACTTGCCGCTCGGACCAGTGCGCCAATCCTGTTCGGCGCACCCGCATTTGGGGTCGAGGACAATCGCGTCGGCTTTTACAACCGCGCGTATCTCGTTTCCAGCAAGGGCAGGGTCGAGGGCTGGTACGACAAGATCCAGCTCGTGCCGTTTGGCGAGTATGTGCCGTTAAGGAAGCTGCTCGGGGGATTGGTGAACCGGGTGGTGGTTGGCTTCGGCGATATGTTCGCTGGCCGCGAGCAAACCCTATTCGAGGTGCGGCGCGGGAAATTAGCCGTACTGATCTGCTACGAAAGCGTCTTTCCGAATCTCGCGCGCACCGCGGTCCAGCGGGGAGCCAATATTCTGATGAATATCACCAATGACGCCTGGTATGGTAAGAGTTCAGCGCCCTACCAACTACTGGCGATGGCTGCCATGCGCTCGGTCGAAACCAAGGCGCCGATGGTCCGGGTTGCCAATACCGGAATTAGCGCGGTGATTCAGTCCGACGGCACGATCACGGCGCGTACGTCGCTATTCAAGCGGACAACTGAAACTGAACACGTGTATTGGCGGCAAGAGAAAACGGTGTACGTCCAAGTCGGCGATATTTTCGCTGAAACGTGCCTCGCTTTGACGCTTATCGGGCTCGGCATTGCGCTCGTGCGGCCACGACCGGGCGCAGGGGCGCCGCAAGAAGACCTTTCCACCCTTATGTCAGCCAACGGCCACCGCAGGTGATATAAAGTATCTGCCGTTGGAACGGGAGCACGGCCTGCGGCTTCATCGATGTCTCTCTTAACTGGTGAGGCCGGCGTCCCCGGCCTATCGGCGCCGCGTGAGCGTTTCCGCTGGCGCTGGCTTTGCCTCACAGCCTTCGCCTCATTCAGATGAATCCGGACCATTGGACGATGCGCCGTTGTCGGTACTGTTTGAATCGTCGTCGTCTTCGCGTTCGGCCAGCGGAGATACTGCCCGGACTTTTTCGTCCGGCTCCAGTTTGACCAAGTGCACTCCTTGCGCATTGCGGCCGGTAATTCGCACTTGCTTGGCTTTCAGCCGGATTATCTTGCCATGGTCGGTCACCAGCACCACCTGCGCATCGCTATCAACCTGCAGCACGCCCACAACTTTGGCCGTGCGCTCGGTGACATCCATGGTGATTACGCCTTTGCCGCCGCGATGGGTCAGGCGGTATTCGGAAGCAGGCGTGCGCTTGCCGAAACCATTTTCTGAAACGGTCAGCAGGGTCTCATCATCGCGCGCGACCGCAATCGACACGACCTCGTCCTGCGTCAGTTTGACCGTTTTTCCGGCTTTCTCGGCCGACGACTCCAGTTCCATCCCGCCGACGCCGTAGGTGCCGCGGCCCATCGGCCGAACCTCATCTTCCTTAAAGCGGGTCGCCTGCCCTTCCCGCGTGGAGAGCACAATCTGCTGCTTGCCGTCGGTGAGACGCACCCCAATGAGCGCGTCGCCGTCTTCGAGATTGATCGCGATGATTCCGCTGGAACGAATATTGGCGAACTCATCGAGTTCCGTTTTCTTGACCTGGCCTCGCCGCGTGGCGAAGAAGACATACTTGCCTTTTGAGTCTTTGGTGACGGGCAGGAATGCGGAGAGCGTTTCGTCGTTCGCCAAACTCAGCAGATTCGCGATCGAACGCCCACGCGCCGCGCGTCCGCCTTCGGGCAGTTCGTAAGCTTTCTTTTCGTAAACCTTGCCGGCGCTGGTGAAGAACAAGAGCCGGTCATGGGTGCCGACCGGCACCAGGTGCTCAACGAAATCCTCCTCGCCGGTGGTGGCGCCGAGCTTGCCGCGGCCGCCGCGCCGCTGGGTCCGGTACAATGAGAGCGGCGTGCGTTTGATGTAACCGCCATGGGTGACGGTTACCAGCACGTCTTCTTCAACGATCAAGTCCTCGATTGAGAAGTCACCTTCCGCCTCGATTATTTGGGTGCGGCGCTCATCAGCGAATTCTTTTTTGACGTCCTTCAACTCGTCGGCGATCAGCTTCATCAACTCACTTTCACTGGAGAGAATATTGCGCAACCCCGTGATATTCTCCTGGATCTCCTTGTGCTCAGCTTCGATCTTGTCGCGTTCGAGCGAAGTCAGACGGCGCAGCGTCAGATCGAGGATTGCCTGCGCCTGCGACTGCGTCAAATTGAACCGCTGCATCAGCCCGGTGCGCGCCGATTCAGCATCCTGCGATGCGCGAATCAGGCGAATCACCGCGTCGAGATTGCGGAGCGCGATGAGCAAGCCTTCGAGGATATGCAGCCGCGCCTCGGCCTGCTTCAATTCGTACTGGGTGCGGCGTGTCAGAACATGGCGGCGATGGGCCAGGAACTCGACCAACATATCGCGCAAGCTCAGTTCGCGCGGACGCCCCTCATGAATCGCCAGCATAATCAGGCCATAACCCTGCTGCATCTGGGTCAGCTTATAGAGCTGGTTCAGCACGATGCGCGGCTCGGCGTCGCGCCTAAGCTCGATCACGACCCGCATGCCGTCGCGATCTGACTCGTCGCGGAGGTCGCTAATGCCTTCGATTCGTTTGTCGTTGACCAGCTCGGCAATTCGCTCAATCAGCCGGGTCTTGTTCACCTGGTAGGGAATCTCGCGCACGATAATCGACGACCGGCCGCTGCGCTTGTCGGTTTCGATTGCCGCGGTGGCGCGAATCGTGATACTTCCGCGTCCGCTCAGGTAAGCCTGCCGAATTGCATCGCGTCCCAACAGTTGTCCGCCCGTGGGAAAATCCGGCCCTGGAATGATATCGAGCAGCGCCTCCATCGTGAGGTCGGGATTTTCAATCAACTTGAGCAGCGCGTCACATACTTCTCCGAGGTTGTGCGGCGGAATATTGGTCGCCATTCCCACCGCGATGCCGTCGGAACCATTGATCAACAGGTTCGGAATCTGAGCAGGCAGTACCTCGGGTTCCTGATCGGAGCCATCGAAATTGTCGATGAAATTGACGGTGTCCTTATCGATGTCGGCCAGCAGCCGCTCGGCTAGTCGGGTCAGGCGGCATTCGGTGTAGCGATAAGCGGCCGGCGGGTCGCCGTCGATAGAGCCGAAGTTGCCCTGGCCGTCGACCAGCGGGTAACGCATGCTGAACGTCTGCGCCATCCGCACCAGCGCATCGTAGACTGCGCTGTCGCCGTGCGGATGGTATTTCTTGAGGACCTCACCGACGACACCAGCACATTTGGAATAGCGGCGGCTGGAAAGGAGCCCCTCGCGAAACATCGCATAGAGAATCCGGCGATGGACCGGTTTAAGGCCGTCGCGCAAATCCGGCAGAGCCCGGCCAATGTTCACCGACATCGCGTAGTCCAGATAGGACTGCCGCATATCATCTTCGATACTGAGCCGGGCCGGTTCGTTGCGGATAGGTTCGTCGCCGTTGGTTTCAGCCATTTAGTTCAGCCTGTTAAAGAAATGCGATACTTATGTCGTAGCCTAGCGCCGCAAAGAAAATCCTGGCCGAGTCTTCGACTGCACGCGTCGCGCTGCGCTTCCGCTCAAGTTACGCGACAAGCTAAGCCGAGCGATTTTCGTGAGGACCCTTGCAGCGCCAAAACATGCGCGGGTGGCTGTTGCGGTCCAGAGACAAGATCTGCGGCCCGTCAAATGTCCAGATTCTTGACGTTGAGGGCGTTCTCCTCGATGAATAGTCGGCGGGGTTCGACCTGGTCGCCCATCAACTTGGCGAAAATAGCCTCGGCATCCTCCTGCGACGCGATTTCCATCCGCAGCATCGAGCGCGCCTCGGGATTCATGGTCGTCTGCCAAAGCTGCTCAGGGTTCATCTCACCGAGGCCTTTATAGCGCTGGATCTCGACGCCCTTCTGGCCTGCCGTCAACACCGCATCAGCGACCGCTTTGAGCGAATCCACTGCGCGTTCGTCGTCGCCGGTTTTGATTTTGTAAGGCTGCCGATAAGGTTCGAGTTCTGCGCCGAGCCGGCGAATCTCCCGCATCTCACCGCTGTGGAACAGCGCCAGGTCGACTATGGTCGGCGGCGTTGCGCCGTTGCGTGCGTGCGAGAAAACGATTTTCCAGGAGGATTCGGTGTCGGCAATCACTTTCGTTTGCAAGTTCGGATTACCGACAATCTTCTTGATCGTTTCGGCCAGGGTCTCCAGCACCTTCTCGTCGCGGAAGGTGTCGGCAGTCGTATTCTTATCAGTAATCAGCTTTCCCAGCGCCGTGACGATCGGTCGCTCCTTGGAGCGCCGCTCCAGACTCTCGTACATACGTTCCAGATGGAGCGCCCTACGTACCAGCGTCTTGAGGTTTGCGCCTTTGAGTTCGCGAGCATCTTTGCCCTTGCCGGATTCGAAGTTAACTGCCTCAGCACCGAGGTCAGTCAAGTAATCCTCTAATGCCGGTTCATCTTTGAGATAACGCTCACCCTTGCCCTTTTTGGCGCGGAAGAGCGGCGGCTGTGCGACGTACAGATAGCCGTTTTCGATGATTTCCGGAAATTGACGGAAGAACAGCGTCAGCAGCAGCGTGCGGATATGTGAGCCGTCGACGTCGGCGTCCGTCATGATTACGACCGTGTGATAGCGCAGCTTGGCGACGTCCTTGTCGGAGCCAACACCCATCCCGAGCGCGGTGATTAGCGTACGCAATTCGACCGAGGAGAGCACCTTGTCGATGCGCGCGCGTTCCACGTTCAGGATCTTGCCCCGCAGCGGCAGGATCGCCTGGATGCGACGATCGCGTCCCTGTTTGGCTGAACCGCCGGCGGAGTCGCCCTCGACGATAAATAATTCGCTCCGCGCCGGGTCACGCTCCTGGCAATCGGCGAGCTTGCCTGGCAATGAGCCCGAATCGAGCGCGCCCTTGCGGCGCACAAGTTCCTTGGCCTTGCGCGCCGCCTCGCGGGCAGTGGCTGCTTCTATCGCTCGCACGACGATCCGTTTGGCATCAGTAGGATTTTTTTCGAAATATTCGCCGAGCTTCTCGTTGACCAGGCCAGCGACCAAACCCTCTACTTCGGAATTGCCCAGTTTAGTTTTGGTCTGCCCTTCGAACTGCGGTTCCGGCAGCTTTACGCTCACCACCGCAACCAGGCCTTCGCGCGTATCGTCGCCTTCGAGCCGCATCTCCTTGTTCTTAAAGAGGTTATTTTTCGCCGCGTAGTTATTTAGCGTACGCGTGAGCGCCGATTTGAGGCCCGACAGATGAGTGCCGCCTTCGACCGTATGAATATTGTTGGCGTAAGCGAAAATTGCCTCGTGCACGGCGTCGGTCCATTGCAGCGCGACTTCGATATCGTCGCCTTCACGCAGGCCCTTGAAGAAGATCACGTCGTGCAGCACATCGCCGCCCTTGTTCAGCGACTCGACAAACTCCTTGATGCCTCCCTCATAATGGAACTCTTCCTGTTTGCCAGTGCGCTCGTCGCTGAGCCGCACTTTGAGTCCGGCATTTAGATACGCCATCTCGCGTAAATAGCGGGCGATAGCGTCATATTTGAATTTGATCTCGGGAAAAATCGCGGGGTCCGGCGAAAAGGCGGTCTTGGTGCCGCTAAGTTTGGTGGAACCGCGCTCCTCGACCTTGCTTTTCGGAATACCGCATTCGTAGCGTTGGAAATAGATCGTGCCGTTCTTGCGGACCTCGACTTCGAATTCCTCGCTGAGCGCATTGACGACCGATGCGCCGACGCCATGCAGTCCACCAGAAACTTTGTACACACCACGATCAAATTTGCCGCCGGCATGTAGCACGGTATGCACAACTTCGAGCGCCGAGCGCTTCTCCGTCGGATGCATATCCACCGGAATTCCGCGACCATTATCCTCGACGGAGATGCGGTCATCGCCGTGAATCACAACGTTAATCTCGGTGCAGAAACCAGCCAGCGCCTCGTCCACCGAATTGTCGACGATTTCGGTGACCAGATGGTGCAATCCACGTTCGGCGGTGTCGCCGATATACATGCCGGGCCGCTTACGAACCGCTTCGAGCCCTTCCAGCACCTTGATCGAATCGGCGCCGTAACCGTCGGAAATCTGCTTGTTTGCCATAAATTGACTAGCGGACGAGAAGAGAACAAACCGCCCATTATTATACCTTTACGCACCTGGTCAGTAAAGCGCCGCGCTTGTTTTCGGTAGTCGCTTCAAACCTTGTTATAATCCCGGGCAAAGAACGGGAACGACGACTACACGGCTTTTCAGCTACGTTTGAACCCATTGTCGATGGAGCGCAACCTTCGTAGTCAGCAACTGATAAAACAGAGTTTATCGTCCAGCGAACATTCCGCAAGATCCTCCCCGGTCACCGCTTGGCTCCCCGGAGGGTTCATTCCACCTGCAGGAGATAGTCCAGGAACTCTCGCGGGCCGATATAGCCGGCTCGGTTGGTGCGGACCCTGCCTTTCGAATCGATGAATACCGTGGTCGGCACGCCTGCGACTTCGAATTGCTTCATTAGCGCAGTATTGCGCGGATTGGCGGCGGTCAGATTAGCCTTAAGCCACACGAAATTGCTCGCCTTCTGCACCACGGCGGGATCGGCGAACGTGGTATGCTCCATTTCACGGCAAGGGACGCACCAGTCGGCGCTAAAATCCACCACAACGGGTTTGCGATGCGCGCGCGCCGTCTGCAATAGAGCCGAATCGAAGGGCTGAAAGCTCACTTCGGCCCGCGAAGTTCGTGCCGTAATCAACAGGTAAGCGAGCGTGACTACCGCAGTGATGCCGAGCGCCGATCGGATCACCAAAAAAGGCCGCCAATTGCGGCCGGCTGCCGACACAAAGCCAAGGAAAATACCCACGCCTGCGGCGTAGTAGGGCAAGACCTGGGTCATCAAACGATCAGGAAACAGCGGATCGATGAAATACAACGCCAGACCGACCAGCACAAAACCGAATAACTGCTCAACCCACGCGAGCCATTCACCGGAGCGCGGCAAGCGCCGAATACTGCCAGCGGCAAGTGCGAGGACAACGTATGGCAACCCCAGACCAACCGCCAGTGTGAAAAACAGTGCGAACCCCAACGTTGGATTCGCGCTCTGCTGCACCATTAGCAGCAATCCGAGCACGATCGGGCCGATACACGGCGCCGCCACGACGCCCATCCCAAGGCCCATTGCCAGCGCACCAGCGTACCCCGGCCGCGCGCTCCCCGCCCGCCGCATCAGCCAAACCGGCGGCTGCAGGGAGAGCAGGCCGAAACTAGCTGCCGCAAGCACCAGCAACATGGCGGCAATTACGCAGAGGATGAACGGGTTCTGCAGGGCCGCGCCAAACAAACCACCCGAAAGGGCCGCAGCGACCCCTACCGCGGAGAATGTCAAGGCAATGCCCAACACGTAGAGCAGTGCCAGCATGACGACTTTAGGCGGACCACCCCGTTCATAGCCAAAATAAGCGATCGTGACGCCGATTAGGGGATAAACGCAGGGGGTCAAATTGAGCGCGAGCCCCCCGAGTAGAACGAAGAGAAAACCCGCCACATAGCCATCGCGCGTGAAGATATCTGCCAGGAGGGTTCGGCTTCCCGCAAGTCCGGCCTCGTTCAGATGCACTTTCGATGGTGCGCTTGCAACTCTGAGTAGCGCGAGAGGAACAGATTTGGATACTGAGGCAGGACGCAGACATTCGCGGTCATTACAGGCCTGGTATGAGATCCGTATATTCAGTGGTGTTGCTTCGGTCTCGGCGTTGAACTGAAGCAGCGGGGTAATCGGAATTCCGAATTCCACCTGGCCAGTGTAGACCGAAAGGCTTTCCCCCGGTGCGAACGTCAGCGAAACATTCTGGGCCGCCGGATAGCTAACTTCACCGACCTTCAGCCCGCGAACAGCAGTAAGGGTGACGCGGGTCGGGATGTAATACGCAGCTGAGGGACGATCGGAATTGATATGCCAACCCGGAACAATCTTCGCGTCTACCTTCAGCAGATTCGCCTGTCCTACAGTAAGCGGCCTCACCCACTGCACCGACTCTATCGCGACAACGTTGGGCTGAGCGGGGTAGCATACCGCCGGGGCCGCTGCCATCAGCATCACGGAGCAAGCAAGCGCGAGATCCGCGCGGAATTGGTTTCGGGCGACCACCGCCAGGCAATCCGGAAGGTACCGGCGAAAACCTCTTGTCACCACATTTAGTTGTCGAGTGGGGCTTCCCCGAAGATCGATAGTGGTGCGTGATCAACGATCTCAAGTCCGTAGCCGGGCAGATTTGCCAGCCTCGGCGGCTTGTCGGTGAGTAGAATCATTTTGCGCACGCCGACATCGCGCAGAATCTGCGCACCGATGCCATAATCGCGAAAATCCGCCTCGGGAGCATTTAAGCGCGTACTCGCGCGGATAATCGACTTTCGCGTGCCCGAATTCAGATCGCTGGCGATCGCTTCGGATTCCCGTTTCAGGTAAAGGATCACGCCTTCGCCCTTTTCAGCGATATACTCCATTGCCGCCTGCAACAGGTTGCGCGTGTTGCGCTTGCTGTAGCCGAACACGTCGCCAGGCAGATACTCTCGATGGGCACGCACGAGCACGGGCCTTTCCGGAGTAATATCACCCATTACCAGCAACAGGTGCTCACTCTGATCGACCAGGTTGCGATAGACGCAGGCCTTGAAGTCGCCGAATGCGGTCGGCAGGCGGGCCTCGGCAATGCGTTGAATCATCGTCTCGTTACGCAACCGATATTCGATAATATCGGCAACTGTGACGATCCTAAGCCCATGGATGCGGGAGAATTCGACCAGGTCGTCGCGCCTGGCCATCGTGCCATCTTCTTTCAGGATCTCGCAGATCACGCCAGCCGGCTTCAGTCCGGCGAGCCGGGCGAGATCGACCGCCCCTTCAGTCTGCCCCGTGCGCACGAGTACACCACCGTCGCGCGCGCGAAGTGGGTAAACATAGCCGGGTGTAATAAATTCGGCCCCCGTCGCATCTTCGCGTACGGCCTGCAGAATCGTGGTGGAACGGTCATGGGCGGAAATGCCGGAACCGGCGGCTCGTCTGGCGGTGATTGGTACGGTAAACGCGGTACCGAGCGGCGCCTGATTATCACCGACCATCATGCTCAGCCCAAGCTGCTCGACTCGTTCGGCTGCCATTGGCAGACAAATCAATCCACGGCCGTACTTGGCCATAAAGTTGATTGCCTCGGGGCTGGCCTTTTCCGCCGCCATGCAGAGATCGCCTTCGTTTTCGCGGTTCTCATCATCCATCAAGATGATCATGCGGCCGCGGCGAGTCTCTTCGAGCGCCTCTTCGACGGTGATAAATGGGGCTTGTGGGGTATGGCTGCGCGGTGCGATTTCTCCGAACATGGGCGTTTTTCTCACCGGTCGTTTGTCAACTCAATCACGGAAACTTCCAGTCCCAGCAGCTCTGTTGCAACTCAAGCGGCTGCGGCTGGAAGCCTTGTACCATCCGAGACCCGATCACACTCCTCAAAAATCTCCAAGTATTAATTTTAGCCCAATCGTGAACCTGCGGCGAACTCCCCAGAAGAGCCGCATTTGCCGTCTGCTATCGCGACCTGCTCGCATGGATGTGTTCTACTGATGAGGGACCTATAATCGCCCCAATGGCCTCAGAGAAGCCAAAAGCGAACCAACAGCGCGAGGCTGAATGCAAGCGTCCCCTGCGTGCTTTACCATCGATTGACGCCTGTCTCAAAATAGCCGCGCGTGACGACCGATTACGCAATCTCAGTCGCGATTACCTGAAAAAGCTGGCGCGAGGGGCCCAGGATGAGTTCCGAACGGCACTTGTCTCAGGGGCAATTAAGGTCGAAACGGCCAGCAAGCAGATGCTCGGGGAAATAGTCCAACGGATGCTTAGTCTCGCCCAGGCTGACGAACCGAAGCTACGCACAGTAGTCAATGCTACCGGAGTGGTGCTCCATACCAATTTGGGTCGAGCACTGCTCGCTGAGACTGCTATCGAGGCTGCGGCGACTGCGGCACGTTCGGCAATTAATCTCGAATACGACCTCGACAGCGGTGGACGAGGCGACCGCGACAACTTGGTCGAAAGCGAATTGCGCGAACTCACCGGCGCCGAGGCCGCCACCATCGTCAATAACAATGCCGCTGCTGTGCTGCTCACACTCAATACGCTCGCGGCGGGACGCGAAGTAGTTGTATCGCGCGGCGAGCTTATAGAGATCGGCGGTTCGTTTCGGCTGCCCGATGTGATGGCCCACAGCGGCGCGCGGCTCAAGGAAGTTGGCACTACCAATCGCACCCATCGACGCGATTACGAGCAGGCGATTGGCCCGGAGACCGCGTTGCTACTCAAGGTGCACCCTTCCAATTACCGCATAATTGGCTTTACGCATGAGGTCAGCCTCCCCGAACTGGTTGCTATCGGCCGCGCCCGCGGGGTCGAAGTCATCGAAGACCTCGGTGCAGGCGCGCTAATCGACCTAAGCTTGTACGGACTGCCGCACGAGCCTATGGTGCGCGAGCGCATCGCGGCAGGAGCGGGAATCGTTACTTTTTCAGGAGACAAACTGCTCGGCGGCCCTCAGGCGGGGATCGTGGTGGGACGCCGCGAACTCATTGAACAGCTACGGGCCAATCCCCTCAAGCGAGCGCTTCGCTGCGACAAGTTAACGCTGGCAGCGTTGGAAGCAACGCTGCGCCTGCATTTACGCGGGGCTATCGCCGACGCGCTCCCTACGCTCCGGATGCTGGGCCGCAGCGCCGGCGAGATTGAGATGGTCGCGGCTCGAGGGCGGGATATTCTGCGGGAGCGCCTGGCCACCGAGTTCCAACTGGACATTGTCGACGCTTACTCGGAAATTGGTTCGGGGTCACTCCCCACCGTTCAGTTGAAAACACGGGCAATTCGCATCACTCATCCTACCATGACAGCCGGCTCGCTCGCCGCGATGTTTCGTCACGCGCGTCCTCCTGTGATCGGTCGCATCCGCGAAGGCGCATTTTTTCTCGATCTTCGCACGATCGAAGACCCCGCCGCCCTCGCCGTCGACTTCGTCGGCAACACGATAGGCTTCGCTCGTCCGTAGCCCGGCTGGACTAGACAAACAACGCGGATTCTGTTGCTGTACGAAACAGGTGGCCGGTCGTTGACCCCACCGCCTGATTACTTTTGCCAATTTACGGGGGCCCGACCAAACGCAAGTCAACGATAAATTGCGCTCTCACAGAGGAATTAGGTAATGCCTGAGAAAACCTACAAGATAATCGAAGTAGTCGGCGTTTCCAGCGATAGTGTCCAGCAGGCCGTGCGCAACGCGATTAGCAAGGCAAGCAAGACCGTCCGCAATATCGATTGGTTCGAAGTGCAACAGATACGCGGAGCGATCCGCGATGGCCAAGCTGAATTTCAAGTCGCGGTCAGGATCGGCTTTCGACTTGAGGGACAGCCGCTCGTGTGATTCGTGAGCTGCTATTTACTAACGTATTTTCTAACGATGACCATTGTTTATCGTTAAAATTCAAGCAAGCAGATGCTCAAGTCTACCCGAGGCGTTTGAGTTTCCGCGTCAACTGCTCAACGTGCAGAACGTTTCACGACTGCGTCTCACTCGACGCTCGCCGGGGACAGCTTGGTTGGCGGGCAGACAGCTACTAGGTTATCATAAATCAGCGCCGACCGATTGCAAGAGCGAGGCGCTCGCGCCATGAAAAGCTGCCCGCGATGTAGCAAACACTACCCTGACAGTGAGCAGTTCTGCGAAACTGACGGCGCCGCTTTGGTGGGACTGGCGGATTTGCCAGAGGGACGTCTCACCACTGTCATGAGCGATGAAACGCCGGCCCCAGATTTCGAATGTCCGGTGTGCGGAGGCAAGGCACTACCAGGCGAAGTCAGATGCAATTACTGTGGCGCTCGCTTGCGCGCCGAGGGTCCCGAACCCGTCGAGCCACCACTGTCAGCGGAAACCGCCAATTCACAGACCCTTGCGTCCAACGAGAGTCCGTCCGGCCCACAAGAATTCGGCGACGCGTCGCTTTATGCTCCAGAGCCCGACTCTCCAAGAACCGGCCGCCGAGTCTTTAAGATATTAGGTTTCTCGAGCACCGCCATCGTAGCTTTGGCTGCTGGCGCGTGGTTTGCGCTGTACCTCGGCAACAAGCAACCGTTTCCGCATACTCCAGCACCCCCGTCGGCGGCGGTCCCATCCTCCCCGACGATCGAACTCGCCAAACAGACGCCGCTCCGGATTCAGGGTGATATTACAGGTACGCTGCCTCGTGACGCCAATTCGCTGCTTAAAGCGTTCGAAGACAATAAATCGGCACTTGCCAACGTTTACAGCAATGCGCTCAGTTCCGAACCTTCGATGAGTGACGGAATGCTGGTTCGCTTGCACATTCTTTCGAACGGCACGGTTGATAATGGCGCCGTGAGGCTCTCGACTTCAGGTAATCCCAGCTTCGACGCTGAGGTAGTCGAGGCGATGACGTCATGGAAGTTCTCCTCGACCAATGGGTCCGGCGTGACAGCCGATTACCGGGTGATTTTTGCGCCATCCGCGAGCGCTGTCGCAGCAGTCGAATCGGACCTGAATACCAAGTTGGCTAGCCTGTCGCCAACCGAGCCGCCCGAATATGCATTCTCGCCGTCGGGTGGGACTCCGGCCGCGGTCGCTGAAGGCAGCCCCTCGGCGTTGCCAAGTCCGACCGTCCCCAGTGTGGGCACATCTGCGATTCCAAGCACCGCGGTAGGGGTCGGGACTCCAGCTTCCGCCGCCGAACCGACGACGCTGGCCGGATTACCGTCGGCACCCTCCATGGCAACTCCGGGAGCAACACCGGCCGAAATGATGCCCGCACCGCCTCGGGTTCGCCGTCACCGGCGCGCACCGCGAGAAATGGCTGCGCTGCCGCCGCCAAAGCCACCGCTCATTGAGCGCGTCAATGGCGAGCTTCGGACAAATCGCAGGCTGCGGCGGGTTCAGGCATACACCAACGGTTCGGTTGTCACGATTTTCGGCAAGGTGTTCGATGATCATGACCGCCTTATGGCGGAACGTACTGTGCGGGGCACCGATGGTGTCAGCGCGGTAGTTAACAACATTACGACCGACACTCAACAATGGGAGCAAAACCAGACGTTGATCGCTCAAGCGTTGCAGAATGCTGGCTTGGATTCCGTGCAGGTAAAAGTTATCGGTCGTGATGCCTATCTTAGCGGTCAGGTCAAAACTGAACTCGACCGCGAGCGCGCCGTGACGGTGGCTCAGGCTGCTGCTCCCGTCAAAGTCCGGGAGAATCTCATCACCGTTGCGATTGGGAATATGTTCGGTTTCTGATGTTCGTGCCGGCTAGGCAGCGATTAGCTCCTTCGCTCGAATCGGCTTCAGGCGGGCAAAAGGAGCTCTCCATTAGGTGAATTAGCCCTTGGCTGTGCCCGCTTGATAAGCAGCTCTTGACATTTCTTGAGCATTCCGTTTAGATAGAGTGACTTCGCTAGCTTCCCCCGCGCCCGAGGAGGGTTTCAGCGCACATGCCAGACGCACCAAGCTCATGTAAGCAGGTGTTCGAGCAAATGCCGAGTCGCTTCAAGAAAGAAGCTGCTGAGGGCCTTAATGCTGTGTATCAATTCGATCTTTCGGGGGAAGGGGGCGGCAAGTGGCAGATTGCGATCAACAATGACAAGTGCGACATCAAGGAGGGCGCGCATCCTTCGCCGAATGCAACTATTTCTATGGCGGCGCAGGATTACCTCGATCTGGTTGCGGGTAAGTTGAACCCACAAATGGCATTCATAAGTGGTAAACTGCGTGTCTCAGGCGATATGGGTCTGGCTTTAAGATTCCAAGGTCTGTTTGGTTAAAACTGAACCGGCCCCTGAGTCCTGTCCAGTTAAGTTTCGAGACCTGCTTGCGTTGACTGCAATCCAAAAAAATTACCTCTGCGAACCCTCCAATCGTCGACGGTTTTATACCGTTCGCATCCGTGTCTGGTGTATCAGCTAGGAGAGAGACGCCCGCCTGAACGGCGGGGAAGCGATTACGCCGCCCCAGCGGCCATTATAGATTTCAGGTTCGCGCGCACTTGAGTGAATGTTCATCTCAGGTCGCTTCTAACTATACCGATAACAGTGAAAGTCTACGACATCGATAACGAAGGGGAAGAAATGAGTTCGCAGGATCCTAGCAGCGACATGGGCCACCAGAAAGATGTTCCGCAGGACGCCGACCGTGACAACGATGCGCTTGCCAGCAAACTTTCCAAGGAACTGAACAACTGGCGGCGGCGGCGAACCAATGGTGGACCGAAGCGGGACGAGAGCGTCAAATATCAAACAGAATCGGCGCGTACAATAAAATTACGCGGTCATGAAACGTTAGTAGTTCGCAAGGCCAAACTCGTCAAGCCTGGCGTCAGCCAGCGGCCAAGTCACTAGCTTCAAGTTTAAGCTTCGGTTCATTCGACCCTGCCGCCCTTACTGGCTTGGCGTCGTCCCGTGTGACCGCTCGGCGTCTCAGTATTTCTTGGTCAGTTAGCTGATCACGAACGGAATAGTTCGACCGGCATCTGACGGGCCGCCTGCCGAGCTGGGTAGAGCGCGGCAATCCAGCACAGCATCATCGACGCCAACGCAACGATTGCAAAGGTCAATGGATGCGCTTCGACGGGCAGCGTCGAAATGCCATAAATCTTCTTCTCGATATGTATGAAGTGATAATGGGCCAATAGCCAGCATCCTCCTGCGCCCAGGAGCAGGCCAGCGGCAGTGCCGGCACCACCGACGATCAGCCCGTTGAGTACGAAGACGCGCCGTACATCCGCCACCGTCGCGCCCATCGCCCTCAGCACCGCAACGTCTTTGCGCTTCTCCATCACGACCATGATCAGGGTCGCGACAAGATTAAACGCGGCCACCCCGATAAGCATCAGGAGCACCAAGGCGTAGACTCGTTTGAGCATTTCAAATCCGGCCGCTGCTGCCTGGTCAAACTCCTTCCAATTCGCCACCCGGTATGACTTACCGAGCATAGCATGCAGTTGCGCTGTTACCGCATCGGTTTGATCGAGCGTTGACAGCCGTACCTCGATTCCGTCAACCCGCCCCTCACGCCCGAAGAATTTTTGGGCGCTGGCGAGTCCAATGAAAACCAGGTTGCGATCAACGAATGCGATACCTGATTCGAAGATCGCAGTAAGGGTGAAACGTCCCGTTTTGGTAGTGAGCTGCGCACCCTTCCCGGCGATAATCGGAACAACCAAGCTGATAATGTCGCCTGTTTTAATTTTGAGCCTTTCAGCGAGAGTCGCCCCGAGCGCTACCGCGCCATCCAGTGGCTGCATATTAGCGGCGAAGGAGGAGGCGTGATTTTCTCCTAAAACATCGAGTGAACCCTGTTGTACATAACCGCGCAGTTTGGAGATAACCGACGCACTGGATGGCTCAACCCCTCGTATAATTACGCCGCTGATCCCATGCGCCGATGAGGCCATCCCCTGTCCGATAATGAACGGATCGGAGCCCGCGACACCGGGCAGCGAGTTCGCGCGGGCCTCGATGGCCGGATAATCGCTGATGGCACCGTTGTAACTCTGGATCTCAACCTGCGGCGTCAGGCTCAGGATTCGTTGCCGGAGGCTGGCCTCGAAACCGCCCATCACCGCCAGCACGATCACCAGCGCCGCCACCCCGAGCATCACCCCCACCGCCGTAAAAATAGTTGTGATGGAGATAAAGGCATCTCTACGCCGGGCACGTAGATAGCGAAGTGCAATCTTCAGTTCGTACCGCACAGATCTAAACCAGACATGGTTCCCTCGGAGCACTAAGAAGGCTGCATGGATACAACGTGTGGCACGGCGGCTGCTCCCAAGTTAGTGAGGCCGGCGTCCCTTTAAAGGTCGGTCACAGCTCCAACCGCCAGACCGACGGTAGTCCTTCAGGTCCGGCCACCGCTTCGATGGATTTGCGACAAATGTACTAGCGCTTCCGGAAGAATTCCTTATCGTCACGGACGATCCGGTCGAAGTACTCGTGCTGCCGCACACGCCCGAAGCGCGGCTATGCCTGCGCTGCATCTGACAGGCGGTGAACGACTTCCAGGAATGAAGAATGCCTTCTAGCTCATAAGTCACAACTGGCGTCAGCGGCGCGCGAACGTGATCGTTCATCACGACGTGGGCAGGCAACTCATAGTACTGTCCCTCAAACCTCTCTCATCGCCACGACCACAAGATCGCGCTCACTCGCATCAAGTT
>Ga0073928_10005195_pt1 | contig 18455 bp, 24 predicted proteins | sample PaiPotPPA55metaG_FD_76969 | JGI IMG/M metagenome (GOLD analysis project Ga0073928, IMG submission 76969) | Iron sulfur acid spring bacterial and archeal communities from Banff, Canada, to study Microbial Dark Matter (Phase II) - Paint Pots PPA... ... | reverse complement strand
GAGGACGCCGCTTGCGCCTCTGGATACCGTTCGAGCCTTGAGCCCCGGACGAGGGCGCCAATCTAGCGCACAAGGATTTACCGTCAGCACGGCCGGCGGCGGCACCTCTCCGGGAAACCTCTCGCATCTTAGCCGATGCCATTCATTGGTTGGCTCGCCGCGATCGGCGTCGTTGGCCAGGGAAAAGAGTCCTGGCCTGCCTCCGCAGATCGTCGCGGCTTCGCAAGGCCGAGGGAAAAAATGTTCAGTTCCTCTTTCACTATGAGCAAGCAGGAGCATCGGCAGTGGACACCATACAAGGACGGGGCGGTCTATGAACTGAGCACGCAGGCTGACATGTACATTGCGCTCCAGATTGATACAACTTGATAGGAGCGCACTCTTATGAAACAGCTCGCGATCATCTCTCAGGGGGAAAACGATATTGAGAGCAAATTGAGTGACTGCGTCAAAGGTCATGAGAATGCCGGTCTTTGGGTTTACGCAACTCATCGCGGGCGAGGTTACGCTGTGATTTGGACTGAGGATCATCAGATCGATCGAGCTGTGCCCGCATTGAGAGATGCTGGTTTTGACGTCGCGCCATTGTCGCGCAGCCGCTCGCCGCAAATCACGACGCCAGCACCGGCAATTAGTGTCTCGAATCAGGACAGTCGTGATCTGGCGGCTCTCCGCTCCACTTGACGCGACATTTAAAGAGCTAATGACCGAGACCGCAACTCACTACTTCGCGAAGTTCCGAGGAAAGGAGGAATGAATAGCAGACACGCGAGCGCGACGGGACAGCGCTGGTTAGCTGTCTTTCTCGCCTATTTTCACTTGTTCGTTGATTGTAGGCTGTGGCAAGCCGATTTGTCGTAACACTGAGGCCTGATCCCAGTATATGCGTTCTGCAGCCATTAGGCCGTTGCGAAAATCGATGAAGACCACAATGTCGATTTCGATGAGCTTGCCGGTCGGCGGTATGCCGGGCAGAAACCAATCCATTTGCTTGTTGTGATGAAAGCGGAGTTTGGCCTCCTCCGCGATGCCGTGGTCGGTAGCCAGGCGATTCCTGAGCGTCAGCGTCCAGTCGTCGGGGATAGAAGGAATAAATTCGTCGCGATAGTAACGGCGCAACACGTTTTTGCCGGTGCCGCCCGATCCGGTCGGTAGGTGACAAACTGAGGCGTCTTCGAGCATCGTGGCCAAAGATTCCTCAACATTGCCGTGGCTGAATTCACCAGCGAGATGCGCGAGCCAGAGACGAACATTTCTTTCTGCACTCATTCTGACTCCTCCGCCTGTTCGATTGAAGGTTGCGAATGACCAAAGGTCACCGAATAACTATTCCGGGAAACACGGTAGCAGATCATTGTCGTTGGATCCGCTCAACGCGGGTTCCGCTATAGTTCCAAACCCGCTGCCGTAAAACGGACCACCTTCGCGGGTCTGCGCCCAAGAGCCTCCACAATTGACTTGCCAATCTTTACCGGATGATGGCGAACCTGCTGGATCTCCCGCCCGGTGTGCGGTCCTAAGAGTGTTGACAGAGAGTTACTAAAGAGATTCGAGTATGATCGGCCTCAACACTGTGCACTAAAGCTGACTTTTTTCCAGTTGTCTCCCACTTGTGGCGAAAACTACAGCGGGAGGGGACTCTCGCACAACCTGCTAGACAGCGTGTGCCGAAAAACAAAACCCGCGTTAATTTATTGTGAAGCGCCAGTAGGACGAAACGCTTCCGTCAAACGATGAGTTGCGAACAACCCCCATGACCGGCCGCGACGCTCGTCATATACTCAGTTGCCGTTTGCTGGCCGAAATCGCAAATCAGCATCTGTTTATTAAATGCTTAATCACTTCATCTTGATAAGTTCACATCAAGCCGAGGCATTCAGTCTTATCGTATGCTCGAATGAAAGGTGGGATGTATGTAGGTGGTGCTATCAACGCCCGGTCCTTGTCAGGGGAACGTGTAGTGAGGGAGCGACCATCATACTGCACTAGGGGAGGGCATGCGCGCATCGCGGAGTCTTTCTGCTTCGGCCGCGTGCAGGGTCGCGGCGAGCTTTCATCGAGACTTCGGCGCAGTCATCCGCAGCACTACGCTGCGCCCGGTGCGCAAATCCGATCGCATATCTCGCCGGGCATGATCGCGACAGGAACTGAGTCGCGTAATTTATACCGTTCAATCTGGATCTCCGATTTCCATCTCGGCACCAATGCGTGCCAGGCGGAGGCCCTGCTTGATTTTCTGCGCAACCATCAAGCCGAAAAGCTCTATCTCGTCGGCGACATAGTGGACGGCTGGAACTCGGGCCGTTCGTGGTGCTTTGACTCCGCCCAAAAAGCAGTAGCCGAAGAAATTCGTGCCTGGCCGGGACGCGGTACCCACGTGGAGTTTCTGCCGGGCAATCACGACCAGGCAAGCCTCGATTTGGTCGAGACCGTAGTGGGTCTCGTTCCCCGTCGCGCCGAACTGATCCATCGCACCGCGGACGGCCGCCGAATGCTTGTCACGCACGGGCATCAGTTTGACAGCTCGCTCACTTCGGGCAGTTGGCTCAAAGGCAAGCAGGCGTACACAGTAGCATTGCGCATCCACCAATGGTACGGGCGAGCGTGGGCGCAACGATCGCAGCAGCCGCGTTCCGTGTCGGCTTACCTGCGGCATCGGCTGAAGCAGGTAGTAGAGTACCTCACCGGCTTTGACGATCGGGCGGTGTTCGAGGCCGTGCTGCAGCATCGTGCTGATGGTCTGATCTGTGGGCACGTTCACCGCGCCGAGCAACGCCTGATCGGGCCAATTTGGTACATCAATGACGGAGATTGGGTGCAGAACTGCACGGCGTTGGTCGAAGACTATTCCGGAGCCCTCCGCCTTCTGCGCTGGGGAGCATTATCCTTTCTATCGGACGAAATCGACGCGGCACTCCACCAGGAGACACTATGAGCCGTGCGTGTGCGTTCCGGCAGCATCATCGGCTGATTGATATGATTTACTTCGATGCCGGCGGAGGCCATCGTGCGTCCGCAACAGCGCTGAAAGCAGTCGCCGAACAGCAGCGGCGGCCGTGGCGCATGCGGCTAATCAATCTGCGCGAGGTGCTTGAGCCGGCCGACTTCATCCACCGCCTAACCGGGGTGCGGTCCGAAGATCTGTACAATACGATGCTCAAGTTCGATCTGACCGCCGGGGTCAGTCCTATGCTCCCACTAATGCATCTGCTGATCCGGCGGACCCATGGGCGCAACGTCAAGCTGCTGGCGCGTCACTGGATGGAGCCGCGCCCCGACCTGGTGGTTTCTCTGATTCCTCACTTCAATCGCGCCATTTTTGAAGGCCTGCGATTGGCTGACGCCAACTGCGATGGGCACCCGACGCCGATGGTCACCATCATGACCGACCTCGCCGACTGCCCGCCCCATTTTTGGATCGAAGCTCAGGATCAGTTTCTAATTTGTGCCACTACGGTTGCTGCACGCCAGGCTTTGGCGATTGGGCTTGCTCCTCAACGTGTGGTGCGCACGTCCGGGATGATTGTGCGGCCGGCGTTCTACAATCGCCAGCAAACGTGCCGTGCTGATGAGCGGCGCCGGCTCGGCCTCGATCGGGGATTGCCGACCGGGCTGGTGATGTTTGGCGGCTATGGCTCACTGCGGATGCTGACGATTGCACAGCGGGTGGCCGAGAGCGGGCAACCTATTCAACTGATTTTCATCTGCGGCAACAATCAATATTTGCGCCAGCAGCTTACTGCGATGGAGTTGCCGTTCCGGTGCCATGTTGAGGGCTTCACCAGCAACGTTCCCTACTTCATGCAACTGGCGGACTTTTTCGTCGGCAAACCAGGCCCGGGCGCTATTAGCGAAGCGCTGGTGAGCGGATTGCCGCTGATCGTCGTGCGTAATGCATCGACCATGGTGCAGGAACGTTACAACGCGGAATGGATAATGCGGAATCAACTCGGCTTGGTAATCCCCAGCTTTTCCGAAATCGGTGGAGCAGTCGCCGGTATCATTGACGCTGAGCAATCGCGGCGGTTTCGCGCACATGTGGCGATGCTCAACAATCGTGCGGTGTTCGAGATTCCCGAAATCCTGGAAGAAATTATGGCAATGCCGCCCGCGAGCCTTGACCAACGAGCGGCTCATGCGTTTGCTTAATCGCAGTAAACCTAGGTGAACGAAAGCTTGCCAGAGTTCCATATGGACTGTGGCCACCTGCGGAGTGCGCCGACCGCGGTCGAGTTGCGCCGAAGCGCGCGGAACAATGAAATCAGCGTTTAGGCCCGTGGCGCACGATTGATAGTCGGATTAACCTGATTACCGCAACAGATAATCGCATGAGTTATTTTCTCGCCAAAACCGATCCGAAGTCTTATTCAATTGACGATTTTGAGCGCGACCAGCGTACTATCTGGGACGGAGTGACTAATGCGCAGGCCGTACGCGTCATCCGTGGAATGCAGCCGGGAGACCGGGTGTTGGTCTATCATAGTGGGGGGGTTTCGAGCGTGGTTGGAATAGCCCTGGTAAGGTCACAACCGCGGGACGATCCAAAGAACCCCAAATCGGCGGTGGTTGATCTTGAATTCCTAGGCCGCCTAGAGCCGCCGGTGAGTCTGGCGGAGATCAAGCAATCAAGGAGATTTGACGACTGGGCGCTCGTCCGCCAAGGGCGTCTGTCCACGATGGCGGCACCGGAAAAATTTGTAGAATGGATACGGCCGCGTTATCGCAAGCTCAAACTTTAATTATGCCAACGTTATCGCGAAAAGTCCGATTCGCAATTGAATCGCAGTCGCCGGACACTCCCGCGCCCGACGGCTGCGTTAACTTTCCAGACAAAATTATAAGAGGCGGCTCGTCCGGGCTGAGCCGTGAGCGGCGCGCCTTTACTACCGGGCAGACATCGACTGGCCGGCTCGTAGATCGTTGCTCACGCCAACGACGCCGGTGGTGTCACGCGCCAGACCCCCGGCACGGCCCGCGGCAGCTTCAGAAGCATGACCCGTCAGAGTCACCACGCCATCACGTGTAACTACGTGAATATCTTTACCCTTGGTCAACTTGTCGTTATGCAACGCCATTTTGACCTTGGCCGTGATGTCGGTGTCCTTTACCGCGGTCTTAGTGCCTTGCCATGCGTGACTGACCGCATTGCCGGCAGAATGCCCGGTGTCTTTCATCGACTGAGTAGCACTCTGGGCGAACACCGGTGCGGCTAATGCTACACCCAACAACAGGCCCGGTACTACTTTCAAAGATGTCTTGGGGTTCATATTTACCTCCTTACTTGCGTATGCAGGGCGCCAAGTAGACCAACAGTCGGGGCGCCTCGCGAACATCCTTGACCACCTTTATCCCGTCCCACTGTCGCTCTGCTGCTTTATATGCAGTCAAAAAGCGACGCGAACGAGCGAATGGCGGCAGGTCTATACAGTCCTTACACAGTCCGAGCATGCGCCATGCCATTTCGATAGTGCACGCCATAAGACCGATACCGCCTTTGAGCTTTGGCCTTCAGACAGAGAGCGATGGAGCAAGCTCGGTTCACCATTAGTCTGGTCGAGCGAAGTCCGAAAATCTGCTTCGTGGACACCACAGCCACTCTCGCAAGTTTTACAGAGACAATCGCGAGGCTATAGTAGAGTTTACCCCGGCAATCATCTAAGAGGCATCTGAGTTGCAATGCAGCTATTCAGAGCAATTTAAAGGAAGCACGCCGGCGGTGGCACGTCCATTGCGCTAGCCATCCAACCAACGGAGCCGGCGGCGCATACCCTTCCGCGCATTATGCTCAATCCTGCGCACCGGCGTTCGGAAAGAAACCAATAAAACCGCGCCGGTCGTGACGCCTGTATTCTCGAATGCAGGGAACTGGCGCTTTTGGCATCTAAGCCGCTCGAGGCACCTCAGAAGAGTGAGGCGGGCGCTAGAAACAGACTTCAGACGACAGAGGAATCACATGAATCCCGGTCACGAAAAGATTCTCGAAACACTAAACGACGACCCGGTGCTGCGCTTTGAATATTATGCCATGCGAACTCACAATGTGCTCGATGGTGAACGAGCGCTGATGTTTGCGGTGCTGGTCGATGCACTGGATACTTACGTCAAGACCCGCAACGCCAAAGGCCATCGCAAGCGCGCTGAATTCAATGAAGTCGATAGTTGGATTCGCAGCTGTAATACCGGCAGTCCATTCGCCTTCGAGAACATCTGCGACAGTTTGCGTTTGAGTCCGGACGCCATTCGTTTCTCGCTCAAATCGCCGCGTTTTAACGAACGCAACACTATCCGTCACTTCCGCCACGTTGCATCGAACAGCGGATTGGATTGCGTCTCCGCTTCGTAGTTGGAAGAGCATGAACGCGCTGTTTGCGTCGTCCGTCGAGCGCGGACACCGAGAGTGAACCCCTCTCGCTTCCGCGCTCTTAGTAACCGAGTGGGCAGTCGCGGTGCCGCGCCCTTTCTTGCTTATTTCTCGATTCGTACTCGCCAGGCATCGGCGGTCTGGGCGACATCGATGACAGCATACCCTTCAGCCTCGGCGGCACGCGGAATATCGCGCGCACCGCGCGGGTCATCAAGCGCAAGTTCGAGGCTTTCGCCACGAGCCATCTGTTCGAGCCTGACTTTGGCGTACGCCCAATTGAGCGGACACTTGATTCCGCGCAGATCGAGCTTTATCGCGTCGCCGCCCACGTTCTTACTTTAGCATAGTCAAAGCAGGAAGACGGGAGCATCAAGGGGCGGGATGTTTTCGGTTGAGGAGCCTCGCGAGAGCATTTTCAGAACGACTAATGCGGAGGCTTTGAGGACCTGCCACAAAAATACCCGATGCCGCCGCGGACCCCTTCGGGGCTATGTTGCGGCAGCCATTTTCTGAACGTAACGTTGCAAAATCTGCCGCATCACCTGTTCGCTTTGTGCGCCCACCAGTGGATAGTCGCCGACCAAGAAAGTCGGAACACCATCGACCCCGCGTTCATGAGCGGCGATCGCATTGTCGTTCAAGCGGCTTTCATAGCGGTTCGATTCCAGCGCCAAATTGAACTCATCGCGGTCGAGACCGATCTCGGCCACCAATTCGGCGAGTACGCTCTGACTGCCAATATTCAAGCCTTGATTGAAGTAAGCACGAAAAACCCGTTCCTCGAATATCTCCGCTTTACCACATTCTTTGGCAAATTCGGCTGCCTCGAGCGCCAGCCGGGAATTTGCCAGCAGCTCAGGGGATTTCAGTTCAAGCCCGACCGTGGCGCCTAAACCGGCGATTCGCATCCACATCATGCGCCGCGTTTCCGGGTCCATTCCCCGCCGATATTCAGCGGCCACCATGCCGGCAGCCGGCCACTCAGGATGAATCTGAAAGCCCTTCCACTCAATTACGAAGCCAAACTCAGGTTTCAGCTTGCGTACGGTCTCAAAACCGATGTAGCAAAACGGGCAAATAAAATCTGAGAACATCACAAGGCTTAGCGCCATTCTACTCCACCTCGTCCGCATACTAAGACGCCTCACCGGAGCGGGTCAAAAGGATTCGGACCAGGCGTGTTCTGCGGGCCCTGGGTGTGGTAGCTTCGTGCAACTTAAAACGCCTGGGCAATCAGTCGCCACCGCCTCTAAAAGATGAGTGCTAAAGCCTCTAGACCGCAAATTTGCCGAATGGACAGATTTTTCAAATCTCCGGCATACGAAGAGATGCCAGCTCGAATCGAGGATGTTCAATGATTCTCGACAGCTTCACGCTTGACGGCAAGGTGGCAATTGTCACTGGCGCTGGCCGCGGGCTCGGCCGCGCGATGGCCGTGCGGCTGGCCAACTGTGGCGCGGATGTCGTCGCCGCGGCACGCACAGTCTCACAGCTCGAAGAAACCGCCGAGGGCGTTCGCAAACTCGGGCGGCGTTGTTTGATAACGCCAACCGACGTCGCGATATCTGAGCAGGTCAACGCGATGGTGGTGGCGGCAGTTAACGAATTTGGCCGGATTGACGTGCTGATCAACAATGCCGGCGGAGGCGAGGATCAGCTTGGCAAGCCGCTCGATAAAATCACTGACGCGGAATGGCGCCGGGGCATCGATGTTAATCTTTCCAGTCAGTTTTACTGCGCCCGCGCTGTAATTCCCCATATGGTCGGGCAGAAGCGCGGCAAGATTATCAATATCGCCTCCGGATATGGCCTGCGCGGCGAGAAACACAACTACATGTATGCTTGCTCGAAGGGCGGCGTGATTCAGCTTACTCGTTCACTCGCCCTGACTTATGCCGAGCACAACATCCAAACTAACTGTATCGTGCCCGGCATTTTTCCTCATAACGAACGCCTAATGAAGTTTTTTAAGGGCGGCAAATTCATCCCGATTGGACGGGTAGGTTACGACGAAGACCTGGGCCCGCTCGCGGTCTTTCTTTCATCGGAAGCATCGAACCACATTAACGGCGAGTTAATCATAATCGACGGCGGCGGACTGGCCGGGGGAATTACACCCACCGGCGTCATCCCGCAATTGCCTTGAACGAAACTGGCATCCATCTACGGCCTGCCGGCGCGCCGCCTCGAGGAAGACAGGACTTCCGGCGATCAAAGCTAAGCGGCCCGCGCGGGACCTGATTCCTTTCCTGCCAGGGAAGATTCAAGGAGGGTTGGGTTGTTGCCGGTTTTCGGAGGAACGAAAGTCAAAATGCCACTTCCTGAAGGACTCAAGGATTTCTCGCTGAGCGGCAAGTGCGCACTGGTGGTTGGCGCCGAGCACCCGGTTGGACGCACCGCGGCGGTGACTCTGGTCGAAGCCGGCGCCCGGGTCCTGCTCGCATCGCAGGAACCCGGCACAGAGGAAGCGCTCGACGTAACTGTCAAAGCGGTTCATGCGGCTGGGCAGCGCAACCCGCCGGTGCAAATGCAATCCGCCACGCTCCGCGCCAACGTCAGCGCTACTGTCGACTTGACCCTCAGAGAGCTGGGCGGGCTCGATATCCTGGTCGCGGCGCTGGATAAACAGTTTTATGGACCCATCGATAGCGTCGATGACTCCGTTTTTGATCGTGTAATCGACGAAAATCTCAAATCGGTGTGGCTGGTCTGCCAGGAAGCAGGACGCGTGATGCTGCAGCGCGGCGGTGGTGTAATCGTGAATATCAATAACGTGATGGCCGAACGGGGTGTGCCCAATGCGGCAATCTATTGCGCGGCCAAGGGAGCGGTGCGCAATCTGATTCGCGCGCTGGCGCTTGAATGGGCCCGCCGCAACATCCGTATCAATTTGCTCGAATGCGGCTGGCTCGACATCGCAGACAGTCCGGCGGTTCGGGAAGGCGAATTCAGTGAGCGGCTGATTAAGTATTTGCCTTATCGTCGGCTGCTGAAACCTGACGAGATCGCCGGCGCGCTGCTTTACCTTGTATCACCAGCCGCGGGCTTCGTTACCGGTACATCCGTGGCGGTAGACGGCGGCCTGCTCTGCCGCGTGTAGACCTCCGGCGGCCGCTAAGTCTTACCCTGATCGTGTGGCACCTCAACAGTGACAGGTGCCGACGAACTATTGCCCGAGCCATCGCTGCACTGCACCGTCAGTGTATAAATGCGGCCGGTGCCGCTCCCAAGCCGCTGTGCTCGCAAGTTCGCGGTCAAATTACCAGTGATCTGTGTGTCAGCTGACGAGATTGGCTCGTTACTGGTGATCGTAGTGATCTTGCATACGGGGTTTGGAGTGCAATTGTCCGACGCTGAGACGGACACGGTCACCGGCACGAGCTTGTTATTCGGCGGCCAGATCACATTCGGCGACGCAGGCACCGAGGCGATCGTCGGTGGCTGTTGGTCAACGACCGTCACATTGCCATTGCAAGAGGCAGAGAGATTTTGCGTGTCGGTCACGGTCAGCTTCACCCCCGTGGTGCCTAAAGCATACGGACCGGGCGGCGTCTGAGTGAGCGTGATGGAATCTCCGTCAGGATCGGACGAGCCATTGTTGATCGATGCCGACGCCGCCGAGCAAACATTCGGATCTGTCGGCACCGTCACATTCTGGCAAGCCGCCGTCGGCGGTCCGCCGACGCGCACGGTCGTCGTGGCCTCGGCCTGGGTCTTTGCGGTTTCGATGTTGCCGGCATTGTCCTGCGCGATGCTGTAGAAGCCGTAGGTATGCCCGGCAACCCCTGAGTAGGTAGCCGACGTTGCGGTCGTGTTACTCTGCCAGATGCTGAATGGCCCGCTGTTGTCGGAAGCCCCAATCGTGTAGTTCGCGACACCTGAAGCATCGTCGGTGCCCGACCAACTTACGAGGAAGCTCGGCGTGCTTTCCGTTGTCGGTAGTGCGTTAACGTGGCTAACAGGAGGTACGGAGTCGAGCGTGTTACTCCACGTTTGAGTAGAGATTGATGCGTTTCGATCGAATACAATCGTCGCGGTATTGGAGACGACGGTATCACTGGAAAGACCGGCCAGGGGTTTGACGCTGTAGGTGACACCGCCCTCGCCGTTGGGAGGGCTTGTGTCAGGCGGTAGAAAGCCGACAGTTGGGTCTGCGGGTGGTAGTCCCGTGCTGGGGTCAATCGAGGTGATTGTCCAAGTCGCAACCCCGTAGAGGTGTTGAGGTTCGCTTCAATCCGTACTAGCAGATCGGTCCCTGGACGCAGATCGACGGTGGTTGCATAGTTCTGGGTTCCGGCCGGTGGGATGACGGTTTGCTGGGGAAGCGTAATGGGCCCAAACGCGAATGTGGAAGGGTCGAATTTCGTAGTGTCAATCGGATCGGTCACGACCACGGTTTGAGCCGGCGCAGTAGCAGACGCTTCGTTCGCGAAGGAGACAGAATATGCGAACGGTTGGCCTATGAGTCCTGAAACCCATGCAGCAGGTCCGAAGCCCTGAGGTCCCGCCTTCGCATTAGGGTCTATGGATTGGGCGCCTGTCGCGCTGCGACTGGCTTTGCCTTTGGTTCCGAAGCCCTGCTGACAATCGCTTATTGTTTGGGGTGTGCTGGCCGCGAGTCCACCACCCGTAATGAGGATGTTCAGAAGGTCCGCGTTCTCTTTATGTAAGCTGTATTCTGTTGCCAACTGGGCTTGCTCTTCCGCCGCTCTGATGTTTGTGAGCTTCTTTTCAGCGATTAATGAATTCGCTGCTAGCTCCTCAAACTCGTTGGCTAGCTGAGCGGAATTCTGAAAGAGCTCTCCTAGCACTCCAGACACTTTAGAGATGGGAACTGACACACATGCCAATCCCAGTTTCGCAACATAATCATGCAAACTGATTATTTGGTTGCCTCCTCCATAAATGTGATTAAACATCGCGCCGAACGCAGCTTTGCTAGTTTGGTCTGCTACGCTATTGGCGCAGCTAAGAAATGTGAGAAAAACACCAGTCTGGCCTGGGATAATGGAACCCGCGCTGACGAGGTTCTCATACCAATCTTCGATGCATGAATAGGCCGAGATATTGACGGAATCGATCCAGGGCGGGGATAGGATAGCGGTCAAAGTGAGGGCCTCTGCTTGAGGAATCTGGATCGTAAACGTGAGATGTTCGATTGAGTTCGCAGGAACGGCAGGAAGCATCAGCGGAGCGACATAAGTATTATCGTTCGGGAGATATAGCAGCTCAGGAGCCTGAGGAGTGCTGACCGTTCCTGCCCCTGGAGCGATGTTGAAGTTGAAGACTACGGTTGCATCGCCGGGTATGCCCGTGATGACCACAGGAACCAGAGTAGCGTCCTGGTTCCCGGAGTTGCCGTAGACCAAATCGAACGTTTCGGGAACTCCTGGCCTGACCACTTGGCGACCGAGGACGTCCACCCACACATTTGATTGTCCACCTGCGACAGAGAAACCTCCTGCTAAGGTTCCCGTCGAACCATCGGGATTTGTCACCACCACGTCCCACGATCCGTCGGCAGCGCCTGCGAGATTAAACTGCGCGGTTGCAGAAGTTTCCGTCCGCAGCAAACCGTCAATTTACTGCCGGTAATATCGGCCTGGCCCGTCCGGCTCAAGGTCGCTGTGGCGTTTTGTTGAAAGCCTCGGCCGTTAATCGTCAAGGTAACCTGTCCGCGGTCGCCGCCGGTGGGAGGTGTTACGCTTGAAATGAAGACGTCAGGATATACATCGATGGTAATAGTTTGCCGATTGATGCCGGGCACGGACGCCACAGTCGGTACGTACAATCGTGATTGATCGGCGTAGACTCCAATCGGCTGCGCGGGGAGGTTCCAAATTGACTGCACCTGGTTGGACTCAGGCGGACAATTACTCAACGTATCGGCGTTCTGATCAGCGACGAACAAGGATCGATCAGGGCCCGCCCACAGGAATTGTCCGGTCAAAGGCACGAACCCAAGAAAATTCCCGTTATCGATGATGCCAAGCTCATTGCCAAGTGTTTCGTAAGCCACGCCTTGGGAATCGAGCGCCAGCGAATCGGTACCACCCTTGGGACCACCCTCTGCCGCCGCGAATACAAAGCTAGACTTATGATTGAAGCTGGAGTCGTAGACATCCACCGTCCCGCCCGAAAGTACATACAGGAGGCCGAGCGGATCGATCACCATTTAAAAATCGCCATCGAGGGCGCCGCCGCCTCTTGAACAATCCGCATCTGCGCCCAGCAGCTCGTTCAACTGTGAATCGAACTTGTACATCACCGGGCACTCTTCAATGTTCGGAACTCCCGGCACGTAAACGAAAATGCTGCCGTCGGAAGCAACTGCGACAGACGTTTTTTGCAGGCCCTGAACACTCTGGCTGAGGCCGACGGAGTCGGCGAAGCGGCGGCGGAATGTCAGCTTGCCGGTGCTATCGAAGATCGAGAGACGCCCACTGAGGTCGTCCTCCAAAGAATCAACGACATATATGTGACCGTCGGCACTGGTATACAGTCCAAGCAGATTGTTGTTCCAGCCGTCATACAATGTCGAATTGCCAAATGCCGTGATTAAGTTCAGGTTAGGGTCGAGGATCTGAACCCTGCTGCTGCCGGCGTCTGCCACAAGCGTATGCCCCTGCGCATCCACTGCCACACCGGTCGGATGGGAGAACTGGCCAGGCCCCTGTCCGATAGAACCGGTCTGAAAGATCAGCGTGCCGCTGTTAGTGAAATTCAGTACTTGATGGGTATCGTAGTCGGCGATCCTGATATCCCCGGCCGAATCGACCGCGATTCCCACCCCACAGGTGAGAGGTGAAGTTCTCCACTGGGAAATCAGATTGCCGCTGAAGTCAAATTTCTATACCTGCCCAACCGTCAGGCCACGTTGGCCGGCACAGGCTGACAAGTATAAATAGTTGCCGTCGGTTGCGATTGCGGCGCCGCTGCTGCCGCCGAAGTTATTGTTGATGAGCGTCCCGCTCGGCGAGAACTTCTGCACATCTCCATGAGTGTTTTCGACAACATATTCGTTGCCCGCTGGGTCAACGGTGATGGACTGAAATGCTACGATGCCGCCCCCGCCGAAACCCGTGATGAAATTTCCTGATTCATCGTACTCCAGCAGGCTGACGCCGGCTCCAGTTACTGAATTGGTTCCGTTTTCGCCCGCAATATAGAGAGTGCCGTTGGCGACGATTGATCCGATCGAAATCACCGCGACCGGAAACGGACTTACGTAATTACCCTGTGAGTCGAACTTTTGGAGTCGTCGGTTCTCGCGGTCGGCGACATAAATATTACCGTTGGAATCCAGCGCCACGCCCGAGGCTTCGCCAAAATAACCCGGTCGTGTGCCTCCCAACTGCGAAATCGGCGGGGGTGCCGGTATGGCGGTGGCGGCGAAAGACTGCGTTGCAAATAGAACAAAGAAGCATGCGAGCAAGATGACCGTGACTAGCGCTTCTTAAAGCGAGGACGCGCGAGTTTTACGGTGGCGTGCTCGGACTCAAATCGGGCGCCATGTCATGGCGACTAATGAACCCTGAAACGCTCGCAAAATGATCCAAGGTTTTTGGACAAAAGACAGCTTTGCGAAGTTCTGCGCATTGGACGCGCCCAGGAGTTGATCGTGGTCGAATCTACGTGGTGCTACGTGCGGCAATCGGCGAGCACGCTAAAAATAAAAGACGTGGTTCAGCGTAGTGGCCAAGTCGGGGCCGAGTTCCGTTGTTCGCGTTTGCACAGAAGGGCACCCATCCACCGGATCTGCAATCTCGCAACCGGTGGTTAGCGCAGGCCGACTCATTGACACTGGCAATTCTATAGGCGATAAATCGGTCACGTCGCTAACGTTCTGTTGTTATCAATAACGTTAGGTCAAGAAAGGGGTGGCCGGGAATGCCGCGCAAATGTAATTGGGTGATCTTGCTAACGTTGTTAGCGAGTTGGTCTTTAGGCGCAGAGGCAGCTCAGAAGAAAGCCCTGAGCGAGCACAATCTGCTTGAATTGTTGGCGGGCGGTGTGTACAACGCCCGAATTGCTCAGCTGGTACGAGATCGCGGCATTAGTTTTATCCCGAGCGCGCGCGACCTCGGTTCGCTGCGGCGTGCGGGCGCTGACCTGGTACTCCTCAACGCGGTGGAAAGTGCGCGCCACGTCACTGCTCAACTGCCCGAGCGTCGGGGCAAGCACGAATTGGAGCGACAAGTCACGCAGCCACCCATCCCGAATAAGGTTGAATCAATTCCGCCCAATACCGTCAACATTCACCCGGCGACTTCCATCGTGCCTCGTGCCGTTCCAGCCACCGCTCTGAAGCTACGGACGCCCTTGCGGGCACCGGCCTCCTCAGTCGCAGTCATTCCTGTGGGCACCACAATAACCTTGGCCAATTGGCAGCAGTACTCGCAGTATATGCCATGGGGGATGACGGAACTGTTCAGGGGTGATCGGTTCTGGAGGATACCACCGGACCTCAAGATTATTGTCGGAGCGACAATTCCTGAGAAACTACCGGTTGGCTATGGCGAAGCTACCGCGAAATACAGTGGTAACGTGCGCATCGTCCATCTCGATGGCGGACACAACGACTTGCGAAATTACGCAGGCGGCGAACCCTTTCCAAATCCGCAGGAACCAGATAGAGGCTACAAACTTCTGGCGGACCTGTGGTTCGCCTACGTTCCGCATTTTCTCGCCGGCACATCGCATAATCCTTTGACGATATGCTCCGAGACGTCCCACCGCTATTTAAACTGCGAGCGATTGTCCTACGTCTATCGTCAGATTGCGTACAACACAGACGGAGAAATGTCCACTGAAGAATCGAGAGGCAGCGATTACTGGTACACCGAATGGCTAACCGTGGAGGAGCCTGAAGAATTACGGTACACCACGCTGCTGATGCTTTACCCAAAAGATAACCAGCGGGCCGAGGAACTGTTTACCTACATCCCGTCATTACGCCGATGGATCCGGGGATCGCTCACATCGCGCTGTAGCCCGGTAGTTGGAACGGATTACGTGCAAGACGATTTCAAGCGGGTTGGGTTCAACGGCGGGCTCGGGATGTTCGACGCGCAATTTCTACAGCATCGGCGGATTCTTGCGCTCACCGGCGATTATTTGCCGCTGGGTGGTGAATTCCCGTTGAACTATTATATGCCGCTCGGATGGCCCCGGCCCTCGTGGGGCAACTGGCAGGTGCGTGATGTGGATGTCATTGAGGTACGGCGCATTCCTGCGGAAGCGTCAGGCTATTGCTATGGCAAACGCATAATCTATGAGGACTCACAGACTCATTATGCGTTGTGGGAGGATGCGTACGACCGGAACATGCGTTTGTGGAAGACCGCTTTGCTCGCTCAGCGTCTGATCAAGATCTCTTCGCTGGGGGAGGTTCCAGGAGCTTTTAGCTCGACCGCCTGGGACTTCGAGCTTCATCATCTGACGAATGCGTCAACCGAGGGCAAACAGGGTAGTGATGTGCTGGTGGATGACGATGTACCCCCGGAGTATCGAAATTTTACCCGGTACTCTACTCTTGCAGGGCTCGCGCAGATCATGAAATGAGCTTGCCGTCAGCGTTCTCCTCTTGTCGATCTGACTGAGTCCAGCTTCCCTCAGGTGCCGTGCCACAGCTCTCAGTCGATTCAGGTGATCCGCGCGCGATAGGCCCCAACCTTTGGCTTGTTGACCACGACGTCGTAGGCGTCAATCTTCAGGTTCGCGACGTTATAAGGTCCGAGCGTAGTCATAGCGGCACCACCGCAAGGCGAGCCCGGATACGCGCCGGCCTCATACGCCATCCAGATTTCGGCAGCAGTGATTTTGCCGTCGCGCGTCGCGCCAATCTTGGCCCTGATCTTGGTGCCCGACGTCGGTCCACTCGCTCGTAGAACCTCGGAGCGCGTCATTACCATCTTAACCGGGCGTCCGGTCTTCTTTGAAAGCAGCGCAGCAATTGGTTCAAGGTAGGTGGTCGTCTTACCCCCGAAGCCGCCGCCGATCTCGGCCGGGATTACACGGATGTTGCCCTCTGGCATCCCAAGCAGTGCGGCCGTGAGTGTCCGGATGATGAACTGGCCCTGAGTCGAGCAATAGATGGTGACGTAGCCGTCAGAATTGTAAATCGCGAGCGCGTTGTGCGGCTCGATGTATCCTTGATGGACTGGCGAGGATCTGAATTCGCGCTCGACGATATAGTCGGCGGCCTTGAAGCCGGCGTCGATATCGCCACGCTCTATTTGCAGGTGGTCCGCAATATTGGGCGAACCGTCTTGGCCGCGCCCAGAGAATACAATAACTGCGTCGGGCTTCATCGCGTCGTCCAGTGTCATCACCGGCTGCAGCACTTCGTAATCGACTTCGATGAGCCGGAGCGCTTCTTCCGCTATATGCGGGCTGGTCGCCGCCACGGCTGCAAGCGCATGACCGTCGTACAAGACCTTGTCGCGCGCGATCACATTGTGCGAAATGTGGCGCACGTTAACAGTGTACTCACCGGCGATCGCGGCGGCTTCGGTCCTGCACTCAGGAAAATCCGCCCCCGTAATGACCGCGAAGACACCCGGCAGCTTCAGTGCCTGCTCGTAATTGATCGATTTGATTCGGGCATGGGCATGCGGGCTGCGCAAAACCTTGCCATGCAGCATCCCGGGAAATGAGTAATCGGCGCCGTATTTAGCACGCCCGGTTACTTTCTCGACACCATCATGCCTGATCGGCCGGGTGCCGATAACTCTAAAACCATCCGTTCCGGCCGCGGTTGAATCTGCCATGATCAAACCTCCGAGATCGATCTGTAGAGTATAATCAATCAACCCAGCGATTCAGCGCGATTACCTGCTGCATCAGCAGTCTTACGCGAGATTTCCTGCCTTGTAAAACTATTGGCAGCCGTTGAATCAAGGCCACGCGTCCAAAACAGCACCATTGCGCGTTGGGAGAACTTCATCACGTTCAAACTGTTTAACCCATCCATTTTTGCCGATCATGTTGGAACGATATTAGATCGAGGCTGAAGCTTCCGGGTTTTGCGCGCGCCCGGAATTCCTTGAAACTCTGAAGGAACTGGGCAACGATCGCCTGTGCCGGCATAAATGCCCAAGCATTATCGACCCGCCAACGCGAATAGTCCTCCCACTGCTCCGCGCGCTCGAAGGGGTTCATCCGCTGATTGAATAGCATCGACAACCGCAGGGTGACGTATGGCTCCTGCCACACGTCCAATCCATGCGCGCGTTGTACCGAGAACATCATCTTCCAGTTGTTGTAACGAACAGCGGAAAGCGAGCCGTCATCCGTAAAGTAGAAGAATTCCTTAACGAGTTGTTTTCATTCAGGATCAGCTTTGTGATCGAGCGCGCGAAGCTCTTAGCTGATCCAGCCCCGGTCCTGGAATCTGATTCTGAGCTGCTCCGCAATTTCGTCGGCGGTCGCCTTGGCTCTCCCCTCAAGCTTATTTCTGCCGCTCGCCTCCCCATAAACTTTCAGACCGCCGACGACAATCAGGCCAATCGGATTGCCGCTAGCGATGGCCACGGCCGCCGGCACGACCATCCCCGGGGTTTTGCCGCCGGCGGAGCTAAGCGTCCCCGACCCTAGTTTGCGCCAGCCCTGGGGCGTCACAGCGTATCCTTCGACCACCGTATCCATCTCCGAGGTTCCGTAGCCGAATCCGATGACGAAACGCTTGACGGCGCCGCCACCCTGGACCGAGACCAGATAACCGCGGATTACGCCGTCGCCGACTTGCGGCGATGTCCCTGGCTCGGCCTGCACGGCGGAAAGTCCCATCGCGTTGATATCCGCAACCAGATCAGCGGCGATAAGGGCGCCGAGCTGACGGCCCTCTTCGATTTGCTCGGCCGTCGGCGGAGTGCTCGACGCATCGACCTCACCTCCGATCGAGGAATTGGCGGGCATGTCGGCGGGATTGGCGACGAAGTTGTACACCCAGATCCGATTGGGCCGGGCCATCCCTTTGTTGACCATCGGTGTCTGCTGGGTGACGTTTGTTGAGGCGCACCCGGCTACAACGACCAGGGGGAGTAGACAGAGTACGATACGGCTAATAGACCTCATCACGAACCTCCTT